>Ga0335085_10006613_pt1 | contig 18224 bp, 13 predicted proteins | sample Lox_Sample_45_FD_206712 | JGI IMG/M metagenome (GOLD analysis project Ga0335085, IMG submission 206712) | Soil microbial communities from Loxahatchee National Wildlife Refuge, Florida, United States - Lox_Sample_4.5 | ecosystem: Environmental > Terrestrial > Soil > Wetlands | place: USA...
CCTGCCATGCGCCTGCTAGGCCGCTCCCAACGCCAGTCGTGAAGGTGCCAGGGGTAGAGAAGTTGCCGCTCGAATCTAGGGTGGCCGTCGCCGAAGGGGTTTGAATGACCGTGGTTCCGTTGGAGGTGACAATAGCGCCCGAAGCCATCGTTCCAGTCGTGGTGACGGTGCCGGTGCCGGTAGCATCATGACAGGCTCCATCGGCTCCTAAATACTGAGTCCCCGAGCAGGTAGAGAACAACCCAACGATATCGGTTGCCGCAGCGGGAGCGATATTTGTGGACGTGGTGAACTTAGCGATATTCCCGCTGGTCGGCGAGCCGCTAGAAGTTACCGTACCACCTCCGCTGGGACATGCCCCAAACGCTAGCGTTCCAAGCAAACAATCGGTGCTGCTGCCTGTTCCGGCGATCGAGCTTGGGGTCGCCACTCCAGCCGCTACTGTCAGCTTCATTAATCCAGTAGACAGTGCCCCCAAGTTCACTTCATTACTTAACCCGGATTCAGCCTGGCTGGTCAGGTAACTTGCATTCGCTGGTGCCTTGCCGTTAAACGTAGACCAATCGGCAGACGTTAGCAGTCCGCGATTGGATGCCGAGGCCGATGGAATATTGAATTTGTGGTCGGAACCGGAATCCACGATGGCAAAGTCGGTCCCGGTCGTTCCGGCGGTAAATGTCTGAGTCGCTCCGGCTAGACCGTTAATACTGGTAATTCCGCCACCCGCCGAAGTCCCTTGCGGGTCCCAGGTATTGGTCGCCGTACAATAGTGGATTCGATTCCCGGCAGTACACCCGGCTCCATTACAGATATAAACATCGTGGTTTGCCCGGCACGCGGCTGGCCGGGCCGCTAGCGTCCCAGCGCCCACAGTACGCCATCTGGGATCGGCTGGAGTTCCGATAATCGGACCCTGGGCGTAGGAAGCACTCGCGATACAGATCAGGAGCAGAACTCGTTTTTCCATGTTATTGTACCAATATGGAAACCAAGAGCCCGTTGCCGTTATTTGCGGCATCGACATAGAGATTAGTCAGGTCAAGGTCGTTCACCGCTGTCGATCCCTGGCCAAACACCTCACCTGCCGTTTGGAACGCATAGATGACATTGGTGTAGTTGGTCGTGTCTGCGGCGGTGCTGTTGCTGAGTAGATAGATAAACCCGCTCGTGTTAGGAAGCGCTTGGACGATAAACGTGTGGCAGTTTCTGGCTGAGGCGATGTTTTGGTTATTGCTCGCCACCAGCAAGACCGGAGTGCCAGAGCTGGACACAATAGCAGCTCCTAGTGGTATCATGTTCGCCATGGCTGGATTCTATCTCTTAAGTCTTTATTAGTCAAAGGTTTACATGTTGTAAACTCCTTCAAATACATCGCTTAGTCTGAGGTCAGACAATTTTCTTGACAAAAATGTAAACATCGCGGCATACTGGTTGGGACTTATGAATTTAACTCCCTTGCGAGAATCAGATCCAGATATTGAAGGGCTTGCGCCCCGCAGCGCCGATCCCCGGCGCGAGTGTTGTTTACCGCGAAGAAGTTCTAGATGCCAGCCTATTATGCTTTGCATCCGTACCGCGAACCGCTCGCTACAGGCTGGACATCTCCAGCCCGGCTGTTCTTTTACGGCGCGGCCTGTGTCCGCGCCAACCGCCAAAAACAGGATGTCAAAGACCTTGGCCAGCAGGCCGCCTTCCATCTTAGTTCGCTGCTTCTCGGGAGTCAAGCTGATAGTTCCTGGTTCTTTAAACTACTTGTGAGCAGCGCAGCGTGGCTTGACGATCTCGGCTTGAATGACAAAGACCGGGAAGTGTTGTTGTCGGTGTTATCGGTCGATCAACAGGTTAATGGGGTCGCCCCACGGCTTGATGGAAACGAAATCGTAGATGCTCTGTCTTGTTCACTGCGCATTTACGCCAACATCAAGCGTGCTCAAGAATCTTTGAAACGGATCATTGGACAGCTTTTAATCGATATCGAGGAGTACCCGGAGATCTACCGGAGCCGTGGCTTTGAAAGGTACGACGATTTCTTGCGCCATCTAGCCGTGCTGTTCGGGGTGCCCCGCAGTGAATGCTATCGAGCGAAACGTCTGGCGGCTGCTTGGCCCAGTCTGACTCCGGCTGAGTTTTCACAGATTGGAACTAGTAAGCTCTACGACTTAAGCCGCTTTACCGGGTCGTCCGACCCTAAGGCCGAGTACTGGCTAGATGTAGCTCGCACTAATACGCAGGATGAGTTGCGCGACAAGATCGCTCAAAGCGGAGAAGTTCCTAAAGAAATCATGGTCCCGGCTGTGTTGTCGATTAATACATGCATCGACATCAAGCTTTCCTGGCTAGAATTCGCCAACAATCCTGACGTGCAGGCCATGGTGGGCTCGACTAATCATGGCGATATTCTGGCAGCGGCTATCGGGGAAGCGCGAAGCTCCTGGGGTATATAAACTACCGCGCCCCTAAAGGGGGCGGCTTTTGACAATGACGCTTAAGAAAGTAGAATACCTGTTCGATTGTAAGGTAGCCCTGAGGGCTTATCCGGGCATGGTTCATGCGCACGTAACCGAAGGCGGTGAATGGCTTAAAAAGAGCCGAACCCTCGGGGCCGCCGGTAGGGACGACAAGGATGCCCTGTCGCGTTTGGTGGCTCTGGCCTATCAAGAAGTCAGCGACTTTGTGATGCGGCGGGCTCAACGGCGTTGTGAGCGCTGTGGAGCACTCGGACCTTTACAAACGCACCATAAGGTGTATCGATCGCACCGGGGCCAGCACGTGCCCTCCAATTGTGAGGCTGCCTGTTCTAAATGCCACGAAAAGATACATGGCCCAAAGCGCTAAAGGAGTCTGATGTAACGAAACAGGTCGTTGGTTTTGTTAGAGCGCATGGATTTGAGTGCATCCGGCTCAATGCGGGTTTATTCCAGAGGCCGGGAGGAACCGCCAGAATTCGAATCGGAACTCGCGGAATGAGTGACTGGATATGCTTAAAAGCAGATCCGTTGCGCTGTTTTTTTCTAGAGATTAAGCGGCCAGGAGAGCCGCTGCGGCCAGATCAACAGGTCTGGCACGAGCAAATGCGCCAGCGCGGCTTCACCACCGTCGTCGCTAGTGACTTAGATGAATTGATTCAGTGGTTTAAGAGTACGTACATATAACAGGAGAGACGACCAATGTCTATAACAGCCATGAAATCCAAACTGCCAGTAGCGACAAAAGCACAGAGAGTTACAAAAACCAGTCTGGATACAATTCTAATCACCCCGGCTGGGATCAACGCCTGGATCACTCCGCCGTTCCAGCGGCCTGTGCGGGAAAACGATAAAGTGAGAGCGCTAGCTGAGGAGATGCGCCATAACGGAGGAGTGTTCCCAGGAATCCTGACGCTGGGGATTCTTAATGGAGCTACGTTCCTGCTGGATGGAGGCCATCGGCGGAGCGCGTTTCTGATGTCAGGATGCATGGAAGGCTACGCTGATGTCCGGACTCATTACTTTGAAACCATGGCCGATATGGGCGAAGAGTTCGTCCAGCTCAATAGTCAACTGGTGCGAATGCGGCCTGATGACATTCTGCGTGGCCTTGAAGGCTCTCACCCGATTCTCAGGGCGATTCGAGAAAAATGCCCATTCGTCGGCTACGATCAGATCCGTAGGGGGACAAACGCCCCGCTAGTAAGCATGTCTACCCTGCTCCGCAACTGGCTAGGTAGCACTGGTGACATCCCTAAGTTAGGAGGCATTGGCGGCGGCGGATCGACGGCTGGAATGGTTAACCGAATCACGAGCGATGATGTGCGCGACATGACCGACTTCCTGAATTTAGCTTACGACGCCTTTGGCCGCGATCCTGAATACAGCAAGCTGTGGGGTTCGCTCAATATTCTCATTTGCATGTGGCTGTACCGCAACATCGTTCTTAGCGCATATTCAGCCAAGAGCGTCCAAATCAACAAGGAGCAGTTCAAGAGGTGCCTGATGTCGCTATCAGCCAGCACGCACTACCTCGATTGGCTGGTTGGTCGCAGCACAAGCGAGCGGGAACGATCTCCGGCGTACAGTAAAATCAAGGCTATTTTTATGAAGCGCATTGAGACCGACCTGGGGCGTAAGGTCTCTCTTCCGGCTCCTGCGTGGAGCCATATGTTCCACCGCCGGGATTTGCTCTAGGACTTTCCCTTGCTTTTGGGAGCGTATCTATTGTAGTCTGGGCCATGCCCTCCAGCACCGTGATGCGGCGGTTTAAAAATAAAACACTTCGATCGGGATCAAAGCGCGGCCCTAAAGTCAAAAATCGCGCTCAGGCTTTGGCAATCATGCTGAGCGAGCGCCGTAAAGAAGATCGCGGCGAGGGTCACTACGCACGAACTGGATCAAAACGGAAGCGGACTAGATAGTACAGCATCCCAAATTCGTTTTAGATAGGGGCGTATTCTGGCTCCCAATTCTTGCAGCATCTGGGTGGCCCAGCTATTAAAGTCTCGTGCTTTGGCGTAGAGGCTGCGTCCTACTCTGGCTATGTCTTCCGAAAGAGCGGTCCCGTCGGTTGGACTAAAAGATAAACTGCCTCGTTGCGCCGATTTGCGGATTCGGCGCTTTGTCTCTTCGATATCTTCTACGCCTCCCGATGAACGGGACGCCTCAACTTCCCGGCGAACCACGTCCAGGTTTGTGAAACTCTTGCCGGTCTTCATGCCAGGGATTTCGACGCCTATCATTTTGGCGTCTTTGATGTTCTTGCTTATTCTGCCTGGAAGTTCGTTGCGGGCCGTTTTCAGATCGGATGCGTTGTTTATCGCTACCCGGTCGATCTCCTTGCCTGCTGCGTCATAGATCGCCACATAAGCTGGGAAGCTGTTGCTAACCCCGATTTCTTGTAGCTTCTGTTCTGCCGCGCGCCGGGACACTGGATCTACGCCTTCAGGAGGCGTGGCTGACTTGGCAGCAGGCTGCTCAGCGCCTTCTCCAAAAATCTTGTTCACTTCGGCTGGCGTAGCCTTAAGCTGGGTGAGAGCACCAGAATCATCGACCAGATCCACCGTGTCGCCCTTCCTACCAGAGATTCTGTATTTCGATGTCGTATCGAGGCCAGCCTCTTGCGCCGCTGTTTTATCTTGGACTTCCAGCATAGAACCACGCTCGCGCGGAGGCGCTGTAGCTTTCGCCTCTGGCTTCGCTGCTTCCTTGGGAGGCGGAGTGCTCTTGGTCGCTGGTTCAGCTTTCTTGGTGCCTTTGGTCCACTCTTCTGGAACTTTAACGTTGCCTACCTGCACTGTTTTAGGAAGCCTCGCCCCTTGGGTCGGGTCATCAAGGAACGTGATCCACTTTTGTCCATCTGGGGTAGAGAACGTCAAGCCGCGACGGCCCTCTAATTCTCCTTCTTCTACGCCGCGAGGAAGCTCGCCTTTGCCCCACTGCGCCTTGCTTCCCTTGTTCACGATTCCAAGCTCTTGCAGTTTCGAGATGATCTGATCGCGGTTTTTGTTCTCTGTCTCGATACGCTCTCGATTCGCCTTGGCACTTGCCGCTTCCGGGCGCTCTACCGGCGTTCTGGCTGGTTCTGGGGAGCGCTTCGGAGCGCTCCTTTGGACCGGCATCGGCTGCTTAACGACCGTGTTCAAAGCCTGCTTAGCGGCTGGCAGGCTGCGGAATGGCGTGGTCCCTCCCGCTTGGCCCGCACGTTCATAAGGGGCGTAGAACTCAGACTTGCCGGTAGCCTTATTCACGGCTTCATAAATCGGTATTCCGTTGTGGACCCCAACCTGCTTAGCTTCTGATACTTTGGATGGCAGGTTCCCCGGCAGCACGTTCTCGTTGGGCTTGCCCTCATCAGTGAAACGCTGCGTCGGTTCGGCGGCTTTGGCTGCTGGCGGTTTCTCCGAAGAAGAAGGTAATCCCTCTATATTTTTAGCTAGCGCGCGAGTCACCGGGCCTAACACAGAATCATTTTTAAACCTCTCGGCTATGTCGGAAAGATAAGGCTGGACTTCAGCTAGTTGCTTGCGGCCTTTAGCTACGGTTTCAGCGCTTTCGGCTTCCCTGATCCAACGCGCCGCGTTCATGGCCGTCTGCACAACGGAGAGCGCTGTATTGTGATCCGTGATGGTTGTTGCTTTATCCGGTGGTTTCTCTGGTTCTTGTCTGACCTCAGACCTGGATGTTGGTGCCTTGGATTCAGCCTGACTCAACAGCTCGCGCGGTCTAGAACCTACCGCTGGGCCAATAATGCCCTCGGACTCCATCCGCTCCAAAAGCTTGGACGCTTCTTCATATTTAACCCCCATCTTACGCTGTAGCGTTGATGTCGATGCTTTGCCAGCTTCGCGAACCAATGCTACTGCTTGCTGATATCGGGTGGTAGCATCCTGCTCTGATGTGTGCTTGGCGGGTTCCTCTTTGGGTGGAGGAGCCGATTTTGTCTCTACTGCGCCTCTCTGGTTTTTCTCCAGCAGGGCTGACTTTACATCTCCAGAATCAACGTAATCAACGTAGATCGAGTCCGGTACACTAATCCATTCCGGTTGCCTAGGAGCATCCGAGTAAGCCCCAGCTCTTGCCTTGAGCGATTCTTTGATGGCCGCGCCGTGACTCCGGATTTGCTCGTCCGTCCAGCCGGTCTTGTTGTATACGAATTTTAAATAATCGGCATCCCTCTTGGATGGAACTTTTTGAGCCGTAATGTAGGAAGCCTTATCAATATCGGAATCGAATTTAAGTTCGTAATTTGCATCCCGGTACGAATATCGCGGTTTGGCTCCGGCCAGGTCCCCAGAAAGGCGAGCACTAAAAGCGGGCCAGCCTTCTGGGGGTGGCGTGGCGGTGGTCGATGGCTCTACCTTCTTGGTGGCTTTCTTTTCTAGCTCCTTAATCTTGGCCTGCTGTTCGGTGCTGGGCGCGGCAGCGGCTGGAGTCTGGGCCTCTGGGGTTTCAAGACCCATCGCTTTCGCGATATCGTTCCGGATCTGCTCGATCGAGCGATGCCCGACGCGCTTCTCTGCGGCTCGCGCTGGCTCATAGCCCGCCGCCTGAAGCTCGCGATTTAACTCCTGATCGGTTAGCTTGCGTGGATCGCGCTTCAGCGCCTTGAGCCTTTCGGCCATCGTTTGTGTTTTAGCCGAGCCCTGCTGGTCGAACTGACGGGCCAGTTCCAGCGCTCTCTCGCTAGGAGCAGCGCTACCGCCTCCGCCACCACCGCCTTCTGGAGGGGGAGCTGGCTTAGAAACCGGAGCTGTCGGCGGTTCTTCGGGTGGTTTGGCGCTTTTGGTCTCTGGTTTTGTGGCTTCGGGCTTACTCCCCATCTGCTCAAGGGTCTTATCGACCTTGGCTTGTACTTCTTTGGGGAGGTCTTTATATTTCTTGCCTTTCGACAGGAAATCAGCGATATCGTCGCGGGTTAGATCACCGCCGCGCTCTTTAACGCGACTGAGTATGTCTGATTCGCTGGCCTGCCCTGTCCAAGCCCTGCCAGCCGCGCGGCGCAATTCCTCTACCTGGGGACGGAGCCATCTGGCATAAACCTCATAGCGCATCCACCACGGCAACATTCTGCCAACTGTTTCTTGAATCCCTAGCGCTACTCCGCCTTTAGCCACCGCCTTAAGAACGTCCGGGTCCGTAGCCACGCGGCCCACTTTACCAGCCACATTTATGGCTGGCTTGATCGCACCGCGAGCCATGTGAACCCCCAGGCCGCCTTCAGCAAGAGTGCGCGCGACGTAGCGGCCTGCGTTAGTGTAATCTCCCGACTGGGCCGCTTCATAAGCCTGTGGAATATCTTCGGCTAGTCCTTTGAACATCTCAGCGGTGAATCCCGCCTGCCCAAGGCCCCGAACAACCCTCACCAAGCGGGCCACCTTCGGAGCCGCCGATATAAGCCTCCCGCCAAACACGTCGAGACCTATGATTGCCAGATTTGTTGGGTCAGCTATGCTCGCGCCGGTTTCTTCTAGACCCTGAACAAAACCGGTACCGAATGCCTCCATCGGGTGCCCGGATTGCTGTAACTGCTTACCAGCCTGCCCGACTCGCTCTGGGCCGATAGCAGCGCCCGCTTGGCTGAATAGCTGCTTAATTGGACCCTCCTTCGGTGGAGCGGCGGCGGTTTTTACTGGCGATGCGGCTACGGCTGGTATCGCACTCTCAGCCCATCCACCCGTCCCTACTGGGATGTCATCACCGAATCCAGAAGGCATCCCTTATTTCTTCCTGTACTGCTTGCCGTCTTTACCGATAAATACGGTTCCAGGGGGCAAACTGTTATATTCGGCCTGTGTTTGTGGCTGCGGTATCTGGGCAGGCCGGGCGGGTGGCGTCACCGGTGGCGGTTGCTGGGCTGTAGGCGGAGGTTGCGTTTCCACTCTAGATGCCTGATTCAAGAACAGGAGCTTATCCGCTACCACGCTGTCAATAGTGTGGACCATTTGTTCGCGGAGTTCTGGGCTATAAAGAGTTCCCTTGGTGAGCGATCCCCACATAGCCCACGCGCGGTTCATGAGGCTCTGGGCGTTTTCTACCGCCTTAATCTGCGCTTGCGTCATCCTGAAACCGCGCAGCGGCATAGTCGCCTGGAAGAACTGCTCCCTGAGCATGTTGTCCCCAGGGCCGGTATATACGCCAGAACCTAAATAGTCATCGGCAGCCTTGCGAGCCTGCTCGTATGGCTCAACCTGCTTGGTAAACGTACCCCTAGGAATCGTCTGGGCAGGACGGATCTGGTCGGTTTTGGTATTACGCTCAAGCATCTTCCCCGACCCATCTCCAGCTTCTTCAAGTACCCAGGTGCCTTCGGTTTTATCGCGCTCTGTGTCACGGCGCATCATTTCGTTAAACTGCGCCTGCTGGCGTCGTACGTTTAGAAAATCTTTTAGATGCGCTTGGTAATCCTTAGCGTCCTGCTTGGTCGCGTCTTCCGGCAGGCGCATGTAGTCAGGGAACGGCTCTCCGGGGGCTTCCGCTTTCCACATTGCCTCTAGCTCTTTGTTGCCAGCTTCTACTCTTGGCTTGTCCAGCCTCTGTTCTGACTCTGGTACGCGAATCTCTCGGCCAGTTAGTCGGTCTGGAGAGATCCGGTTATTGGACATGTCATAGACATTCCCGGCTAACGGACCCTGCGTAACTCGCTTAACTTGTTGGCCCTCCCGGCCTCCAACAGTCATAGTGGTGTAATCGAGACTTTTTTGACGGCGGAGCGCCTGTTCGGTAGCTGCTGGCAACACATCCGCGCCCGTAGCGCTCGGTCCCTGGGATACCTCGGTAGCGAATAGCCTAGGCTTCCCTGGTCCAGCAGGCGACTCTGGAGGAGGAGTGTTAATTAGGCGGATATCTTTTATGTCTTGCTCGGCCCTGGCCGTCTGGGCTCTTGCGGTGGCTCGCTCCGCCTCTAATTGTTCTGGACTCTTAGCTCGATTAGAATTTACATCGCGCTCCCATCCGGCCATCGGATTAATCCCGTAGTAGGACTGAATCTGGGACGCCGCTGTCCGCATCGCTGGATCGTTGGCGATGTCCTCCATGTAGACAACTTTGTTCGGATCACCTCCCTTGATCTGATTGATTCTTCCCTGAACGATTTGATTGAAAATGCCGATGTCGCGCTTATAGGCGTCTTCCTTAGAAGGCATCGTGAGGATCTGCTGTGCCCAGTCCCCCATCTTGTCGCCGTAGCCATCCCACTTTTTAACTGGCCCGCCCAGCACCCCTTCCCCTAGCGCTTTCATAGCCTTTAATACCGGGTTTCCGCCCTTGCCTTTGTCGGCCCCTTCTAAAAACGACATGGCTTTTTTGCCGCGCTCAGTGACGATATCCTGCTCAAGCTTTTTAGCCGCCACCGGATCTTTGCCCTGAAGAAGCTGTAGGTATTGATTTACGGCTTGATCGGATTGCTGCTCTTTGGCTAGCTCCATTTGCTGCTTACGGTAGGAGCCAGCTTGCGCTCCTCGGATAAACTGATCTAAGAAATATGCTATGCCACCGGCCTTAGACTCTACCCCAGATGGCTTCTGGCGCTCTTGCTGTTGCCCTGGAGGAGGCTGATAGCCCTGTAAGTAAGCAGCGAACGGAGAGCCTTCGAGGTTAACGGCGAAACGATTATCCGCCATATTATTCTGGTCAGCCATTTTAGAGATGCCCGAATGCTCCGCCTCCAGCAGCAGATCCAGCAGCGTTTATCAGCGATCCAACGAAATCCATGGTACTGGCTTTTTTCTGCTGCTCGGTCTGCGCTACCTGCCCGGCGGACTGAGTGCTCAATCCGCCAGAACTAATACCAGCCCCGGCCAGATTTAAACCCACGCCTTGTTGCGCACTACCTAATTGCGCTAAATTCCCGAAAGCCGAGTTGACCAGGTTATTGAGATAACCAGCTTGCTGACTGTAGGTCTGCATCGGCAATTGCGATAGCGCCACGTCTCTGCCAGCACCAGGGGCTACAGTGTTATAGATATTCTCCTTTGCCGCTTGGCCCGCTTGTGCAATCTGGCCGAGCTGGGGACCGGCAGCGGAGATCGCGGCGGTCGGGGAACCCGAGGTGAGGGCCATATTGCGGCTCACAAAGGGTTGTTCTAGATTTTTGGCGTAGCTTAAGTAATCTTGGGCCATTTGAGCGTACTGCTGCTCAAGCCCAAGTTGACTTTGCGCGGTGGATAATTGGATCTGCTCAGCTTGCTTAGAGGTGCTCGACTGACCCATATCGCGATTCCTTGACTTGTTCCCAATGCTCTCTTGTTAACACGCCTACATAGGCAGCGCACGGCTCTCCCTGATACGCCGTAAACGACTCGATCGGCCCCACTAACTCGAACCCGATTCTACGCGCGCATTTCCATGCGGCTTTGTTTGGTACCGGAGTGCAACCAAATAGAGCCAGCACCTCCCGGTTGTTTCGAAACGTCCATTCGATTCCCAGCCGCGAACAGATTACTGGCGTGACCAGATCGTGATACTTCGTGAAGTAACAGTGGCCGCATTCGCATTTCTCGAACAAGCCCCCCACGCTGACCCTCTGGTTAAACCACGCCAAGCCGCAGAAATCTACCGCGCTATCGAGCGACTTAAAACACGCTAGTACAGATACGTTTTTGTTTTCAAGGAAGTGGTTCAAGTACCACTTTAAGCTCGGCGCTTCTCCTTCGTGAAATACTTTAGATAATGTTCCTTCCGCTTTGAATCTCAAATAAGCTACCGATAACAGTTCATCGTTTACCTGGGGGGTAACGAAAAAGTCTCCGTGCCACAGCTTGGCACCGTCTTCCCGGTAAGCGTCCAGGCACTCCGCTACTGCGTGCATGTGTCCTAATTCTAAACCTTAACCAATTGCCTGTAAAGCACTGATTTATAGGGCGTAATTAATCTATAGCGATGTATGTTAGTTTACGCGGAGTATACGAGTGAATCCTCGATTCCGAGGTCGCTCACTGCGCCTTTAGTGGCATCAGTCTCGGGCCATCCAGCGCCCCAGAGGCCGTAGAGGGTTTCAAAATAGCGGTTATATTCGTGGCGTATATTCCAGATCGAGTACTTCTGGAGCGCTCGTTTTCTGATAATGTTGCGATCCAGGTTTTTCACTCTATGCGCCGCCTCCACAAATTGAGCGAGCGTGCTACAGCGGTACCCAGTAACTCCATGCACCACAGTCTCTGAAAACGCGGCGTAATTAGTTGTAATCGCAGGAGTTCCGCAGACTGCTGCTTCGACTACCGTTCCTCCGAAGGGCTCCATGAACAGCGTGGGTTGCATGATGGCTCTGGCGTTACCCATCAGGAAGGCTCTTTTGGCTACGTCGGCATAGCCAGCGTATTCCACCCTGCCCGGCTCTAGCGGGATTCTCATCCCTTCTTCGGTGACAAGTAAGTCTGAGGTCAGACTATGAACGCCTTGGCCCGCCAGAATGAGCTTCAGCCCGGACGCCTTGGCCGTTTCTAGGGCGATCTCAATTCCCTTGCGATGGATGAGTCGGGAGATAAATAGCAGGTAATCTCCCGATCCATCACCTTTCGGGAAGTCATCGGGGTCGTAGCTATTCGGGATAACCGTATGATACAGGTGGCCATCGGGATCTTTAGAAAGCATCCCATACACGCAGGCTTGATGTGTGAATGATTCGAAAACTATGAAGTTGGAAAAACAGCCATTGTAACCACAGCCGTATTCCACGACAATGGCCTGCTGCTCTCCGAGTGTATCCGCGATCGGCTTCTGGCAATTTCCGCCGATTAAACATATAAAATCCCCAGGCTCAAGTCGCTTTTTAATCTCTTCTGCTGCCCGCTGGTTGGCCAGTCTCCAGTATGGCTCGCGGATGTCCCACTTGATATTGAACCCCTTGGCCTTCCAGTCGTGACCTCCAAAGAAGCGCTCCTGTTCTTGGGCCGTTATTATCGTAACGTGCTCGTCGCAGTCCACCTGGCTGCCCTCTGCGCTGTAATCGATTACGTGATGGCCAAGCGAACGCATCATCCGGCAGGTCTTGATGTGTTTGCAGTTGTACGCGCAGGCGTTGTATTCTTTGGTGGCCACTACGTGGGGGAGCCCCACGAAATGCATCCTCATTGGTTTAACTCCACTCGGTCCATACTACCAGCGTTGGTGGAGATCCGCTATTTTCAACACGGTAATAGTTCCCAGGCAGAACAATAAAGTTGATCTGTTGCGGAACGGCGCTCGAATTTTCCTGCTCAGCCACCACAGTCGTTGGCGGCGTGCTAGCGTCGGTCTTGGCAGTTAACGCGGTGAATCCATCCACTGTCCAGGTGGCCGATACATGCATAGGCGTTGTGCCTGTATTGTGGTAGGTTGTATTGATGTTGCGCGTGACGGTCGAAGTGATTACCGTCTGGGTGCTGACCGATGCCGGGCCTGTCGCTCCCTGCGGGCCTGTGGCTCCCGTAGGCCCTTCCTGGCCCAGATCTCCTACCCGCGAGTAACATAACAACAGTTCGTCCCCGTTTACGAACGGCGTTGAAGCGCTTGACGCCGTATTGCTAATCGCGAACTCACGGTAGCCAGTGCGGATCGTCCGAGTGGTCATATTAAACGTCAGCCACTTGGTCACGTCCGACTTTTTGACAAAACGGAACTCTGCCTTGACGGAATTGGTCGAAGCATCAAGGGAATCAAGAACCGCCGTTTCGTCCGATCCGCCGTTATCGGTCAGATTGATATAAAGCGCCGTGGCCGCGTTCTCGGTCGAGTTATTCAGCCGCAACTTCCCTGATCCGGGGTCTGCGTTACTTGTCCCAGAATCAAACAAATAATCAAGCGTGATCGCTCCACCATAGGGTCCGGTAGAGCCTTGTGGGCCGGTCGATCCCGTTGCGCCAGCCGGACCGGTTGCTCCCTGCGGGCCAGACGATCCAGTGGCCCCCACGTTCCCAGTTGTTCCCGCTGGACCAGTGGCTCCCGTGGCCCCAGTTGCCCCAGTTGGCCCTCCTGACGGTCCAGTCGCCCCGGTCGATCCCTGGCCGCCCGTTGAGCCCGTTGAGCCGACAGGACCAGTTGCTCCAGTAGCTCCCTGTGATCCAGTGGCTCCTTGCGATCCGGTCGATCCCTGCGCTCCCGTGGCTCCCGTTGAGCCTACGCCAGGACCGGTTGCTCCCTGCGGGCCTGTCGCTCCCGTCGCCCCAGGAGAACCGCTAGCCCCGGATGCGCCTACTCGGCTGACGTATACTGAAGGACCCGGCATATAGCCGAAGTCTATGCGTTAAGTCTAAGTTAGTCAACTGTTTACATCACGTTTACGGTTATGCTACCTGAGATACGGTTTTGAGCGGTGCGGCGTCTTGGTCTGGCACAATGAAGCCGCTGCGATCGTCAACAATTTGAATCGGCTTATTGCCCAATCCCTTTAGCTTGGCGATCACTTCAAGGGTGTGCATGTACTTCTGGAACGCTTCCTCGATAACTTGCCGCTCTTGCTCGGTAAATTCGATCTTCATTGGTGTGCGCTTTCCTTATGTTACCAATCCATGAGTTCGTAGAGCCGTTAATAAATTCGCGGCCCATGTTTGTGCATCTGCCAAGGAGGAGAACGACGGGTTACCTGGACCTGGCTGCTGGTTTCTGACTACGGTCGTAAAATCGAAAGCCAATCCGGTGGTTCGGTTAAGAGTTGCTTCACCAGTGAAATCTATCCCGATGAACCCACCTGCGGATGTAATTTGCGCGGAGCGCGTACCCCCTGGCCCCTCTATCCTTATGGCTCCGCCCGACGTGATTGTGGCCGTATTGCCAGTCGATCCAGCAATTAACACAACCTCACTAGTGTTCAGCGTGAGCGAACTACTTCCGTTGACCAATTGCAGGAAGGAAGTGGTCATATTCACATAGGGGAAGCTCGTATTTCCGTCTACCGAATATAGCGTGAACCCGAGCGATGTCAGGATAAAAGAGAATGCGGCGTTGAGAATCTTGATTCCAGAGGAATTGATAGTCACGCTCGCCGGACTCCGGGCAATTGAAATCTGGCTTGCGGTAATGCTGGTTGTCGATGCTCCAGCAGTAAACGACAGCCCTCCGGTTGACACCGTGGCATAGGGGAAGCTCGTATTCCCGTTAACCGAAAAGAGCGTAATAAAGCCACCCTGCAACAGAACCGACTGGCCATTTACGCTAGAAAATACCCCAATCGCGTTGTACTGAATGGACACAAACGATTGTGAGGTTAGACCGCTCGTGCCGCTTCCACTGCCCTCCCCATATAAAAACAGTCCAGTGCTTGATAGATCGATTACCGGGTAGCCGCTGCCTCGCGAAAACACTGCATCGCCAGTGAATATCACCGTGCCAGAAATCAGTTTAGATATCGATACGCTGGCTACATTGGAATCGACTACCGCGTTCGCCGCTAGCGCCGCGTTGGCCTGCGTAATCGCCGCCGCCGCCATGTTGTTGGCCGTGATCGTGGCAAACTGTAGATCGCTTCCTGACAACGACCCCGGCATGATCTTAAATTTGTTACCGGAAACAGTGAACTGCCCTGATGTCGTGTTGAGATTAGCCTGGGTTAAATCGAGCGCCGGAGGCTGCGCCTGCGGATTCACGTCAAAGTGGTCTGCTCCACCTGCCCAGCACGTCTGAAGCGTATAGGTCGATACTCCGGACGGCGTCGTCGGGTCGGTTCCTAATCGCGATGCTGCGTAAATCCAGAAACGGTATGTCCGGTAGATGTTCGGTGTCCCATCCGGATTGGTCAGCGGTGGATCGCCCCAGTCAGGCGGATTGTCTCCTAGAATGCTCACTAAACCCGGATATAGGCCGCTCACTGATCCAGATAGTGCTCCAGTATCCGTCACCCAGCGGCCAAAATACTGGCTTGGGTCATCGTTGACGCCCTCAAAATCAGGAGCCGGATTCCAGACTTCAAACGCTTGGCCAACTCCGATCGAGACCGCTGTCGTGAGCGTCACATGCGTGGCGCTGATAAAGGTATTAATCGCTGATTGCACGCCATTTACGTGAATCGTATAACCGACCTGACTCGATGTAAACGAGCCAGCCGTGGCCACCAAATCCGTTCCGCCAGTTATCGTACAGGTTCCCGTCGTCGCTACGCCCTTTTGTATGGTGAAACCAGAAAACCAGTAGTTGATGTCATCGGTGATGCTTGGTTGAGTCCACTGAATCTGATACGGAGCCCAAAAATAAACTCCTGGGAGCGCTACGCCGTAAGTCAAAATGTCGCCCGTAGCCGGGTCGGGAACAAATTGCGCATCGGTAATGTCATTAGCTGGACATATCCCAATTGCTGGCACCGTGAAGTTGACCGATACGGCGGCTCCTGGAGGCGTGAACGTCCTGACCCATCCGCTAATACAGTAAACCGTCCAACTGGTCTGATTTGGATTAGTCGGCACCCAGATCGGTCCGGCGTTTTTGATTCCATCGGTACCTATCGTTTGGTCGCCGATCGTGATCGAGTCTCCTGGATTGGTGATCGTAAATGGATTGCCGCCCCAACCATGCACGCCTGATCCGTCATCATAGTTGATCCAAATCGAGATCTCGGTAGGAAATACCGTGTGTCCAAACGACGGTGTAATTTGCAATACGGTATGCAGAGCGCCGTTGTTGTCCTGATAGCGCGGTCCGATTTCAGAGCAAGCTACGCTCACGACCGAAGAAATAAACACATGCACTGTGCCGATCGTGTAAGGACTCGCCGTTGGTGCTCCGAACTCGTTATAGCAGATGAACTGAAGACTCCAGTCCTCGGAAGCATCAGGCGTCGGTAGCTGGTCGCCGTCATAATCAACCGTTGCCCCAGAGTAAGGAGCTGGCAGGATCGCTATCTCGGTTCCGGTCGTAGCCGAAGGAGGAAACGCCACAACGCTGATCTTTTTTAGGTGCGAATAATCGGGATCGCCGGTCGGTAAGGTGATCGTGCCTGAAAAATTAAACAGTGTTGCGTTGCTGAAGTAATCCACCGTTGCAGTGGCCGATGTAATATTCGGCGCTGCCGTCCCGCCGCCTCCTCCAGGACCCGTGGCTCCAATCGGACCTGTCGCGCCAGTCGCGCCGGTCGGACCACCCGATGGGCCTGTCGCCCCCGTGGCACCGGTCGATCCACTGCCCGAGCCTCCTGGTCCAGTAAGACCGGAAAATAACTGCTTGGCGGCCCCTAGCGTAATGACATCAGCATCATCGGGCGGAATGGCCGACCCAGAGGCCAGCTCAAGGTTCGGTACAACAAACTCGGTATTGAGGTTTAGCTTTCCAGAAGATCCGTATATGGCGCTGATTTTGGCGTATAGATCATTGATTGTGGTCTGAACACGATGCATTGTCGGATCGGTGAAATCCGCTGGAGTGAACTTCGGAACCGAAGTCGGTAATGGATTAGGCCCACTCGCCATAACTCACACCTACGCCTTGCCGCCCACCATGAGCCCGGACCCATATCCCGTATTGATCGCCAGTGCTGCCGAGAACGTCATCTGCTGATAACCACGGCGCTGGTCCTGTCCTACCGGTAACCACTCGATCTTGCTGCCTTCTACGTACAACTTAAATGCGGTCGCTGAAGTCACTATGATTCTGTGGGTCTTGCTCTTATTTAGCACTCCAGAGCTGGCCGCCGGTAAATAGAACCGCTCGGTCTCTCTCCTTGCGTGGGATGGAAGACTTTGCGCCCATAACAACGATCCCCCATCCACATACACGCTGACCAGCAGACCGCTCGTCCCAATGTACTGGAGCCACATCTGCTTGACGAAAGAATAGCCATCGTACTGGAATGCTAAGTTGTAGCTGTCCCAAATCGTGACCGCGCACGGCTCCCGGATAGCATCCCAGGTGTGATTAAAATACTGCGCCTGCCCGCCGCTTCCAGCAGTGAACAACAACCGTACGATTTTCGCCAATTGGTCGCTTGGCATCGTCAGAATTCGCTTTCGATCGTTGATGGTCGTGTTCACCGTAAATGTCGCCAGAGTATTGCCGTCTCCTTGAACCGTTACCGTACAATCGACACCACCGGTATTCATCTCCAGCTCAAGCGAGCGGAACAGCTTATCGCACGGCCATCCTAAATCTGACAGATCAGTGAATTGAACGATGTCGGCGGGCATGTTCAGTGCCTTCATCGTGTATTTCCATTCCTTGAATGCTGTCGTATCTGATTGTGGATAAATGCGGAAGCCCTTAACGTAGGTGCTCACCGGGAACGAAAACGTCTGAAGCGATCTGCCTGGCCCATCCAGCACAAAACTAAACGCCGCTAGGTTGATCGTCTCTCCCTTGATGCCGGTCATAGTGTCCATCAGGACCGTCGTGGCCGTATTCGAGGTATCGTAATTGATCGTTAGTTCCTGAAGCTCTTTATCGTAGGGATAGCCCAAATAGTCGAAATCGGTCGTATGAAGAATCGGCCCCGGATCGGCCTGCGCCCATGTCAACCATGTGGTCGGATTGAATAACTGAAACTTTCCGCCTGATCCAGCCGTACAGACCAGCCTGAACATTTTGCCCACAATGTTCGGTCCTACCGTCAGGTTCACCTTCCGGTTATCTGCCGTCGTAGTAACATTAAACGGTCCAGCCGCTGGCGAGCCCCCTCCATCTACATAGAGCGCTACTGTGCCGGTCACGTTGTTGGTGTTCACATCCAGAACGATCTGTTGAGCGTACTTGTCATACGGAGTCCCAAAATCGAGCCATTCAGTAAACAAGGTCACGTCAGGCGGATACTTCTCAAATGGATCAAGACTATAGCCCCACAGCTTAAAAGTAAAGCTCGAT
>Ga0335085_10006614_pt1 | contig 18221 bp, 12 predicted proteins | sample Lox_Sample_45_FD_206712 | JGI IMG/M metagenome (GOLD analysis project Ga0335085, IMG submission 206712) | Soil microbial communities from Loxahatchee National Wildlife Refuge, Florida, United States - Lox_Sample_4.5 | ecosystem: Environmental > Terrestrial > Soil > Wetlands | place: USA...
TTAGATCCGGATTCGATCCACACTCCAAGCGTCTATGTGAACCGCATTTTCCAGGGAGAGCTGTACGAGAAGCGGATCGAGAAAAGAACGGTAAGAAAAGCTGTCGTTGGTCATTAGTCACTGGTTCTTGACCCACGCAAGACAATCGGGAACATTCGAGCGCCTGAGGGGCAAGGGACAACGGCAAAAGCCAACGACGAACGACGAACGACCCACGACGAACGACCAACGACCAGCGACTGCCATGCCCAAAGACACCGACAAACGCGAACGCATCGTCAAACGCATCGCCCGCGAACTGCGCGACGGATTCTACGTGAACCTTGGCATCGGCATGCCCACGCTGATTGCGAATCACGTGCCCCCGGGCATCGAAGTTGTGCTGCAGAGTGAAAATGGAATGCTCGGCATCGGCCCCTATCCCATCGAAGGTCAGGAAGACGCCGACCTGATCAACGCCGGAAAAGAAACCATCACCGAAATGCCCGGCACCAGCTATTTCTCCAGCGCCGACTCCTTTGGAATGATTCGCGGCGGCCACATTGACCTCAGCGTCCTCGGCGCCATGGAAGTGGATGAAGAGGGCAGCATCGCCAATTGGATGATCCCCGGCAAAATGGTGAAAGGGATGGGCGGCGCGATGGATCTGGTGGCCGGGGCACGCCGCGTGATCGTCGCCATGGAGCACACCAACCGCGACGGCCAGCCGAAAATCCTGAAGAAATGCACGTTGCCGCTGACGGGAGTCAACGTCGTCGACACAATCGTCACCGAAATGGCCTACATGCGGGTGACGCCGACCGGCATCGTACTCGAAGAGATCGCCCCCGGCTTCACCGCGGACGACGTGCAGAAGGCCACCGAACCAACCTTGATTCTGAGTCCGGACCTCAAGATCATGCCTGCTTAGCTTCCGCCGGAATTAATTCCTGCCGGTTTCACTCGTTACCCGCTCGGCCTCGAACTCATCGCCCTTTTGCCAGCCGATCAACTTCGGTTCCGTGGCAGCTTCCCATCCCAAGGCGAATCCGAAGCGCGCCATCGCGGCATCTCCAGTGAAGTCCATATCAGCGTGATACTCGTCGCTGGGCTGGTGATAATGCTTGGCGGTGTACTCTTCCGCCTGCTGCAGGCCCCATTCCTCGGTGTGGCCCTTGTACTTCATGCCCTCGCTGATGGAGAACGCAGGAATTCCTACTCGGGCCAGGCTGAAGTGGTCCGACCGGTAGTAGTAGCCAGCCTCGGGATGCGAATCAGGCACAATCCCCAGCCGAAATTCCTGCGCCATTGCTTCCACCGTGGGGTAAAACGTGGTCCGTTCCGCGCCCGAAACTTCCACCTGTTCCGGCGCGCCCAGCGGCGGCAAATCGTCATAGTTGAGATCGAGCGCGATCTTTCCGGCGGCAATCGGCGGATGTTTTCCCAGATACTCCGATCCCAGCAGTCCCTGCTCTTCTGCGGTCACCGACGCGAAAATAATCGAACGCGGCGGCGCCTTCGCGGCCAGCGAATACGCGCGCGCCAGTTCCAGAAGAATGCCGCATCCGGTGGCATTGTCATCCGCGCCGTTGTAGATATTGTCGCCCGGCATATCCGGGCGAATGCCCAGATGATCGTAATGGGCGGTATAGATCACCGCTTCGCTTCTCAGCCTGGGATCCGACCCCGGCAGCATGGCGACAACATTATTAGAGGAGAAGGGCCGCACCCGGCTGACCATGTGTGCTTTGAGCCTTACGGAAAGCTGAACCGGATGAAAATCCGGCGAGCGCGCCTCGGCCAGCATGTTGTCGAGATTCATTCCCGAGTCAGCGGTGAGCTCCTTGGCGACGTCGTACTGAATCCATGACGCGACCTTCAGCTTCGCGCCTCCCTCTGACTTCAGGTACGACTTTTCTCCGGAATTTGAGTTGCGCACCACTTCCCAGGGATAGCTGGCCATATCCGTGCGGTGAATAAGGATTACGCCTACCGCTCCTTTGCGTGCCGCTTCTTCATACTTATAGGTCCAGCGGCCGTAATAGGTAAGCGCCCGCCCCTTGAAGAAGTTCACATCTTCTGAAGGCGGTTCGTTCACCAGCATGAGCAGGACTTTGCCGCGAACATCCATTCCCTTGTAATCGTCCCAGTGATATTCCGGCGCTTCGATTCCGTACCCGACGTACACGATCGGAGCGTCCACATCCGACTCCGCTTCCTGGCTTTCGTCGTACGCCACGTACTGCTCCAGAGGCTTCAACTCCAGCGGGCTGCCGTGATCCGGCGCCAGGGTGAAGGTAGTCGCGGGCAGCGAGGTGATCCCCACCAGCGGCACTTTTTGCATGTAACTTCCGTTGTCGCCGGCGGGCTTCAGACCGTAAAGCTCAAACTGCGTGGCGATGTATTTTGCGGCGATTTCGCCGCCCCGCTGGCCGGTGCCGCGGCCTTCGAGCAGATCATCCGCCAGAAACTTCACATGCGCCCGGATGCGTTCGGGGTCAATCCTCTGCATGGCGGCAAAGGCTTCGCCCGGCATCCGGATCGAAGCCCACACCTGCTGCCGGCGTGGCGTTGGTGCTGCCCAAATGGCAGAGATCACAAAAACCACAAACAACCCGGCCAGGCTCTTTCGCATGCTACGACTCCTTGCGCAGATGGAATGGTGTTGGAACTATCTATTGTAGGGGATGAAACACAGACTCCGGCCCGGACCCGGGATTACGGAAGTGATTGCGCGAGCGGTTCTTGCTCAGGGATGCGGCGCCTGGCCGGGCGGCGAGGGTGGCTCCGCCGGCGCCAGTGGAAGCTTGGTGACGTCATCCAGCATATTGCGTTCCTCCGGCGTGAAGGTGCTGCGGAAGCGGTCAGAGTTGATCACGCGCTGGCGTGCATCCGGCGGCATCGCACGCAGATCGCGGATGGCGCTTTCCAGCATGTGGCGGCGGTCCGGCGGCATCTCCCGCATCTGCCGGAACAACTGCCGCGCATCCTGCTTCTGCGCCGGCGTCAGGTGCTCCCAGGTCTCCATGCGATTGAGCACGCGCTGCTGTTGTGCCGGCGGAAGGCTGCTGAAATGCTGCAGCCGGGCGCGCAGTCTTTCCTGCCGCTCCGGCGACAAATGCCGAAACTGCGGATCGTTGCTGAGCGCGCGTTCCTGCTCTGCGGGCGGCAGGTCTTTGTAGCGGCGCAGCCACTGCCCCGCATGGTGCCCCTGCATGGGAGGGGATGGCGCCGCACGCCGGGAAATTCCCTGGGTTTGCGGCGGCCGCGGCACCGAGCGGGACGCGGGGTGCCGCATGCCTCCGCCGGGATGTCCCTCGTTATGGTTGCCCTGAAAATGGCGGCCGCGCCCCAGGCCTGGCGTTGTGCACGCCAGCACAAACAGGGCTGCGCCCATCCACACCGTGATGGATTTCCACCGGAACACGCTGTTCCGCTCTCCCCGCTTTCGGTCCCGCTGTGCCGTGAGCAAATGGTTTCCTGATCACGGTCTACTGATTCGCCGCCACGTCCTGCTGCACCTGCAAATCGTCCAGCACGTCGAAATCGGAATACAGATCGTGATTCTTATCCAGCGCCTGCAAATCTCCAACCGCTGTGCCGGGTTCTGCCATGATCGCCATCGTCGCCGATGGAGTTGCCGGTTTGCCGCGCTCGTCGCGAACCAGCGTGGCGCTCACCACGACCAGCACGGTCAACGATGCTGCCAGCGCCGGTTTGCGGAACCACTGCAACCAGCCGGCCGCGGGCTTGGCCGCTTCTTCGCGCAAACGCGCCCGCAGGCGCGTGTCAAAATATCCCGAAGGCTCCGGCGCCTGCCATTCATCCAGCAGCGCCATTACCCGGCGGAATTCTTCCAGTTTGCCGGCGCATTCGGCGCAGGTGTGCAGATGCTCGTTCACTTCGGGCTGGACCGCCTCTACTCCGGCGGCCAGGTCCGGAATCGCTTCGCGAATTTCTTGGCACTTCATAACCTTACCCTTTATACAAAATCCTTCAGTTGCTGACGCAATGTTTCATAAGCCCGGAACAACAAAGACTTGGTGGCGGATTCGCTCAACTTCAAAACTTCCCCGATCTGGCGGTAGTCCATGTGCTGGTACTTGTGCATTACCACCGCCATTCTTTGGCGCTCGGGCAGTGACTGTACCCGCTGCCGGATCGCTGCCAGGCGCTCGCGCTTCAGCAGCGCTTCCTCCGCGCTGGGCGCTCCATCGGCCACATCCACCTTCAGACCGGTTTCCTCGTTGCTTTCATCGAGGCTCACCATCTGCTCCGGCCGTTCATGGCGCGTGTCGCGCGCATGATTCACCGCCAGATTGGTGGCGATGCGGTACAGCCAGGTGGTAAATTTCGCGCTGGCTTCGTAGCCTTCGCGCGAACGGTACACCCGCAGAAAAACTTCCTGCGCCAGATCTTCCGCCGCCGCCGAATTGTGCGCCATACGGTACATGAAACTCACCATGGCGCGGCGGTATTTCTCCACCAGATATTCGAAGGCGGATTCGTCGCCCGCCTTCACCCGCAGCATGATTTCGGCGTCGCTCAAGCCCTCGGTCGAACCCGGGACTTCTGCCCCTGCCGGGCGCTGCTTGCCGGCCATCGACAGCAGGCCGCGATCCATGGCTATGCTGCTCACATCTGTTTCAACCCCTTCGGAGTCGGAAAGTTGCGCCGGGTTCGTCTCCGGCGAGGGATCGGAAGTCCCTTTTCCAGAATGGGATACGGGCGGTTCGTCGCCTTTGGAGTGGCTCGGCATTCTGGGGTTCCTGGCACAGGCCGGGCGCCCCTGGACGGGCACACCCCAAGGCTGCGTCGGCCTAGGCTATCATGCGGCGCCCCGGCACGCGAAACCGGTTGCTTTGCTACAGTATAGCGGCGCCCGGGTGCAATCGGCCTACCCCGGGCAGCCGCTTTCAGCCGATTCTCGTGGATGATTGCCAGATTCACCCTCGATCGCTTGTACCGATCCGCGAAGGTAGGGGTCGCGGGGGTGGTTGCGCTCGCGGTAGCCCATTGGTTTCGCCTGCCGCAGGCATATTGGGCGGCGATCAGCGCGTTTGTCGTAATGGCGGGGGACGTTGCCGCCACCGTGCGGGCTTCCCGCAACCGCCTTTTCGGGACCGCCATCGGCGCGGTCACCGGAGCAGTTTTTTCCTACTTTTGCGGCGGAAACTGGTGGTCGTTCGGATTGGCGGCCACCGCCACGGTTCTGCTGTGCTCTCTCCTCAATCTCGAACAGAGTTACCGGCTCGCCTGCGTGACGGTTGCCATCGTCATGCTGATTCAAGGCGTCGGGTCGCCCTGGCTCATCGCTCTCCATCGCTTCCTTGAGGTAGCCTTGGGGATCATGGTGGCGCTGGGGATTTCCGCGCTGCCCCCGAGAGAATCTGGATCGAAGGCGCAGGTAGCGCCCTCGTCGCACGGTTGACGCCATCTCCGGTAACTGTTTGAATATGGACCAGTGGGCGCTTAACTCAGCGGTAGAGTGCCATCTTCACACGGTGGAAGTCATAGGTTCGAATCCTATAGCGCCCACCACCTTTTCAACAGCGTACGATCCGCTACCGGATCACACTCCTTATTTTCAATAGCTTAAGGACGGCGTGGTCCGTCCGGCGACCCGATGGCGAATACTGCTTTCAGCACTTTGCGAAACAGCAGTGAATTCCGCGTCGAAGCGACCGAACCGATTGTTCTCGCCAACTTCGCTGCCAGAACTTAGTAAACACAGGCTGACCTCCCATTCGTTTTCTGCGCGATGAGCGCCCCGGCGATTTATCGCTCGTCGCGCGTGGTCTAGGAAACCAGGGAACAAGAAGTCTGGGGTCGCGAAAATACCAATTGACATTCCCCTAAAATCCACTACCATATGGTTGTGGATGGCCTCGGCACAACATTTGCGGCTTTGTCTGATCCAACCCGGCGGGCGATGATCGAGCGGCTCTCCCGCGGGCCTGCTTCTGTGCACGGCCTGACGGAACCGTTTGCACTCTCGCAGCAGATGATTTCAAAACATATTGCCTACCTGGTGCGGGCGCGGATTGTGATCAAGACGAAGCGTGGACGAGAGAGTATCTGCACGCTCAGGCCGGAGGCTATAAAGACGGTCAGCGACTGGGCGATCAGCTATCGCCAATTCTGGGAAGAGAGTTTCGACAAGCTGGATGTGGTTCTGAAACGAATAAAAAAAGCGGAGGTTAGAGATGACAAAAAACACAGCAACTGAGATGGAACGGATGGTTGTCACCAGAGTTTTTGATGCCCCACGCGAGTTAGTTTGGAAGGCGTGGACAGACCCGAAGTACGTGATGCAGTGGTGGGGGCCGAAGGGCTTCACTGCGCCCGTTTGCCAGATGGATTTTCGCGTTGGAGGGAAATTTCTCTGCTGCATGAGATCTCCAGATGGGCAAGAGTTCTGGAACGCGATTGAATACTACGAGATTGTTCCGCAGGAGAAGATCGTTTCCTTGATGTACTTTTCGGACTCGAAGGGAAACAAGATTGATCCTGCGCAGCTGGGAATAGAACATGAGGCCATAGAGGGCGCGTACGACGTGACCATCTTTGAGGATCTGGGAAACGGCCAGACGAAACTCACCTTCATTGGAAATGAACCCCTGGAAAGCGCGAAAAACAGCGGTCAACTAGAGGGCTGGAACCAGATACTCGACAAACTCGCTGCGGTTGTTGCGGGGCTGGCGCAGGCGAAATAAGAAGCTGAAACTTTGATCGTCATGCGCGAGCTACTGGACGGAAAGTAAAGGCAGGCTATCGCGGAGACTCCGGCAGAGGGCGGCGGCGGAGGCTCAGTGCTAGCCTGCTTTTTATCAATTGGCAGGACGGCTGCCTTTTCGGGCGAGCGATCTTGGGCTCGGCTGTTGCCTGCAGGGCTTAGTACTCATCGAGTCCTATCTGAAGCGTGATTCGGCGGCTTAGCACCGATAGACGGGCTTGTCGCGATCCACCTCAGAATTGTTGCCACGCCCGAAGCTGGAACTCGGTCGCCGACCCGATGGCCCGCGGCTCGGTGCGCGTGGATTGCGCTCTGAGCCTTACCATCCATGAAAGTTCTTGCTCTGCTATCACCTCGACTCCAAGATTCGCGATCCGCTTGAATAAGCGCGTCTCAACGACGATACCCATGATTGTTCGCCCCATCTGGGGCTGAGTGCCGGCCGCTCGAAATCATCCGTTGAAGCGCAAGGTTTTCGGATCTGGCTCGAGTGTGGGCAGAACGCTTCCTGCGAAGAAGGAAGAAATATGCTTGAAAGGAAGCGGCCTGCCAAATATATAATGGCGGCGACGGGCACGTTAAAACGATTTAATTCGGGACTATTACGCCCAAGCGATGGACGCCTGCCGGCCTCCCCATCGGCTCGGGAAAAACAGCACGAGGCGGGGAGGATTCGAGTATGAGTGACTTCCAGAAGTTGGCGCGGGTACTTCTTGCGACGTTGTTTTTCACCACCATTCTGGCCTGGGCCAGTATCACCGGCAGCATCTCTGGAGAGGTTCTCGATCCCTCGGGCGCAGTGATTCCCGGAGCCACGGTGGTCGCCACGGACAGCCAGACCGGAGTGCAAACGAAAGTGTCCACCGACGCGCAGGGCTTCTACAACTTCCCCGCATTGCCCGTGGGCACCTATACCTTGACCGTCACGCAGAGCGGGTTCAAAACCTATACCCGCACCGGCCTGGTGGTGGATACGAACTCGCAGTTGCGCGCGGACGTGACCTTGCCGGTGGGAGCGGTCAACGAAAAGATCGAAATCCGCAGCGACGCCGAGCATGTGGATACGGAAAGCACCCAGATGGGGGAAGTCATCGGGGAGAAGAACATCACTGCCGTCCCCCTGAATGGCCGCTCGTATACCGATCTGCTGGCTCTGCAGCCGGGCGTCTCGCCCTACAACTCCAGCGACACCGGTACGGCCGGCATCAGCGATCGAGCGGTGGACGGAGGGCTGAACGCCGGCAACCAGTCGGTAAATGGGCAGCGGGAAACCGCCAACGGCTTCATGGTGAACGGCTCGAATGTTGAGGAGGGCAAGAATAACGGCGCGGCTGTGATCCCCAACCTGGATTCCATCGAAGAGTTCCGCATTATCACCAATAACTTCGACGCGGAATACGGAAATTACAGCGGCGGCCAGATCAATGTGGTTACCAAGTCGGGCACCAACCGGTGGCATGGCAGTGGATTTGAATTCCTGCGCAATACCGCACTGGATGCCCGCAATTACTTCAATCCCGCCCCCTCGCCCAAGGGCGACTTCAAGCAAAACCAGTTTGGCGGCACATTCGGCGGCCCTCTGCGCAAGGACAAGACGTTCTTTTTCCTCGACTACCAGGGCACGCGCCAGGTTCAGGGGATCACCCAGAATGAGCAAGTGCCCTCGGTGAACGACCGGACCGGCGATCTCTCAGACCAGGCCGATTCCTTTGTCACCACCGACGCCAACGGCGATACCGTGCCGACCACGGTGAATGGCTCGTACTGGGCCAGCGTCCTTTCCGGAAGGCTCGGCTATCCGGTTTCCAACGGGGAAAACTACTATGCCCCCGGTTGCACGACGAACACACAGTGTGTGTTTCCCAATGCCGTCATCCCGCAAAACGCGTGGTCGCCGGCCGCGACCCAGCTGTTGCAATTCATTCCAACTCCAAATCTGGGCGGGGATTTCTTCAACTCCTCCGCGCTGTCGCAGAATCTGCGCGACGATAAAGGCGGACTCCGGCTGGATCAGAACACCCGCTTCGGGACGATTTTCGGCTACTACTTCCTCGATGACTACGTGCTCGACAGTCCCTATCCGAACGGCGGGGCAACCGTTCCGGGTTTCAGCGGCAACACCGCCGGCAGAGCGCAGCTGATCAATCTGGGCAGCACCAAGAATTTCGGTTCGAGCATGGTGAATGAAGCCCGCTTCAGCTACGTCCGCAACTCCATTGCGCTGGCGGAGCCGACCGGCGGCCTCGGCCACACCCTGCAGTCGCTGGGCTTTGTCACTCCCTGGAATGCCACCACGGGAGGCATCAGCGCTATTGAGCCGTCGCTCGAAGGCGTGCCCTACATCACGTTCAACAATTTTGCTTTGGGCGTGCCCCAGGTCAGCACGCGCCAGTTCAACAACTCGTTCCAATGGCTGGACAATTTTTCCAAGGTGATGGGGACGCACACCCTGAAGTTCGGCGGGCAGTTTCACTATGACCAGATCAACGAGAGAAATCTCGCGGCCGAGAACGGACAATTTGCCTTCTCCGGCTCGGAGACGGGCCTTGATTTCGCCGACTTTCTCATCGGCGCGCCCGACAGCCTGACCCAGGCCAGCCCGCAGATTCTCGACTCCCGCAGCAAGTACTACGCGCTCTACGCGCAGGATAGCTGGCGCGTCACTTCCAACCTGGTGCTGAACTATGGCCTGCGTTGGGAAGCCAGCATGCCCTGGTACGACACCCAGAACAAGATTGAGACCATCGTTCCCGGGCTGCAATCACGAGTGTTTCCCGGCGCGCCCACCGGCTGGGTCGTTCCCGGCGACCCCGGAATTCCCCGCACCCTGGCGCCGACGAAATGGGATAACTTTTCTCCGCGCCTGGGCTTGGCCTACTCGCCGAGCGCCAGTTCCGGTTTTCTGGGCAAGCTCTTCGGCGGCCCTGGCAAAACCAGCATTCGCGTGGGCGCCGGCCTCTACTACAGTTCCGTGGAAGATCTCTCGCAGTTCCTCGAAGTCGGCGATCCGCCCTACGGTCTCTACTACGGAAGCGCAAATCCCCCGCTGCTCGAAGCGCCTTACATCACGCGCTCAGACGGGCAGAGCGTCGGCCAGCGTTTTCCCTTCGTCTTCCCCTCGACCAATGTCTCGGCGAGCAATCCGAATACGACCTTCGACTGGTCGACGGTCGAGCCGATTTCGTACGGCTTCTCCTTCGATCACAGAAATAAACTGCCCTATTCGGAACACTATGAGTTCTCGCTGCAACGCCAGGTGAGCGCCAACACCGTGATCAGCGCCAGCTACGTCGGCAACCAGGGGCATCGGCTGGTTACCTCGATTGAGGCCAATCCCGCCAATCCCGCCCTCTGCCTGTTCTTGAGCGACCCGGCGAACCTCGATCCCAACAGTCCGGTGTGCGGCCCCTTCAGCGAAACTCCCAGCGGCGGTCCGTACGTGACCTCTACGGGACAGGTGATTCCCAGCGTCCGTCCGCTGGGTCCACTGTTCGACACCAATCCGTTCGTCTCGACGGTGGCGAATTCACGCTACAACTCGCTGCAGGCCAGCGTCAGCCACAGTACCGGGTCATTGAGTTTTCTGGCGGGTTACACCTACAGCAAGTGTCTGGACAATGCCTCCGGCCTGCAGGATTCCACCTACCCGTTTGATCCGCGCCGCAGCATTGGGCTGTGCGGTTTCGACGTAACCAACAACCTGGTTTTCAGTTACAACTGGCTGCTGCCCTTCGATCATCTGGTCAGTTCCGGGTGGGAAAGAAGGCTGGCGTCAGGCTGGAGCCTCTCCGGCATTACGACGTTTGCCTCTGGACTGCCGATCAGCCTTTCCGAGGATGACGACAATGCGCTGATCGGAGCGAATGCCGTCCCGGTGGATGTTCCCAATTTTGCCGGTGGCAAAGTGCTGGCGGACACAAATCCACGCAACGGCAACGCCTACTTCAATACCTCGTTGTTCAGCAATGAGCAATTGGGGCAGTTCGGAAACTCGCGCCGGCGGTTTTTCCACGGACCCGGCATCAACAACTTCAACATGGCGCTTTCCAAGAACACGAAGATTACCGAATCGAAGTCGCTGGAACTGCGCTTCGAAGCCTTTAATCTGTTCAATCACGCGCAATTCACGAATCCAACCGGCGAGATCAATTCCGGCCAGTTTGGGTTCGTCACCGGCGCTCGCGACCCGCGCATCATGCAGCTTGGCGCGAAGTTCCTCTTCTAGCATGCCGGCGGAGGGGCGCAGTCTCTCCGCCGTTTATTTTTCCACTGCCGCCCTAAACGAGTAGAGAACAAAGAAGGAAGAAGAAAGATGCGATTCCTCCGCAGCCGGCTTGTGTTCTGGATGTTCGCCTGTTCCATGTGCGTGCCCGCCGGTCTCGCACAGACCATTCGGGTTGATGCCGCGCCCGGCCATTCCACCAACTCGTTCATTCCGACACAGGCGCTGGGGGCGGGAATCGACCGCATGCCGGCGGCAGCAGTCGCGAAGTACTTCAACGAGCCGGCGTCGCAAGAAGTGCTGTCGGCGGGATGGCAGCCGGTGACCTACCGGCAGAATACGGAATTAGCGGTTGAGGACTGGCACTGGAATCCCAATGGCACGTGGAGCGACCCTGCCGGCAAGGGCTATTTCACCGGCAGTACGACGCTGGGCGATCCGATTCTTCACTCCTACGGATATTCGCTGCCGCATCGGGGCTTCACGCGAAATGATGGAACGGATAGCCGCGGCTATTCCCGCCTTACCGACGGCGAGTTGGACACCTACTGGAAGAGCAACCCCTATCTCACCAGGAAGTACACCGGCGAAGACGATTCGCTGCTTCCGCAGTGGGTGGTGATGGATCTGGCGATTCCGCACCCCATCAATGCGCTTCGCATCGCCTGGGGTGAACCCTATGCCCGCCGCTATCTCGTCCAGTACTGGACCGGCGAAGATGCCATCAAGTTCCCTACGAAGGGCAGTTGGGTGGCCTTTCCGGCCGGCGTGATCACGCATGGCGAAGGCGGCACGGTGACGCTCCAGCTCTCGGACGCGCCGATTACGGTTCGCTACCTGCGAATCTGGATGACTGAATCTTCCAACACCTGCGACACTCACGGCAGCAGCGATCCCCGCAACTGCCTGGGCTATGCAATCCGCGAGTTGTACCTCGGAATCAACGATTCGAATGGGTTTCACGATCTGGTCCGGCACACGCCCGATCAGGATCAGACCACGACGTACTGCTCTTCCATTGATCCCTGGCACGAGCCCTCAGACCTCGGCCCGACCATCCACGAGCAGGTTGGACTGGATTCCTTTTACCGCAGCGGCTACACGCGCGGCCTGCCGGCCATGATTCCGATCGCCATGCTCTACGGCACGCCGGAAGATGCGGCGGCCGAGATCGCGTATGTCGAAAAACGCGGCTATCCGATTTCTTACGTCGAAATGGGCGAAGAGCCGGACGGGCAGTTTGAGCTTCCCGAGGATTATGCCGCGCTTTACATCCAGTTTGCCGCCGCCCTGCACCGGGTCGATCCCAAGCTGAAGCTGGGCGGACCTGTCTTTACCGGCGAAGATGAAGACATCCTCGCCTGGCCCGACTCCAAAGGCCGGACCTCATGGACCGGTCGCTTCCTGGACTATTTGAAGTCTCATGGCCACATGCAGGATCTGGCCTTCTTTTCTTTCGAGCACTATCCGTACGTGCCCTGCACCATCAGCTGGAGCGACCTCTATGACGAGCCCACGCTGGTAAGCCACATTCTGCAGGTCTGGCGCGACGACGGCCTGCCGCCCGATGTGCCCATGTTCATCACTGAATCGAACATCACGTGGAACTCGGGCGAGTCCTCCGTCGATATCCTCGGCGCTCTCTGGCTGGCGGATTACGTCGGCGCGTTTTTCGACGCCGGCGGAAAGGCTGTCTATTATTTCCACTACCTTCCCCTGGGCATTCACCCCGGCTGCAACAATTCCGAAGGCACATTCGGCATGTTCACCACGGACAAGAACTACAACATCGAGAAGCCGACTTCGCAGTTCTTCGCCAGCCAGTTGATCAACAAGGAGTGGGTCGAGCCGGGCGATGGAGTGCAGAAAGTGTTTTCCGCGTCCGGGGACATCCTGGACAAAGTCGGGCATTCGCTGGTCACGGCCTACGCCTTGCTGCGTCCCGATGGGCAGTGGTCTTTGATGGTGGTCAACTGCGACCAGGAGAATGCCCACAAGGTCCACATCGTCTTCGACGAATCCGGCGGAAGCAAGCAGTTCTATGCCGGGCCGGTGAGCGCCACTACATTCGGCAGCGCGCAGTACAAGTGGCATCCGACGGCCTTGGGCGGCTTCCCCGATCCTGACGGTCCGATGGTCCGCTCCACGATTCAATCGGATGCCGGGACGGTCTACGATCTGCCGCCGGCCTCGATCACGGTGCTGCGAGGAAACATAACAGCATCCGCCGTCGAGTCGAAAAAGTCCCGCTGACTGTTTTGCCTGGGTCTCGCGGCTCCCACCCTGTAAGCCGGAATCGGCTTGTGTTTTCAATAGGATAGTTTGTCGGCCCAGCAGGAATTCGTCTGGGTCCGCACCAATCTTTCCCGCGGGGCCTCTGGGTAAATTGACGGAACTCCGCCTCTTCCTCTTTACTTCTGACCCTGCTTTCTTCTGACCCTGCTTCTGATCTTGCGGGAATCCCGCATCCCATTGAGAACCACGGATTTCACAGACAGCCGGGAGAATCGGTAGAAGAAAAGTGCGCCCCGGCGCACATATCTCTTCCCCCGGCCGGCGCTTGCGATAGGCGGGTAACCGCGGGCAACCTATCTGCCGACATACAACTTCTGAGTATACAAACCCACTCCGTTATCGGTGGCCCGGAGTTTAATATCAGCAACAGCGCGCGTTCCACCTACTTTGCCAATTGAGGATTAGAATGCAACGTCATTCTGGGGTCCCTGCCTACCTGTATTTCATTCTGCTCGTTTTATTTGGGGGTTCGTTGTCGTGGGCCCAGTCTGCGCCGCAAAGCCGCATCGGCGCGATGGGCAGCGGACAAATGGCCGCATTGCGCGGCAACGTGCCGGCCTGGGCAAGGCCGCAATACGACCGCGGCCCGGTCAACGGCGCGATGAGAATGGAAGGCCTCAGCCTGGTGTTCCGGCTTTCCCCCGGCCAAAACACCGCGCTGCAAAAGTTGCTGGCAGAGCAGCAGGACCCTGCTTCCCCGAAGTACCACCAATGGCTGACCCCGGACCAGTATGCCGATCGTTTCGGGATGAGCCCGGCCGACTTGAGCAAGGCCACTGCCTGGCTGCAGTCGCAGGGCTTTGCCGTGACCCGGGTATCGCGGTCACGAACCAGCATCTTCTTCAGCGGTACAGCAGCGCAGGTGCAAGCCGCGTTCCACACCCCAATCCATAATTACCTGGTGAATGGCGCGCAGCATTTTTCAAACAGCGCCGCGCCGGTGCTGCCGGCCGCTCTGGCCGGCGTCGTGCTGGGAGTCCGCCACCTGAATAACTATCTGCCGCGGCCGCATTACAGTGTGCGGACCACAGGCGGGTCCCAGGCCGCGCCCCACTTCACCTCCTCGATAACCGGTTCTCACTTTTTGACTCCCGGCGACTTTGCCACCATTTACAACCTGACGCCGCTTTACAACGCGGGATATGACGGAACCGGCGAGACCATCGCGGTGATCGGAGAAACCACGATCAGCTCCAGCGACGTCAGCGCTTTCCGCTCCGCTGCCGGCTTGTCGGCAGTTTCCGCGAGCAATCTTCAAACTCTGCTCGTTCCGAACACCGGTACGGCGATTTCCTGCCCAAACATTGACGAGGGAGAGGCCGACCTGGATGTGGAGTGGTCCGGTGGAGTGGCCAAAGGCGCCTCGGTTCTCTATGTGTTCGCCGGCGGGGGCACAGCGGGATCGACCTGCAGCACCCGCACCGCCAACGTGTTTGACGCGCTGCAATATGCCATTGATGACGATCTCGCCCCGGTCATCAGCATCAGCTACGGCAATTGCGAAGCGAACCTGGGCAGTTCGAATGCTACGGTGCTTCAGAGTTGGGTGCAGCAGGCCAACAGCCAGGGACAAACCCTGACCGCCGCCTCCGGCGATGATGGCGCCGCCGATTGCGATGTCGATACCAGCGCTACCCAAGGGTTAGCTGTCGATCTGCCGGCGGCTGTGCCCGAAGTCACCGGCGTCGGCGGCACCGAGTTTACCGGGGACGCCAGCAGTCTCAGCACGACCACCTACTGGACCGCCGGCAGCAGTGATGTGATCAGTTCCGCGCGCAGCTACATTCCCGAGATCGCGTGGAATGACACCGCCGCTGACCTGGCCGCCGGGGCCACCAGCTTTTCCGCCAGTGGCGGAGGTGCCAGCATCTTCTTCGCGAAACCCAGCTGGCAGACCGGCTCCGGGGTGCCCGGCCCCAACCACCGTTACGTGCCCGACGTATCGTTATCCGGCTCGAACGATCACGATGCGTACCTGATTTGTTCGCAAGCCAGTTGCACCAATGGATTCCGCGACAGCAGCGGCAATTTGAACGTCGTCGGCGGCACCTCGGTGGGCTCGCAGGTGATGGGAGGAATTCTGGCGGTGCTCAATCAGGCCACCAGTTCGAAGGGCCAGGGCAATGCCAATATCGAGATCTACACGCTGGCGGCCAGCACGCCCAGCGCATTCCACGACATCACAACCGGCAACAATATCGTGCCCTGCACCACCGGTTCGACGGACTGCCCCGCGACCTCGCCCTTTCAACTCGGCTTTACTGCGACCACCGGATATGACCAGGTAACCGGCCTGGGAACCCTGGATGTGAACGAACTGGCCCAGGCCTGGCCGCACTATGGCGCCCCCGCCGGCTACAGCGTTTCCGCCAGCCCCACCAGCCTGACGGCTTCTCTCGGCAGTACCAAGACTTCGACCATTACGATAACGGGTCAATCGGGTTTCAGCGGGACCGTTTCAGTAAGTTGCTCGCCCGCATTCACGGTGGCGCAGGTGTCTTGTTCGATTATGTCTCCCACGAGTGTCACCCTGGATTCGAATACGACCAGTGGAACGGTGACTCTGAACATCGCGACGATAGCCAACCACGCCATCGGTGGCACATCGGCGGATGCGCGGCGCCATGGCGGGCTGGGTTGGATGGCCGCCAGCAGCGGCGCCCTGTTTGCCGGAGTTTTTATGATCGGCGCGCCTTCCCGGCGTCGCCGCTGGCTGGCCCTGATAGGTCTGGCGGTTCTGGTTTCGCTCGCCGTCGGCGTGGGCTGTGGAGGCGGAAGCAGCAGCAATAACAACTCGACCGGCACCGGAGGCTCTACCGCCGGCAACTACACTTTCACCGTAACCGCGACCAGCGGCAGTCTTGCGCAGACCGCCCAGGTGAGTGTGACTGTACAGTAGGGTTGCAAAGGCTGGCGCGAATTCAAACGCCTGCATCGTTTCCCGATGGGGGTGGCAGACTCAGCGTGTCGAATCGGGACGATCGCTTCCATTCTTCCCAATGACGGCTGCCGGTAAACTCTTCGCCGGACATTGCCGATAGATTCCGGGATGAGCAGCGCCGTCCCCAGCCCAGAACCGGGAAAGGGCAAACCGAACCCCAACGCCCGCTTCGTCGCCCGCCAGCCCATTCTTACCTCCGACGAGCAAGTCTTTGGATACGAATTGCTGTTTCGGGATGGGGTAGAGAACTATTTCCGGGCCAGCGATGCCGAAAGCGCCTCGCGCAGCACCCTGGACAGCTCCATCCTGATGGGCCTGGATGTCCTGTGCGATGGGCGCAGGGCCTTTGTCAATTGCACCCGCGAAGTCCTGCTCAAGGATTACGTGACCCTGCTGCCCGCCAGCCAGGTGGCGGTGGAAGTCCTGGAAAGCGTGCCTCCCGATGATCTGGTGATCGCCGCCTGCCAGAGGCTGAAGACCGCAGGCTATCTCATCGTGTTGGATGACTTCGCATTTCGCGACATCCGGGAACCACTCACCATACTCGCAGACATCATCAAAGTGGATATGCGCTGCACCCGTCCGGCAGAGCGGGAGGAGATGATCCACCGTTATGCGCAGAGCGGTTGCAAGATGCTGGCCGAGAAGGTGGAAACCCGGGAGGAGTTCGACTCCGCCCGTAAAGCTGGCTTCGTATACTTTCAGGGATATTTCTTCCGCCAGCCGGAAGTGCTCTCGGCGCGGGAAATCCCCCGCAACCGGATTACCTACCTGCGCATGCTGCAGGCGGTTTCCGAACCCGAACTGGACGGCCGCGAAATCGAGAAGCTCATCAAGAGCGAAGCCTCGCTCTGCTATCGTCTGCTGCGTTATATGAACTCGGCCGCGTTTGCCTTCGGCAGCGAGATTCACTCCGTGCGCCATGCCCTGGCCCTGCTGGGAGAACGCGAGGTGCGCCGCTGGGTGCGTCTGGTGGCGACCCTGGCGGGCGGCCGGCAGAAATCCAGTGAACTGGTGGCTTCCGCCCTGATCCGCGCGCGTTTTTGTGAGCTTCTCTCGCCCAGAATTCCGCACGGCGATTCCGATCCCTTCCTGATGGGGCTGCTTTCAGTCATGGATGTCATCCTGGAAATGCCCATGCCCGAAGTGATTCACAGTCTTCCGCTTGACCAGGACACCAAGGCCGTTCTGCTCGGCGGTGAGAGCCGGCTGCGGCCGCTCTATCAGCTTATGCTGGCCAGAGAATCGGGCTGCTGGGAGGATACGCGCCAGCTGACCCACCAGCTTCACCTCTCGGAAAGTGAGGTGGCGGAAGCATACTGGCAGGCCATGCAATGGGCGCGCCAGGTAAGCGCCGCTTAGGCCTCGCCCGGCCGCGTTACCCTTGTGCAAAACTGCCTTGACTTTCGACTTGCCTTCCCTCCGCTGACGGCGGTAACATCATCCTGTTCCCAGTGGCCAAGCTCCCTAGCTGGCCCCCGCGCCCACTAGCTCCGGGCGCCTTAACGGAAACAGATCATTCACGAGCGAGTTCCAGCCGCATTGGGTTTCAACGCGCGTTCCAGTATGTGCGCTACGCGAGATGCTCCCAGACAGCGGGATGGCCAGGGAAGATAACTGAGGGTCCGCCCTTGGGGGGCGGAAGATTAGATCGCAACTCTGCATACAGCGAGACAAGACACAATATGAACGCAGGACCCGGACGTCCCTCCGGTGGAGGAGGGAGAAATAGACGGCGGCGGGGACGCCGTCCGCCCCATCAGGGCGGACATGGCGGCCGCGATCGTCAACAGCACAGCGGCATCTTTACCGCTCCCATGGATCACAGCTACCGGGCGGCGCTCGGCGGCAACAACGGCCGCAATGGACGCGGCAGCCGGCCGGGTTTTTCGGCGGCCTACCCGCCCGCGGATCCCGAGCCCTTGCCGCAGCGGGACGACCTGAATTCCCGTATCTTCGCCTTCGTGGACGACCTCTTTTTCCTGGCCAAGATTCAGGAAACGGCCCGCAAGATGAACGTCAAGGTGGAGTTCGTGCGGACGGAGAAA
>Ga0335085_10006615_pt1 | contig 18220 bp, 12 predicted proteins | sample Lox_Sample_45_FD_206712 | JGI IMG/M metagenome (GOLD analysis project Ga0335085, IMG submission 206712) | Soil microbial communities from Loxahatchee National Wildlife Refuge, Florida, United States - Lox_Sample_4.5 | ecosystem: Environmental > Terrestrial > Soil > Wetlands | place: USA...
GATTTAGAGCAATCGCTTCGGCAAGCTCGGTAATCTTCATGCTCGGAATTTTGGGAACAAAGATTTCACCACCGTGCATCTGCTCGGTGGTCTTGATGACCAATTGCACGCCTTGTTCCAGCGTAATCCAGAAACGGGTCATACGCGGGTCGGTGATGGTTATTTTGCCGCTCTTTCGCTGCTCCTGAAACAACGGGATGACGCTGCCACGACTGCCAACAACGTTGCCATAACGAACGCAACTAAACCGCGTACCGCCCGTTCCGGCGTAAGCATTGCCCTGGATGAAAAGCTTCTCGGCGCACAATTTCGTCGCGCCGTACAAGTTGACCGGGTTGACCGCCTTGTCCGTGCTCAAGGCAACGACGCGTTTCACTTTCTGGTCAATGGCCGCATCAATAATATTTTTGGCCCCCATGACATTGGTCTGGATCGCCTCAAATGGATTATATTCACACGCAGGAACCTGTTTGAGCGCGGCGGCGTGGATGACGATGTCCACGCCTTGTAATGCGCGTTCGAGCCGGTCGCGATCACGCACGTCGCCGATGAAAAAACGCAGCGGCGAAAACAGCGTTTCGGGATAACGTTGCCGCATTTCGTGCTGTTTCAATTCGTCGCGGCTGAAAATAATGAGTTTTTTGGGGCGATGTTCGCGCAACAAAATGTCGGTGAATTTCTTTCCGAAAGAGCCAGTACCGCCAGTGACCAAGACGACTGAATCATGCCAGTTCATGCCGTCATTTAACTACAAGGCGCCTGCCGACTCCATAGAAACTTTGTCGGTCAGAATTCCCTGCCGGGCGGCCATGGCGGCAAAGGCACCACCTTGCCGGAGCAATTCAGCAAAGGTTCCCTGCTCGACGATTTCGCCCCGTGATAAGACGACGATGCGGTCCATTTTCGCCAGCGTTGAAAGCCGGTGGGCCACGCAAATCACCGTGCGGTTTTCCTCCAGTTTGTTAATGGCACCCTGGACTTCCGCCTCGGCTTGCGAATCGAGCGATGCGGTGGCTTCGTCCAAAACCAGCAACGGCGCGTTGCGGATGAACGCGCGGGCGATCGCCAGTCGCTGCCGCTGGCCGCCGGACAACGTCACACCGCGCTCGCCGACTGGCGTATCGTAGCCTTGCGGCAGTTGCGAAATGAATTCGTGCGCCGACGCGGCGCGGGCGGCGGCTTCGATTTCCTCGCGCGTCGCGCCGGGCTTGCCGTAGGCGATATTTTGGGCAACGGATTCATTGAACAAAACAATTTCCTGGCTGACGAGCGCCATCTGCTTGCGCAAATCGTCAATCCGCGCCTCGCGCAAATCAAGTCCGTCAAATTTGATGGCCCCGGCGGTGGGGTCGTAAAAACGGAAAACCAGATTGACGAGCGTGCTTTTGCCGGAACCACTTTCGCCAGCTACACCGATTTTTTTTCCGCGCGGAATTTTGAGATTTATGTTTTTTAACACCGTTGCGTGACCATAGGAAAAATTCACGTTGCCAAATTCAACCGCCGAGTGAAAGCCGACGACGGGTTTTGCCGTTGGGTTTTCCCTGATGCTCGGCTGCTCGGCCATAATGTGCGTCAGCCGCTCCACGCCAACGCGGGTTTGCTGGAAGAGCACGTGCAGTCCGGCGATTTTTTTGATGGGCGTGTAACTCAACCCCACACTGGTCAGGTAGAAGACCACGTCGTCAATGCGCTCCTGACGATGCACGATGTAAAGGATCAGCAGGCCGAGTCCGAACATGGAAATAGTTTCGATGATGGGATTGATCTGTTCGCTGGCGCGGACGGTTTTCAGCGTGAAATGCAAAACGCTGCGTGATACTTCGCGGAAGCGCCGCACCATCAGGTTTTCAAGACCGAATGCTTTGACCACGCGAATACCAGACAGGACTTCCACCATCAGATTTGATTGCGAAATGGTTTGGCCCCAGCCTTTGGTTGTGGATTTGCGAACTTTGCGACCGAGAATGATGACAGGAACAACGCATATCGGCACAAACAGCAATGCCAGCACGCTCAATTGCGGGTCCATGACTATCAACGCGATGACGAGGCCAGCCAGGGTCACCGGTTGCTGAATCAAGTCAGCTACGCCCAGGCTCAAGCTCCGTTGCAACATGCCGGTGTCGCCGTTCACGCGTGTGATCATATCTCCCATCGTGGCTCGGTTGAAAAAATCCAGCGACAGGCTGCTCAATTTTTCCAGCACTTCGCAGCGCAAATCGTTGACGATATGCTGACTGACCCACGAGAGAAAATACGTGCTCAGGTAGCCACAGACGCCCCGCAACGCCACAAGAATTGGCAGAACGAGCAGCCCACCGAGAAATTGCCGCCAGTCAATTGGACGTCCTACTTTCGGCAGCCACGGGTCAACGAATTCATTGGTCGCCACCTCGGCTTTGGCTTTCCATTCCGCAAGCTTGAGTTTGATGTCTTTGACTTCGGCTTTTAATCCGCTCGCGGCGGGAGACGCGACCGCATTGGTTACCGAAGAATGTGCCGCTGTCATGGCCGATTCCGGCACCATGCGGCCAACCATCACTTTGGTTGCCCAGGCGAAACTGGCGGTCGTCAATCCAAACAAGATTCCGAGCAGCAAGCCGGCGACAAAGCGCGACATATAGCGGCGCAGGTATTGCGCGCCAAAGCGGAGAACGGTTCCGATGTTGCCCATGTGCTGCCACTATACTTTCCAGCCGCCCGCGCCAGTCAACCTTCTTTATTTGCCGACGGCGACAATTTTATCTTTCAATAACAGTTTCACCACGGCATCGGCAATGAGCGCGTGGCCTGCGGGACGCAAATGCGTGCCATCGCCGGTGTAAAAGGCGGTAAAATTCGTGGCATCCAAAATCTGTTTCATGGACAGGAAATAAACGCCTTTGCCAAGCATCGGTCGGACCATGTCGTCCATCCCATTGTCGTCCAGATAAAGTCCACCGTGGTCGTCGCTGTGCTCGCGCGCGGCGGTCAACAGCAGAATCGGCACGCCCCGCGCCCGGGCCAGTGCGATGCTGGCGGCGGTATTTCTCCGGGCACGCTCGTCCCATTCGCGCCGCATGGCGGGATTTTGAGCGGCCAGGGCCTTGTTGCCGCTGTCATTCACGTCACTGAGCAACCGAACCTGGGCCGGGATCCATTTCCAAAAGATTTGTTCCGTCTTGGCTTCATAAAGCCGGCGGATGAAGTCGCTTTTCATCAGCCAGTTTCGCGGATGCCAGGACTTAAATTCCTGGGCACGTTTCCATTCGCGCTCATCCTCGTATTCATCACCGTTGTCGGCGTGCAAAATTATCAGGCTCGGCTCATACTCAAGCGCCTTGCGCAAAATGATTTCGCTGCGTGCCGAACCATTGCCGCCGATGGCGAGGTTCAAGCTCTCCGCCTTGATGCCGAGCGCGCGAAGTTTCTCCCCGATTTGTGTTGCGTAGGATGCCTGCAGACTTGGCCCACGCGGAACCGAATCGCCAATGACCATCACGCGAAACATGCCGGGCGGGCGCGGCATGGAAAATTTCTGCGGCCAAAACGGCCGGCCGCCAGCGCGGATGAGATTGACCGTGCCATCGGCGTTTTCCACAAAACCAGCGGTCGGACTGTAACCGTATTCAAAACGGCCCGACAGGCTGCTCTGAAAAAAAACGCGCGCGATAATCTCGATGCCGATTAACAGCGTCAGCATGGTCAAAAAGGCGGGTGTGAACCAGCGTTTCATCAAAATTGAAAGTAAATAAATTCCACGTCCGGCGCGACGGAACTGGCCACGAGCAAAAACAAAAGCGTGTAGGCCACCCCGCGGATTGGCCACGGAATCCAATTGACTTCGGCTTCATCGCGCGATTTCCACGTGAGCGCCTGCAATAACAACAACGGCAGGACGTGAAAAAGCAACCAGTAAAAGGGATGCAACCAGTCCACCGTGCCCTTGTTCCAATGAACGAACGCGGTGAACCAGCCGAGAAGTTGCTGCAAGTTGTCACTCCGAAAGATCGCCCAGCCCACCAGCGTGAATGCGAACATCAGTACCGTACCGGCAATGAGCCGCCAGCGTGGATTTTCTTCCGGTTTGGCCAGCCGCCTCAAGCCCGGCGTGCCGTGATACAACGTCAGCAAAGCGGCGTAATAACCGCCCCAGAGGACAAAGGTCCAGTTCGCTCCGTGCCACAGTCCGGCCAGCAACAGCGTGATCCAAAGGTTGCGAAATGTTTTCAACAAGCCGCGCCGGCTCCCGCCGAGAGGAATATAGACATAATCACGGAACCAGAATGACAATGTCATGTGCCAGCGCCGCCAGAAATCGGACGGGCTGGCGGCATAATAGGGGAAATTGAAATTGCGGTTCAGATGAATGCCGAGCAGGCGCGCTGAACCGCGCGCAATGTCGGTGTAACCGGAAAAATCGCCGTAGATTTGAAACGCAAACGCCAGCACGCCCAGCAGCGCCCACTGGCCGTTCAGGTGGGTTTTGGGAGCAAACACGTAATTCGTCAGCAACGCGCAGTTGTCGGCGACAAAGATTTTTTTGAACAGGCCGATCAGGATGAGTTGCAGTCCGCGATGAAGGTTGGCAACGTCAAATCTCGCCGGCGTTTGCAATTGTGGCAGCAAATCGTTGCAACGCTCAATCGGCCCGGACACGAGCTGTGGAAAAAAGGAAACGAACGCGGCGAACGTGAAGAAATCCTCGGACGGCTTGGCAACGCCGCGATAGACGTCCACCGCATAGCTGATGGATTGGAACGTGTAGAAGGAAATGCCGATGGGTAGAATGACATGCAGCAACGTCCAGCCGGGGTTCCAGCCAACCTGGGCAAGGAGCGATTCAAGCGAACCGGCGAAGAAGTTGAAGTATTTGAAAAAGCCCAATGCGCTCAAGTTGCTGCACAGGCTCAAAATTAAAAAACCGCGGCGCTGCTTTTCCACCGGCAACCGCCACAACAGATGATAAAGCGCGCCGTAAACGAGTGGAAAAATTGCCGCGGCAATGAGAATCCATTTTTCCACCACCGCGTGCGCCGAATAAAAAGCCGAACAGCCAAGCAACCATGCCAGCGGCAGCAGGCCGATACAGGTGATCTTCAGCGCCGATTGCCTCCGGCCCGCAATGGCCAGCGCCCCGAAATAATCCACCACCGTCGTCGTCAGCAGCAGCGCGAGAAACCGCGCGTCCCATGCGCCATAGAAAGAATAGCTCGCGGCCAGCAGCAAGAAAATGCGGCCACGCCATGGCAGTTGCCAATAGAGCAACATGACGGCAGGCAAAAATAGCGCGTATTGCCAGGAGATGAACGACACGCCCGCTTATCCTGCGAAACGGGTTTGGCTTTGTCCAGAAATTCAAAATTGGCACCTGGGAGCGCCGGCGTTCACGCCGGCAAATCCTTGGAGTTGGAATACGCCAGCGAGCTGCCAGCAGTCCCAGGACCCGACCCCATTATCGTCTGTTCAGACGTTCCAACAATTTTCCGTGAATCCCACCGAAACCGCCATTGCTGAAGATACAGATGATGTCACCGCCTTGGGCATTTTTCGCGATATGCGAGACGATGGAATCCACGTCCGGCAAATAGGCGGCCGCTTTGCCGGAGGCTTTCAGATCCTGCATGAGTTTTTCGGGATTGAGCCGTTCTTCGGCGGCAATCTGTTCCAACCGCGCAACTTCGGAAACCACGACTTCGTTGGCATCCGAAAAAGCGGTTACGAGTTCGTTTTGAAAAACATTGCGCCGGGTCGTGTTGCTGCGCGGCTCGAAGACGGCCCAGATTTTCTCGCGCGGATATTTGATGCGCAGCGCGCGCAGGGTTTCCCGAATGGCCGTCGGGTGATGGCCAAAATCATCCACGACGGTCACGCCGCCAGCGATGCCGCGCACTTCCATGCGGCGTTTGATGCCCTTGAACGTATCGAACGCGGATTGGATTTGATGATTCTTTAGTCCGCAGTGTTTCGCGCACGCGATGACGGCCAGCGCGTTCCGCGCGTTCAGTTCACCCATCATGTTCAGATGGAATTTGAAGCTGGGTATTTCAAACTCTGTCGCGGTCGGGCCATAGCGGATGTTGAACGCGCGAACTTTGTTGTTTTCTCCCAGACCAAATCGCTGTACCGGGCAATGGGGCGCGTCCAACAGCGGCGCGAGATTCGGGTCGTCGCCATTGGCCAGCAACAGGCCATTGCGGGGGATGAGCCGGATAAAATGCGAGAAGGATTTTTTTATCGCGCCGAGATTCTCAAAGATGTCGGCGTGATCGAATTCAAGGTTGTTGATGACGCCAACTTCCGGCAGGTAATGGACGAATTTGCTCCGCTTGTCGAAAAATGCGGTGTCGTATTCGTCGCCCTCAATGATGAACCACTCGCTGTCCGTGAACCGCGCGCCCTGGTGGAGGTTGTTCGGGATGCCGCCGATGAGATAACTCGGATTTAATCCATTGTGTTCGAAGACCCAAGCCAGCAGCGAAGTGGTTGTTGTCTTGCCATGGGTGCCGGCAACGACGATGGAACGTTTGCCGCGGATGAAAAATTCCTTGAGCAACTCCGGCAGCGAACAATAGCGCAATTTGTGGTCGAGCACGAACTCCGCCTCCGGATTGCCGCGCGAGATGGCGTTGCCAATCACAACCAGGTCAGGTTTGTGGGCAAGGTTCCGCTCCGCGTAGCCGTTCATCACCTCGATCTTCCGTTCCGCCAAAAACGCGGACATCGGCGGGTAAACATTCTGGTCCGAGCCGGTGACAACAAAACCCTTTTCCATCATCGCTGCTGCCGCAGACGCCATGGCCGTACCGCAAACGCCAACAAAATGGACTGATTTGATTTCCGATGAAAACATGCCGGTCAATTAAACCACGAAGACACGGAGGCATAAAGTTTTTTGATGATAACCTTCTCAACCACCTGGTCTCGTCACGGGCCGGTAACCTTTGAACGGAAATTGCCTTTTCATTCCGCTGTCCAACCCCTGCAAAATCGGTAAAGTCTTTACCAAGGTTTGGCAAGCAGTGCGCCGGAAAACGGCGATGCTGGTTTTAGCGGATTTTTTATGCTTGAGACACTTTTATATCCGAAGGCCGTGGCGGTAATCGGCGCGTCCCGCAGCCCGGAGAAGGTTGGGCACGCGGTGCTGGCCAATCTTGTGAACGGCGGCTTCAAGGGGACGATTGTTCCGGTCAATCCCGGCACCGGGGAAATCCTCGGACTCAAATGTTACAAGTCGCTCGGTGAATATAAGAACCCGATTGACCTCGGCATCGTCGTGGTGGCGGGCCAATACGTAAAAGACGCGCTGCAAAGCTGCCTGGACGCCGGAGCGAAGTCGGTGATTGTCATCACCGCCGGGTTCAAGGAAGTCGGCGCGGAAGGCGCGAAGGCCGAACAGGAACTGGTGGAAATCTGCCGGGCCAGCGGCGCGCGCATGGTCGGCCCGAACTGCCTGGGCGTGCTGAACACCGACCACCAAATGAACGCCACGTTCGCGCCGTCGGTGCCGCCGCCGGGAAAAATCTCCGTGCTCTCTCAGTCCGGCGCGCTCTGCGTGGCCATCCTCGACTGGGCAGCCAATCAGAAGCTCGGCCTGGGCAAGGTCATCAGTTTCGGCAACAAGGCCGACCTCAACGAGACAGACTTTATCCAGGCACTCGCGGAAGACAAGGCCACCAACGTCATTGCGGGTTACCTCGAAAGCATCAAAGAAGGCGACAAATTTTTGCGCGTGGCGGAACAGGCGGCGGCCATCAAGCCGGTGGTCATCCTGAAGGTCGGCATCACGCAGGCGGGCGCCAAAGCGGCTTCCTCCCATACCGGCAGCCTGGCCGGCGCCGACATCGCCTACGGCGCGGCCTTCAAACGCGCAGGCGTGATTCGCGCGGAAAATTTTGAGGCCCTGTTCGATTATGCCACGGCGTTCGCCTTGCAACCGCTCCCGAAGGGCGAGCGCGTAGCCATCATCACCAACGCCGGCGGACCAGGCATCATGGCCGCCGACGCTGCCGAGGGCTTGGGCTTAAAAATGGTTTCCCCGAGTCCGGCCAGCGACGCCAAACTCCGGACCTTCCTGCCGCCGTCGGCAGCGTTCGGCAATCCCGTTGACGTCATCGGCGATGCGGACCCCGATCTTTACACCAAGGCGTTCGCGGTCATGCAGGAGGACGAAAAGATTGATGCGATTGTGGTGGTGGTGACGCCGCAAAACATGACGCGTCCGCTGGAACTGGCGGAAAAACTTGCCGCGGCGCATCGGGGACAAAAGCCGGTGCTCGCCGTGTTCATGGGCGGCACGGAAGTGGCCGCCGCCAAGGAAAAATTGATGGCGCTCGGCATCCCGAATTATCCGTCGCCCGACCGCGCCATCACCGCGCTGCGGGCGATGTGCGATTACGCGGCGTGGCGGCGGCGGCCCGCCCGGATTGTGACGCGCTTCCCGGTCAATCGCCGCCGCGTGGACCGCATTATTCACATGCAAATGCGGAGCGGCGAGGCGCAGATTGGCGAAGTCGAGGCGAAGGAAATTTTGCGGGCGTATGACTTCAATGTGCTCGATGGTCAAATCGCCCGGACCAGTGACGAAGCGGTGGAAATCGCCGAGCGCCTGAGTTTTCCCGTCGTGTTGAAAATTTCATCGCCGGATATCATCCACAAATCCGATTTTGGCGGCGTGCGCATCAACCTGGCCAACCCCGAGCAGGTGCGCGATGCGTTCGACCTGATGATGCTGCGCATCCAGAAACGCGCGCCCAACGCCTACCTGCGCGGTGCTTACGTTGAAAAGATGGGCCAGCGCGGGCGCGAGGTGATTCTGGGCATGACCCGCGATCCGCAATTCGGCCCAATGCTGATGTTCGGCCTTGGCGGTATTTTCGTCGAGGTGATGAAGGACGTAACCTTCCATCTCGCGCCCATCACGGCGGAGGAGGCGATGCAGATGCTGAAAGGCACGCGCTCCTACGCGCTGCTTCAGGGCGCGCGCGGCCAGGCGCCGGTGGATTTGGACACCCTTGCCGGTGCGCTGCAACGCATCAGTCAGTTGGCCACGGATTATCCGGAAATCACGGAACTGGACATCAATCCTTTTATCGTCGGCCCGGTCGGCATGCAGGCGTATGTGGCGGATGCGCGCATGACCCTTGCCAACGTCGTCACCGCCGAAAGGAATCATGAGTAAACCGATTTCATACGATCCCAACTGGCAGGAAACCTACCAGCCACAAATCCTGACCGCGGCGGACGCCGTCAAAAAAATCCGGCCCGGCCAGCGCATCTTCATCGGCACCGGCGTGGGCGAGCCGCTGCAATTGGTCACGGCGCTGACCAAGCGCGCGGTGGAATTGCCCGACACCGAAATCGTGCATCTGCTCACGTTCGGCGCGGCGCCTTACGCCCATCGGGAGCTGGCGCAGTATTTCCGCGTGAATAGTTTCTTCATCGCGGAAAATGTGCGCGACATCATTCAGGAAGGCCTGGGTGATTACACCCCGATTCATTTGTCCGACATCCCGCGTCTCTTTGATTCCGGTCAGCTTCCACTCGACGTGGCTTTGATCCAGGTGACGCCGCCCGACAAGGACGGGATTTGCAGTTTGGGCGTGTCGGTGGACATCGTCAAAAGTGCTGCCTCGAACGCGTCGCTCGTCATTGCCCAGGTCAATCCGAAGATGCCGCGCACGCTGGGCGATTCGTTCATTCACGCTTACGACATAGACGTGCTGGTGCCGGGCGAGGAAGCCATCCTGGAAGTCAAACCGCCGGAAGTCACCGACACAACCCGGCAAATTGCCGAAAACCTTTCCGCCTTGATTGAAGACGGTTCCACACTCGAAATCGGGCTTGGGCGCATCCCGCAGGCCTTGGTCAGCTTCCTTAAAGATAAAAAGGATCTGGGCATCCACACCGAGATGATTTCCGATGATGTCATTGAACTGATTGAAGCCGGCGTTATCACCGGAGCGCGCAAGACCGTGGACCGCGGCAAGGTGGTCACCAGTTTCTGTTTGGGTACGCAGAAGCTTTATGATTTTGTGGATAACAACCCCATCTTCGCCTTCCACCCGACGGAATACGTAAACAGCCCATTCATCATTCACCAGCAGCACAAAATGGTGGCCATCAACACGGCGCTGGAAATTGATCTCACCGGACAGGTCTGCGCCGATTCGCTGGGCGCGAAATTCTTCTCCGGCGTGGGCGGCCAGGTGGATTTCAACCGCGGCGCGGCCAAGGCCCCCGGCGGCAAGGCGGTCATTGCCCTGCCCTCGACCGCCCAGGGCGGGAGCGTTTCCCGCATCGTCGTGCAGCTCAGTCCCGGTGCGGGTGTCGTCACCACCCGGGCCGGGGTGTTTTACGTCGTTACGGAATACGGCGTGGCTTATCTGCATGGCAAGAGCGTGCAGGAACGCGCGCTGGCACTCATCAGCATCGCGCACCCGAAATTCCGCGCCGACCTGCTGCGCGAAGCGATTGAGGCCAAATACCTCTCCGCCGCCATGTCGGACAAGGAAGGAAAAATCCTGGTCGGCCCGAAGGAACTGCGCACCACCTACCTGCTCAACGACGGCACGCTGCTCAATTTCCGTCCGATTCATCCGACCGACGAGCCGCGGATGCGCGACCTGTTTTACAAACTCTCCGAAGCCACGATTTACTATCGCTTCATGAGCCATCAGAAACGGGTCTCGCGGCATCAGATTCAGGATTTCGTGTACATCGATCACCGCAACGACGTCACCATCGTCGGCACGCTGCCCGAAGCGTATGGTGAGGAAATCATCGCCGTCGGCAGTTATTATCTCGACCAGAAGACGAATCGGGCGGAAGTCGCGTTTGTGGTGAGCGACAAATGGCAGAACCACGGCATCGGCACGTTCCTGTTGAAGCATTTGATGCGCATCGCGCGGCGCAACGGCATCCGTGGGTTCACCGCCGAGGTCCTCACGGACAACAAATCCATGCAGGCCGTCGTCAACAAATCCAACTGCAAAGTCAGCAGCAAACTCAGCGGCAACGTGTACAGCTACGAGATGGATTTTGAGTAATCCTTTGCCGGTCGTTCGCGTTTTCGGCGTCTTCCGCGGTTGGACTTCCAGTCTTGGTATTCCGTCTTGCGAAAGCGCCGCCGCCGCATACGATGCCTGACCATTGGCATGGACATCAAAGAAGTCATCACCACCATCAACCGGATGCAGGCTGATGGCATCATTGATCACTACGCCATTGGCGGCGCCGTGGGTGCGACCTTCTATCTTGAACCCGTCGCCACACTTGACGTGGACATTTTTGTGGCCTTCCGGACCGAGTCGGGGAGTTTACTGGTCAACCCACAATCCATATTTGATTATCTCAAGGCACGTGGCGGCAAGATGGAAGGTGAATACGTCGTCGTGGCTGGCTGGCCTGTCCAATTCCTGCCGCCGGGGACTCCGCTGGTGACCGAGGCGTTGCAGGAAGCTGTGGAGAAAGATGTGGACGGGACCCGTGCCCGTGTCTTTATTGCCGAACATCTGGCCGCCATTGCCCTCCAAACCGGACGCGCCAAGGACAAAGCCCGATTGCTTCAGTTTATCGAAACCGGCGTCCTCGATGCCGTGCGCTTTCAAGCCATCCTTTCCCGGCATGGACTGGTTGACGCCTGGCACAAGTTTGAACGACAATTTCTCAGCGATGCGCCATGAGTTTTGACCTGCAAAGGATTCTGGAAAGCAAACGCGCCCTGCGCCGCAATCTCGCCGCCCGGTCCGTGGCGGAAAAATTGCGGATGCTGGATGCCTTGCGCGAACGGGAATTGGCCATTCGCGGAAATGCGGCCCGATCCACGTCGCGGGTCCTTCGTGAAGAACCTCCGCCTTACCGAACGAGCGGGCAGGAAAAGTAGCAAGCAGACGGAACGAAATTTTCGCGCGGCGCAACCGCATTCGCGGGTTCACCGCCGAGGTGCTCACGGACGACAAATCCATGCAGGCCGTCGTCAACAAATCCAACCGCAAGGTCAGCAGCAAGCTCAGTGGCAACGTCTATAGCTACGAGATGGATTTTGAATAATGTAGGACACGGTAAGCGCCCCTGGCCGATCTGACTTTTGATTGTGTCTAGGTAACTCATGAAAATTCGTGTCAATTCGTGAAATTCGTGTAAAAAAACTCCGCGTGTCTGCAATTTGCCCCGCCGTGCAAGGATTCCTTCCTGGCCAAACCCAAAGGCGCGTGGCGGGAAGTCGAACAGAAGGCAACGAAGGGAACGAAGAAATTTCCTGCTTTGTTAGCTTCGTTCTCTTCTGTAAATGTTTTTGCCGTTGCAGCAGCGCGCCAGAAACCGGCCTTCGCCCGTGCGCCCAGCAGTTGATTACTTCTTTCCGTATTTTGCCGGCTTGTCGTGCAACGCCAGCGACGCGGGGGCGGATTCCAGCCCATCCAACACCACTTCGCGCATTGGCTCGCTTCCGCCGAACCGCTTTTGCGCATCAAGAATTTCCAGCCCGGCCAGCCGGCCCTCGCGGTCGTAATCAGCCGCAATGCCTTCGGCCAGATGTTTGGTCGTAACCGTGGTTTCGCGAAACGTGATGCTCAATGCATCCACTTCGGCATCATAGCTGATTTTCATGGTTCAAAAATAATACGTATAGACGGTTATCACAACTATTTCCTTGGCTTCCTCCACAAAGACGGGGCGAACCTGCTTGGTGGCATAGACTTTTCCATTCCATTCCCAGCCATACGGAAAATCCTTGCGGCAATCCAACCGCCCCAGTTCCGCCGCGCCCCATTTGCTGCTGCGAATACTTTCCTCAACTTCGGCGACGGTAAAACCACGTTTGGCCGTGTAACCCAAAGCGTGTTTGGAGAAGCGAATGGGTTTCATTTCATTCCGACGGTGCGCCTCATCTTCGCAAATTCCGCCGGCGCCAGCAAGGATTCCTGCCGGGCCAAACCCAAAGGCGCGTAGCGGGAAATTGAACAGAAGGCAACGGGGGGAACGAAGAAACAATCGCCAGTCTTTGTTTGCTACGTTTTCTTCTGTAAGAGTCTTTTGCCTTTTGCGGCTTAAGCCGGAGTTCGGCCCCAAAGCCCGGACAGGCGAGACGCCTGTCCTACGCACCCAAAAAAAATCAAACAATTAGCAAAAATGGTTGAGTAATATCGTTTTCTGGAGATTAACTTATTTATGCAAACTCGGACAAAACGCGCTGTCGGCAGTGTCGGTGCAACGAAGTGGACCGGTTCCGCTTTACGGAATTGGGTCGCCACCGTGAAACCGATGCTGGTGCGGGCGAATCCCGCCTGATGGTCGCGTGAGGAGTTTGCCGGCGGAAGACGTGCCCACCGCCGGGCGAAATGGCATCACAACTGGTCGCCGGAAGACGTTCCTTGTGAGAGGAACAGTCCAGCGCCGGACAGGATGAGATGACCGTGACACGCGAACATTCAACGGCCACCCTGGCAACGGAGCTTCTCAGATGCTCTTGGGGAAATCCCTATGCTTCGACCGGGCGTTTCGGCCGCATGAACCGCCCGAATTGCCGCCAGGTTTTGGACTGCGCCAGTCCTCTGGCGTTTTTGAAAGCCGGCGTTCAATCCGAGAGCGGCAGAGGGCTGCCGCAGTCCAAGACGCTACCGCGCCAAACCAGGTCCCTTGTCGATTCAGGGCCTCATTGCGCGTCCGTTAGGGGAGGCTGCCCATGAACAACCGCACGCTCGCCTTTCTCTATTCGCCTGAAACCGAACGGCTGAACTATCCGCCCGATTGCCCATTTAAATCGCAGCGCGCCGGCCTGACGCGTGAACGGTTAAAATCCTTTGGCCTGCTCGGCGGCGAGAGGCATATCGAGGTTGCGCCGCGCCCGGCCACGTTGAACGAACTGCAATGGTTTCATTCAGCCCGTTATCTGGAGGAAATGCAGCGGACCGCCGCCGGGGATTTGACGGTGGACGGTTTGAACATGGGTTTCGGCGGGCCGGACACCCCGGTGTTCAAGGACATGTTTGAGTGGGGCGTGTGGGCGTGCGGCGCGGGGTTGCTGGCCGCTGATTTGTTGCTGCAACGCAAGGCGGACGTGGTTTTCAATTTATTAGGCGGTTTTCATCACGCCATGACCGAGCGCGCGGCGGGTTTTTGTTATCTCAACGACGTGGTGCTCGCCTGCCTGAAACTCGCCGGGGCCGGCCGCCGGGTTTTGTGTCTGGACGTGGACGCGCATCACGGCGATGGCACGCAGTCGGCGTTTTACCGGCGCGACGATGTGCTGACCATTTCCCTGCATGAGACTGGCCGGACGCTTTTCCCGTGGGGCGGGTTCGAAAATGAAATCGGTGAAGGACTGGGCCTGGGATTCAACGTGAACGTCCCGTTACCGCCGCAGAGTTATGACGAAGCCTTTTTGACGGCGTTCGACCGCATCGTGCTGCCGCTGATGGAAACCTATGCCCCCGATGTGATCGTTCTTGAACTGGGGATGGACACGCTGGCGGGCGATCCGCTGACGCATCTGCGCATGACCAATAACATTGTGGTGGAAATCCTGGAACCGCTGTTGCAATCCGGCCTGCCCCTGCTCGTTGTCGGCGGCGGCGGCTATCACGTCGAGAACACCGTCCGCGCCTGGGCGCTGGCCTGGCAGACGTGTTGCGGCGAGGACGTGGAAGATTTCGCGATGGGCATGGGCGGCGTCATGCTGGCCAACACGGAATGGGCGGGCGGTTTGCGGGACCGGACCTTGGCGGTAACGGATGAACGACGCCGGGCCGTCGAGCCGGAATTGCAAACCACCATTCGATACCTCCTCAACCACGTCTTTCAATTTCACGGGCTTCGCGCCGATTCCAGGCGAACGGTGACGGCGTCCGGCCGGTTGCTCTCAACCGATAATCACATCAAACCAAATAGAACCATATTATGACCACATCCACCCAAACCGTTCCCACCAGCACCGTTTCAACCAGCTCGCTCATGCAGGAAAGCCGGACCTTTCCGCCCAAGCCGGAAGTGGTCCAGCACGCCCTCATCAACGCCGGCCAATACCAAAGCATGTACGCGCGCTCGCTCAAGGATCCGGATGGATTCTGGCTCGAACAAGCCGCCACGCTCGATTGGTTTAAAGCGCCGACCAAGGGCCGCAAGTATGTCTGGAATACCGCCGAAAAAATTATTGAACACACGTGGTTCGAGGACGGCATGCTCAATGTGACGGTGAACTGTCTCGACCGCCACCTGAAAACAAAGACGCGCGACAAAACCGCCATTGTCTGGCAGGGCGAACCGGAGAGCGACGTGCGGACGTTCACCTACGCGCAGTTGCATCAGGAAGTCTGCAAATTCGCAAACGTGCTGAAATCGTTCGGTCTCAAAAAAGGCGACCGCGTTTCCATTTATCTGCCGATGATTCCCGAATTGCCCATTACCATGCTCGCCTGCGCGCGGCTGGGCATCATTCATTCGGTGGTCTTCGGTGGGTTCAGCGCCGAAGCGCTGGCCGGGCGCATCAACGACGCCACCTGCCGTCTGCTCATCACCTCGAACGTTTCACTGCGTTCCGGCAAGAGCATTCCGCTCAAAGGCATCGCCGACGAGGCGCTCAAACATACGAAGAGCATCAAGAAGGTCGTCGTCGTCAAACGCAATGAGCAGCCGTGCAACATGACGCCGGAGCGCGATGTCTGGTATCACGACCTCATGGCCAAGGCCAGCGCCGACTGTCCGCCGGTCGTCAACAACGCCGAGGACCCGCTGTTCATCCTGTACACGTCCGGGTCCACCGGCAAACCCAAGGGCGTTGTTCATTCCACCGCCGGCTACCTCCTGCAAACCGCGCTCACGCACAAGTACATCTTCGATGTGCATGACGACGACATTTACTGGTGCACCGCCGACATCGGCTGGGTGACCGGCCACAGCTACATCTGCTACGGCCCGCTCTGCAACGGCGCGACCAGCCTGATGTTCGAAGGCGTGCCCACGTTCCCGGATGCCGGGCGTTTCTGGCAAATCGTTGAAAAATTCAAAGTCACCGTTTTTTACACCGCGCCCACGGCCATCCGCTCGCTCATCCGGCTCGGCGAAGAATGGCCGAACAAACATGACCTGAGCACGTTGCGAGTGCTCGGCTCCGTGGGCGAACCCATCAATCCCGAGGCGTGGATGTGGTATCACCGCGTCATTGGCAAGGACCGCTGCCCCATCGTGGATACGTGGTGGCAGACCGAAACCGGCGGCATCCTCATCACGCCGTTGCCCGGCGCGCACACGCTCAAACCTGGCAGCGCGAACCGCCCGTTCTTCGGCGTGGAACCGGTCGTCCTGCGCGACGACGGCAAGCCGTGCGGCGTGAACGAAGGCGGCAAACTGTGCATCACCAAGCCCTGGCCGGGCATGTTGCGCACGACTTGGGGCGACCATAGCCGGTTCATCGAAACCTATTTCACAATGTATCCCAACATCTATTTCACCGGCGACGGCTGCCGCATTGACGAGGACGGCGATTACTGGCTGATGGGGCGCATTGACGACGTGGTCAACGTCTCCGGCCACCGCATCGGCACCGCCGAAGTCGAGAGCGCCCTGGTGAGCCATCCGAAGGTGGCCGAGGCCGCCGTGGCGCCGATGCCGCATGACATCAAAGGCCAGGGTCTTTATGCCTTCGTGACGCTTAAGGACGGCGTGCCGGAGAGTGACGAACTCAAAAAGGAATTGAGCAATCACGTCCGCAAGGAAATCGGGCCGATTGCCGTGCCGGACAAAATCCAGTTTGCGCCCGGCCTGCCCAAGACGCGCTCGGGCAAAATCATGCGCCGCATCCTGCGCAAAATCGCCGAGAACGCCGCCGACCAGATTGGCGACGTTTCAACACTGGCTGATCCGCACGTCGTGGAACTTCTGGTCAAAGGGAAGCAGTAAAATTCAGAGACTCGCTGCCGGGGCCGCCTGCCCCGGCAGTTCTGTAATTGCAACAAACATTAATTGGCTCAAATCGGAGCAAGAAATCATGATCAAGAAAAACAATCTTCGTTCATTACGCCTGACCAACCGCTGCCAGTTCATCCTATGCGTCACCGCTTTGCTATCGGCCAGTCCCGCATTGGCCGCCTACACCAATCTGAACTGGAAGGCCAATCTCACCTTGAAGGAAACCTACGATGATAATGTATATTTGGAAGACAAAGCGCCCGGACCCGGAGTACCCGGCGCGGTGCCAGCCCGAAAAGATTCCTGGGTGACAACCATCACCCCGTACATTGCCGTGGATGACAAAGTGTGCTCCGGTTTCAACGCGGGAGTTTCTTATACGCCGGACATCGCGATTTATCACAACGCGCATTCGGAGGATTATACCGCCCACCACATCGGCGCGACCTTTGGCGGCAAAGCCGACCAGCTCACCTGGGAACAGGCCAATGCCTTCACTGACATTGACGGCAATCATCTCGGTCCCATTTTTGCCAATCCACAGGATTGTCCGGCCATTGGTGGCATCCCCTTGCGTAACCGCCGGGACGCGGCCATCTACCTGGGCAGCTTCAAACTGACTTATACCCTGGACCGGTTTTTCATCCGGCCTGCCGCAAATGCTTACGTTCACGATTTTAAGACGGTCCAGATGCCCAGTCCGGCGGGCGGCATCTACGAAAATTACATTGATCGCCAGGACGTGAACGGTGGCGTGGACATCGGCTGCGACCTCGGTAAAAAGACCTATCTCGTCCTTGGCTACCGCTACGGCCGGCAGGATCAATACAAACTCCTTGGCGCGTACAGTCCCTATGACCGGGCCTATCACCGCATTCTGATTGGCGTGGAAGGCAGTCCGGCGCCATGGATCAAACTGGCCGTGTTGGGCGGCCCGGACTTCTCTGATTGGGCGCCTGGCACGCCGGCGGGTTTCGACCGCAACAAAATCGTCTATTGGATCAACGCCAAGGTCACTTTGCTGCCAACCAAGAATGACACCATCGTATTGTTTCACCGCAGCTACGAGCAACCAGCCTTTGCCAGCGTGAGTGTTTATCAAGACATCACCACCACCCTCACGTGGACCCACCGGCTTAACGACCACTTCAGCGCCAACGCCGGCATGGAACTGTACATCGGCGACTGGCAGGCGCCGGCTCTGCGCGACGACTGGATTTACACGCCGAGCGCCGGGTTGACCTACACCTACAACCAACACCTGAACGCCGAGCTGACTTACTCTTACGACTGGGCCGAGAACATGCAATCCGGCGTCGCCACTGGCGAGGGC
>Ga0335085_10006616_pt1 | contig 18218 bp, 17 predicted proteins | sample Lox_Sample_45_FD_206712 | JGI IMG/M metagenome (GOLD analysis project Ga0335085, IMG submission 206712) | Soil microbial communities from Loxahatchee National Wildlife Refuge, Florida, United States - Lox_Sample_4.5 | ecosystem: Environmental > Terrestrial > Soil > Wetlands | place: USA...
GGGTGAGCGGGCGGGAGGGACCGCGACGGCAAGCTTCCAGGAAGCATTCTCAGAGCCTCCAGGGCCGGCTGCTTACAGCCGTTGCCGGGATTACCCTTCCCGACCCTCTCAAAGAATTTCCCCGTCTTTTGAATTATCACAGGAGTTAGTCTTGTGTCAAGGTGCTGCGATGATAAAATGTCATTGAAGCCAGAACTGGCCTCTTGGCTAACACATCTCTTGCTAGTAGGAGGCAATTCATGACTTGCCAGCCGCCACATCCTGAGTCGCTGATGCGCCTGCGCCGCCTTCGTGAGGAGGTAAGTGAACGTGGAGACGAGTGCCTTGCTCTGCTCCTCGCCGGTGTGGAGGTGTACACCTCGGTCGGACGCGAGTGGGAACTGCTGGAGATTATGCGGAAGTTCGCACACGAAGCGGAGGACATGGTTCGCAATACGCCTAGCGCGGCCGAGTTGAAGCGTCTTTACGAACGCGAAGATGGTGACCGGTCCGCGTAACAGCGCTATCCGCGGCGCTCCTACGGATGTTACAGAACGGGACCGGTCGGCCTTAAGTTTTCCACGAGGCTCTGGCGATTCAGGTAATCAAGTCTGTGAAGTCCTCCGTGGGCGTGGTCGCCACGCTCACCAGCTCCCATCCGTCCCTGCCCGCTTCGTTGAGGAACTTATCGCTGTCTTGGACTGCCCACTCACTCGAACTTCGGGCACCTAACCGCGCGGTTTAACCCAAACGCGATCGGTTGGCGCTCGCAGCAGAAACCAGGCCAAAACACTGCGCTCGATTAAGGCCGCCGGACTGGTTGGGCGTGCTTTAAGAGAGAAAGTTTGGTGGAGGCGGGGGGAGTTGAACCCCCGTCCGAGAAAGCCCGCCATGAGGAGTCTACGTGCGTAGCCGGCTCGAAAGTTTCGGCCACCGCTTTAGAACCGGCGAGAGCGGCGGCAGCCTAGCCCGATTGAGTCTCAGCCTACGGGCTCCGGACCGAAGCCTTCAGCCTATCCCGCAAAATGACGCTCACTCACCACCGCGCGGGCTCAGTGGCTGGAGCGGCTACCTAAAAATTAGGCAGCGTATGCGAACTGTGTGTTGGCAGTTCTGGTTTTCCGATCGTTTTACGGGAGCTCGGAACCCGGCACGCCTCCCCACCACGATTCAATCCCGTCGAATCCGTTGCGCCCCCAAAATCGAGGTCCTGGTGAGGTCTACAACCTCAGTGTACCACCGCAGCGTATAATCGGAGGTATGCGTAACAGGGTAGCTTTTCTCCTGGCTCTTCCGCTGCTCATCTGGACCGCTGCAGCCTTCGCTTCGGAGCCGGCGCCGATGACCAAGATCACCGTCGCGGTGAAGACCCAAGGCGGCAAGCCAATCGTCGGGGCGGGAGTCAAGATCCACTGGTCCGCCAACAAGAAGCACCCCGCCGTCCGCTATGGGAAGGCCATCAATACCACCTTCGAACTGCACACCAATCAGGAAGGCGAAGCGCGCATCCCCGCCATACCGCAGGGCAGCATCCTCATCCAGGTGATGGCTAAGGGTTACCAGACGTTCGGTCACACCTTCGAAATCGAAGAGGACGAGAAGACCGTCGAGGTCAAGCTCAATCCGCCCCAGCAGCAATACACCGCTCACGATTGAGGCAAAATAGACCCGCCCCGGATTGTGTGTTCCCGTTCATAATGAAAAAGACCATTTTCTGAAGGAGTGTGCACGTACGTGTCCCGAACCATCCCCCGCTACTTTTTTCTCTTGTGCCTTTTGCCGGCGACCGCTGCAGCCGACCAGGTGGTGCTAAAGAACGGCGACACCATCACCGGCAGCGTAATCAAGAAGGACGGCGCAAAGCTCACCATCCACAGCGAGTTTCTGGGCGATGTCACGATGCCGTGGACGGCCGTGAAGAGCGTCACCTCTGATCAGCCGCTCACGGTCGTGCTGCCCGGCGGTCAAACGGTGCAGGGCAAGATTGCAACCTCCGGTGAGAACCTGCAGGTTTCGACGGGCACGGCCACGCAAACTACGCCGCTCGCCACCGTGAGCGCGCTGCGCAATGCGGCGGAGCAGCATGCCTTTGAGCGCCTGGAGCATCCCGGCCTGCTGGAGCTCTGGACCGGCTTCTTCGATACCGGCTTGGCGCTGGCGCGGGGCAACGCCCGTACCGAAACCCTCACCGACACGTTCAACGCTACGCGCGTGTCACGCAAAGACAGGATCAGCATCTCGCTCACCCAGATCTATTCCAAGGCGCTGGTGAATGACGTTTACAGCGCAACCGCCAACTCCATCCGCGGCGCCTGGACGTACAACCGCGATGTGACGCCGCGGTTTTTCGTCAGCACTCTCAATACCTATGAGCACGATCCGTTTCAATCGCTGCGCTTGCGGTTCGTGGCCGGCGGCGGCTTCGGCGTGAATGCCATCAAGCACGAGAAGACCACCCTGAGCTTCACCGGCGGGGGCGACTATGAGCGCGAGAACTTCTCCTCGCTGCAGCGCAACTCCGGCGAAGCATTCTTCGGCGACGACCTGGTGCACAAGGTGTCGGCCTCCACCATCATCAATCAGGATTTCCGCTTCTTCCCGAACCTCACCGATACCGGCCAGTACCGCATGAACTTCGATATCGCCGTGATCACGTCTATCCGAAAGTGGCTCGGCTGGCACCTCTCTGCCAGCGACCGTTATCTCAGCGACCCGGTGCTGGGCCATCAACGCAACGACGTGCTGCTCTCCACCGGCCTGCGATTGACCTTCGCGCGATGATCCCTCCGGCCGACGCTCCGCCGTCCGTGGGCCTGCGCGAATCGCGCCGGCGGCAGAACGATTTCACCCGCGCCCTGTTGGAGAAAGGCTGGTACCACAGCTTCGAATTGCCCGATGGCACGCGCATCGATGGCTGCATGCCGCTCGAGTGGGAGCGTGCGCGCTGGACTCGCTTTCCATTGCCCGCCGATCTCACCGGCAAGCGCGTGCTCGATATCGGCGCGTGGGACGGCTGGTTCAGTTTCGAAGCCGAGCGCCGCGGCGCCGCGGTCACCTCGGTGGATGTCTTCGAGTGCGCCAACTACCTGAACATGCACCGGCGCCTCGGTTCCCGCGCCGACTATCGCAACCTCGACCTCTACGAAATTCCCACCGCCGGGCTCGGCCGCTTCGAAATCGTCTTCTTCCTCGGCGTGCTGTATCACCTGAAATACCCGTTTCTGGGACTCGAAATCGTGTGCGGCCTGACCACCGACGTGGCCATCGTCGAGAGTTTTGTAATCGACGGCCCCACCTGGCGCGGGGATCGCAACGACATTCCGCGCCTGGAGTTCTACGAGACCGACGAGTTGAACGGCCAGTTCGATAACTGGTTCGGCCCCAGCGTGGGCGCTCTCGAAGCGCTCTGCCGTGCGGCTGGGTTTGCGCGCGTGGAGAATCTGGCGGTGGATCGCGATAGCGCCCTGCTGGCCTGCTACCGCCACTGGCTGCCCGAGCCGGTGTCGCCCGCCTGCGATCCGCCGGAACTACTCGCCTTGGCCAACGTCAACACCTACGGCATCAACTTCAACTCGCGCCGCGATCAGTACGTAGCATGTTGGTTCCGTACCGCCGTGCCCGATCTGCGGCGCGAGCGTCTGCACCTCGAAATCGGAGGCTTCGGCGCGCCCGCTGTGCACCTGCAACTCGAAGAGACCGGCGCCTGGCGCGGCACCTTCCGCATTCCGCCTGGTACGCCCGCAGGCTGGAGCGACGTGCGCCTGCGACTCACCGAAAGCTGCTTCGGGGCGACGCGGCGCATCGCCATCGACATGCTGCTGCATGTTGAAGCCATCGCACTCAAAGACGTGCTGGACGCCCACACCTGGACACCGCGCCGCATCACGTCGGGCCATGCCACCTGCTGGGTCAGCGGACTGCCGGAGAACTGCGATGCCCACAATGTCCGCGCGTTCCTGGGCGAGTCGCGCGCGGCGGTCAGCTTCATCGGCGAACCCGGCATTGACGGCTTCCGGCAGGTGAACACCGCGCTAGCGCCCGACACCCCGCGTGGCGAAAAGCCCTTCCGCATCGAATGTGGCGGCGTCTCTTCCCCGCCCCTCACCGTGCGAATCGATTAACATGGAAGCCCGCAATCAAGCCGATACCGAAGATGTCCGACGCCTGATCGAAGACTTGCAGCGCCTCGGCTGGTATCACAGCATCGAGCTTCCTTCGGGCGAAGTCATCCAGGGTATTCAAAGCATCGAGCAACAGCGGCGCCGCATTGCGCAGTTCCCCATCCCGCCGGATCTGCGCGGCAAACGCGTGCTCGACATCGGCGCCTGGGACGGCTGGTTCAGCTTCGAAATGGAACGCCGCGGCGCCAGCGTCCTGGCCATCGACAACGCCCGGCGGACACGTTTTCTCAAGGCCCGCGAACTGCTCGGGTCGCGCGTCGAGTACCGCATCGCCGACATCTGCCGGGTCAACGCGCGCGAACTCGGCCGCTTCGACATCGTGCTCTTTTTCGGCGTGCTCTACCATTTGAAGCACCCGATGTTGGCGCTCGAAAACGTCTGCGACATGGCGACCGAGATGGCGATGGTCGAGTCGTATGTCACCGACGACGGCTCGCACCCCGACGCGCCCCCGGTGATGGAGTTCTACGAAACTACCGAGTTTCTGGGCCAGTTCGATAACTGGGTGGGACCCAACACGTCATGCCTGCTGGCCATGTGCCGCACCGCCGGATTCGCCCGCGTGGAACTGCGCAGCGTGCTCGGCGACCGCGGCCATGTGGCCTGCTATCGCAAATGGCCGGTGCCGGCGGGCGATGCACCGGCGCCCGCGCTGATCTGCGTCGAAAACAGCGTTTCGCGCGATCACCAATTCTCCGCCGCGGCCGACGATTACGTGTCCTTCTGGGTCCGCAGCCCTGAGCGCGACCTGACTCGCGACGATGTCTTCCCGGAAATCGGCGGCTATGGCGTGCGGCCCTCCGAGGTGCATCGCTCGTCCGAAGATGGCTGGCTGGTGAACTTCAAATTGCCGCCCGGCCTCGACCCCGGTTGGCACTACGCTCGCTTGCGCATTCGCGATAGCGCCTACAGCAACGCTGCCGCCATTCCTGTGGACCTCACGCTCGGGGAGCGCCGCCAACCCCGCTCGCCGCGCGCGACCGGGCTGCGGATCCATTCCGTCACGGACGGCCGCACCTTCGCCGAATCGCGCGTGCGCTCCGGCGACGATGCCTGCATGAGTATGTGGGCCGCCGGCCTGCCCGATTCGGTCCGCGCTGAGCAAGTCTCCCTCCGACTCGATGGCGCTGATCTGCCGGCAACCTGGCTTTCCAGTGCCGATGCCGCCGGCTTGCGACAGATCAACGCCCTTCTGCCGCCCGGCATTCCGCCCGGTAAAGCCAAAGTGACTCTAGCACTGGATAGCGCCGAAACCGAAGCCGTCGAGATCGAGTTGATTTAACGCAAGTGAAGCGTACGTAGCACGCCCACCCCTGCATGCAGCGTCACTCTTGCCGACGCTGCATGCAGGTTGCTGTTGCAAGGGACGTCCCCTGGGAGCAGCGCCCCTCGTCGGGACGCCTGCCGTGCCACCACAGGAAACGCGCCGAGATGGAGTCTCGGGCCCACAGGGCACGCCGCAGACAGGAGCCTCCGCGCCACGAATGTCGAGGCGGCACGCTGAGACCTTGAGCCACAACTACAGCGCTGCCAGCACTTCCTTATAGAGATACTTCGGGCCTTCCACGCAGTCCCACGGCCCCTCCTCGTACTCCAGCGCGAAGGTGCCCTCGAAACCGGCGTCGCGCATGATCTTCACCGAGCGGCGCACGTCGTTATCTTTCCACCGGCTCCAATATTTGGCGTGCACGTTGGTGTGCGCGTACGGCGCCAGATCTTTCAAGCCGTTGTACATCAGGTACTCGTGCTCCCAGTTGCAGAAGTCCGGGGACGCTTCGCAGAACGGGCTCCCCACCGTGTCTACGATAATCCGAATGTTGATCGGGTTGGCGGTCAGTCCCCAATGATTTTCCAGCGTGACCTTCACCCCGACCTTGCTGCCGTGATCGGCCATCTCCTTGAACGATTCGATGCACCAGCTCAGGTACTTGGCCAGCTCGTCGTTCTTCGGATAATCCGAAGTGGCCACCGCGCCCGGTGCAATCCGCGGCCCGCCGCTGTTGACCCGCATCGATTTGGCGCCCAGAATCTTCGCGCCGTCCAGCCACTGCTTGGCCACTTCGATTCCTGCCTTGCGCCGTTCCGGATCCGGCTCGCTGATGTCGCGTGGCGCGTTGTTGGAAATGTGCTGGCACTTGGTTCCCGTGGCCGCCATCTTGTTAGCCAGTTGCTCCAACCACCGCTTTCCGGACGTGCTCGAAGGGTCGAATTCCGTGGTCGTGCGCGTGGCCGTCCCCACCATTAGGGGCACCTTCACGTACATGCTGTCGTCCGTCACGTCGCCGAACAGCCCGGAGAAAATGTCCATATGAGTGACGCCGGGAAAGGTGTCCTTGGTGAACTGCGGGAAGTCCAGCATGGTGATCTCGCCGTACTTCTTTTTCATCTCCGCGGTTCGCCCGCCGCCGAAGCCCATGCGGCTCTTGAACAGGTAGCGCAGCGGCCACGTGTTGGAAGCGATGCGGTCCAGTTTTTCCTTTTCGGTTAAGGGCGCGGCCGAAGCCGGCCCGTTGGCGGCTGCCAGCGCCGTGGCACCGAGTCCGGCCGTTTTGAAGAAATCGCGCCGATCGAGCTGCGCGGCGCCCGCGGTGGTCTGCTTCATGGGGAGGACTATACCACAGCCCCGCGGCCGTTAGTATGCTTGAAGAAATGCCCTCGCGCAACGATCACCGGCCCAGCCCTGAAGAACTCCTGCGCCGCGTGCAGGACGTCGAACGGCGTGAGCGGCGTGGACGCCTCAAAGTCTTCCTCGGCTACGCTTCGCGCGTCGGTAAGACCTACCGCATGTTCGACGAGGGCCGCCGCCGCAAGCAGCGCGGGCAGGACGTCGTGGTGGGACTGGTACAGGCGGCCAACGCACCCGATATCCAGGACATGCTTTCGAACTTCGAAATCATTCCTCCGATCCAGGAGCGCCATGGCGGGCAAACCTACGATGTGATCGATCTGCCTGCGCTCTTTCGCCGCCATCCCGCGGTGTGCCTGATCGACGAACTGGCCTATGACAACCCTCCCGGCAGCCGCAATCCGCAACGCTGGCAGGACGTGCAGGACCTGCTCGATCGCGGTATCGCCGTCATCACCGCCGTCAACCTGCAACACATCCGCGAGCTGCAGGCCGAGGTCGAACGTCTCACGGGCAAACGTTCGCAGTACAGCGTGCCGGAGTCGTTTCTGCGCGAGGCCGATGAAATCGAAGTGGTCGATGCGCCACCCGAATCGCTGCTGGGACGCAGCGCTCCCGCCGGCCGTCCCGATTCACGGGTGCTGGCCGAGCTCCGGGAACTCGCTCTGCTGTTGGCCGCCGACGTGGTGGACCGCCAGTTGCTCGACTACCTGGAAGTCCACGGAATCACGGCCCGATGGGGCGCACAGGAGCGCATCCTGGTGTGCCTCACGCCGCGCAGCAACGCCGAAGCCATGTTGCGCAGCGGCCATCGCAACGCCCTGCGCTTTCATGGCGCGCTGTTGGTGGCCTACGTCGAGCAGCCCGGCCTCCGCGCTGAAGATCGCGCCCGGCTGGACAAGTACCTGGCGCTGGCCCGCGAACTGGGCGCGGAGGTGCATTGTCTGCGTGGCGGCGATTTCGTGCACAGCATCCTGTCCTTCGCCAACGAACAGCGCATTACCCAGCTTTTCCTCGGCCACACCGGGCAAGAGCATCACTTCTGCTTTTCCCGCACCTCGATCGACCGCATCATCGAAGCGGCCGAGAATTTCGATGTTCGGCTGTTCCCTCATCCCGAGGCCTCATGAGCAGCGTCGCGCGCGGAAAGCTCAAGGTCTATCTCGGCTACGCCGCCGGCGTGGGCAAAACCTACCGCATGCTGTGCGAGGCCCAGACCCTCAAGCGCCAGGGCATCGATATCGTCATCGGCTACTTTGAACCGCACGGCCGCCAGGAAACCATCGCGCTCACCGAAGGGCTCGAAACGATTCCGCGCCGCGAGATCTATTACAACAACGCGCGCTTCGAAGAGATGGACACCGACGCCGTCCTCCAGCGCCATCCGGCCGTCTGCGTGGTGGACGAGTTCGCCCACACCAATGTGCCGGGCAGCCCGCGCGTGAAACGCTGGGAGGACGTGCAGGCGTTGCTGGATGCCGGCATCGACGTGCTCACCACCGTCAACGTGCAGCACCTGGAAAGCCTCAACGACCAGGTATACGACGCCACCGGCGTGCGCGTCCGTGAAACCGTGCCGGACTGGGTGGTAGATGAAGCCGACGAAGTTGTCCTTATCGATCTGACCACCCGCGCCTTACGCAATCGCCTGGAGCGCGGCGTCGTCTACGCACCCGAAAAAGCGCGCCGCGCGATGGAGAATTTCTTCACCGAGGCCAACCTCAGCGCGCTGCGCGAAATGGCCATGCGCCACGCCGCCCATGAGGTGGAGGAGAAACTGCGCACCAAAGAGGCGCCCGCCTCCGGCGATCAGGCCGACGGTGCGCCCGAAAGCCCGCTGCGCAGCTCCGAGCGTATCCTCATCTGCCTCACCGGACGCCCTTCCTCGGCCGTGCTCATCCGCCGCGGAAAGCGCGTGGCCGACTATCTGCAAGCCGATTGTCTGGCGATCCACGTGGCCCCGCCCGGCGCAGGCGCCGCCGACGATGTCCAGCGCCACCTGACCTTCGCTCGCAACCTGCGGATCGATACGCACGTCATCAACGCGCCGGATGTGCCCAGCGCCATCGCCGAGTTCGCGCGCTCTCAGCGCGTCACCCAGATTTTCATGGGCCGCTCCCTGCCCCGCCCGGTCTGGCAGCGCTTCAGCGAAAACGTGGTACAAAAGCTGGTCCGCAAGGCGCGCGACATACAGATCACCATTGTCGCCGAGCGGCGAAAATAATTTTTTCGGACGCTGTCGATTTTCCATAACCCGCCCGTCGATTCGACAGGAGATGACAAACGTGCAAGACGCCAAACCGTACATCGAAAAGACCCGCCAGGAGTTGGTCGCGGCCACCCAAGGCCTCGCCGGAGATCAATGGACCTTCAAGCCCGCCCCGGACCGCTGGTCCATCGCCGAAGTCCTGGAGCACGTGGTGACGACCCAGGACCTGGTGCTGGGAACCGTTCGCGAACGGCTGGCCGCCGCGCCGCCGCCACCGGCCGACTATCCGACCGCCGAGATCGACGCCCTGATCGTCAATGCCTTCCCGGACCGCTCGGCGCGCTTCAAGGGACCGGAAGTGCTGCAACCGACCGGGCGCGTTGCGCCTGAGGAAGCCCTGCGCCGCTTCGACGCCAACTGCACGCGGCTGGCGGAGTTCCTGGAGACCACTCAGGATTTGCGCCAGCACGCCGTCGAATCGCTGCCGCTCAAGGCCATTTCCAACGGTAAGTACGTGTTCATGGACGGCTACCAGTGGGGAGTCACCCTGGCCGCCCACACCGCCCGCCACACCGCGCAGGTTCTGGAAGTCAGAGCCGACGGCCACTTCCCGGCGCACGTCGGCCAGGCGTCCGTGGCATGATGGATTCGCCGTGCGATACATGATGCTGATCTACTCCGAAGAGCGCGCCGACGCGCTCACGCCCGCAGAAACCGCCGAGCTCATCGAGGGCCACGCGAAGGTGATGAGCGATGCCGCGGCCAAGGGTATCCTGCTGGGCGCTGAACCGCTCGGCCGCACTACCACGGCCACCACCGTCCGCGTCCAGGACGGCCAAACCCTGATCACCGACGGCCCCTTTGCGGAGACCAAAGAAGCTCTGGCCGGCTACTACATCCTGGAGTGCCGCGATCTGGACGAGGCCCTCGAATGGGCCGCGCGCATTCCGACACATTGCAAAGGCGGCCGCGGCTGCATCGAGGTCCGGCCCTTGCCCGGTCTGCCGAAGCGCGAGCCAAAGCCGGCCGCGGAACATGCCGTCAGCCGTCCGTGACGCGCGCGAGGCCGCCGAAGCCGTCTTCCGCCGCGAATCGGTGCAGATCCTCGCCAGCCTGATCCGCCTGTGCGGCTCTTTCGACCGGGCCGAGGAAGCCATGCAGGAGGCCCTTGCCAACGCGCTGGCTTCCTGGCCCGAACGCGGTGTGCCCGAAAATCCCGCCGCCTGGATTATGACCGCGGCACACCGCAAACTGATCGACGCGGCGCGCCGCGAACGCACCCGCCGCGAAAAACAGCAGGCCGTGCTGTATGAAGTCGAAGCATGCATTTCCCCGCCCGATTTCGATTTCGATGAACCAGCCATGTACTGCCCCGACGACCGGCTGCGCCTGATCTTCACCTGCTGCCATCCGGCACTCAACCGCGAAGCGCAGGTGGCGCTCACGCTGCGCACGCTCGGCGGACTGAGCACACCCGAAATCGCCAAAGCCTTCCTGCTGCCCGAAGCCACACTGGCGCAACGCATTGTGCGCGCCAAGCGCAAAATTCAGGACGCCCGCATACCCTACGAAGTGCCGCCGCCCAACCGCTTGCAGGAGCGCCTGGCGTCCGTGCAGGCCGTCATCTACCTGATCTTCAACGAAGGCTACACCGCCAGCACCGGCGACGGCCTGGTGCGCGGCGACCTGTGCTCCGAAGCCATCCGCCTGGCCCGCGTCCTCGGCGACCTGATGCCCGGCGCGCCCGAAAATCTCGGCCTGCTGACCCTGATGCTGCTCCACGATTCGCGCCGCGATGCCCGCATGGTGAATGGCGCGCTGGTGACCCTCGAAGACCAGGACCGCTCGCTGTGGGACCGCGGCGCCATCGCGGAAGGCCTCACCTTGCTGGAGCGCGCCTTACAGATGGTCCGCGGCGCAGGCGCCGGACCGTACGTGCTGCAAGCCGCCATCGCCGCGCTGCACTCCTCCGCGCCCGGCGCCGAAGCGACCGACTGGCCGCAAATCGCGGCGCTCTATGAGAAGTTGCTGGCAGTCAGTCCATCGCCAGTCATCGCCCTGAACCTGGCGGTGGCGGTGGCGATGGCGCACGGATATGAGTTGGGGCTGGGACGCATCGACGCGTTGGCGCGGTCGCTCGGTTCCTACTACCTCTTCCACGCCGCGCGCGCCGATCTGCTGCGGCGATTGGGCCGATGGGTTGAAGCTGCGGCTGCTTATCGGCGGGCCGTTGGTTTGGCGGCTAATCAGGTGGAGAGGGAATTTCTGGAAAGGCGGTTGAGGGAGGTGGAAGGTGGGGCGGCACTGCGCCGACATTAGGTTACATACAGTCGGTAACAGCACCATAATTGCATGCGTACCAGATCAGCAGGAACATCACGGGCCAGAAGAGCACGAGTGGTGCTCCAACTAGAACAGGTGATCTGCCTGGCGGCGTTGTAAGTGGCGATGGCTACGGTCGAAGGGCTGCCCCAGGACCCGCACGCCCCGCCCGACACCCACGTACAGGTCGTCTGTTGCATCCCCGTCAGCCGGCTCAGGTTGTCGTACTGGTATTGAAACGCCATGGCCGGCAGGGACATGCTGGGGTACGTCTGCGGCGTCATCCTGCCCTGACTATCCCACGCGTAAAGGGCGTCGAGCCCAGCGGTTGCCCGCCATTCTGCGTCTGCTAGACGTGCTCATGATCGCATCGCGGGGTATTTTATATCGTGCTCCTGGTCGCAGCTGAAACAGATATTTTCTACATTGAAGCAAGCAGGTGATCGGCATCTGCGCGGTCTTCGTCCGTCGCGACGGGAGAGTGGCTCACTAGTTTGGCGTTTGCTCTGGCAAGTTCGTGCTCCCCTAGGTCAAATTGACACCGAGCGAGCCAGAGCAACGAGCTCCAATGGAAAGGATCTGTCAGCGGATAAGAGTCCGCTGCGGCCTTCAACGCTCCAGCCGCACTTTCGAGATCACCGAGGTCGTATGACATGTACCCGTAAACCCTCAGAAACTCGGGCAAATCGGCGCGTGGTAGCCGAGCATCACTCTCAAGAATCTCAATCGCTTTCCGGACCTTTGCGCGACCTTCGCCAGTTCTCCCTAGATCGTTCTCCACGAGTCCCAGCTCAAAATACGCACGGACGAGGCCGAACGGCGGCGAGGCGGAGGCTACTGCTGTCCGAAAGGCCTGCCGCGCCTCACTCAGGCGACCAGCGTTGCGATAAGTTGTACCTAGTTCAATCTGAGCGCTTAATTGATCGTTTCGGTTACTTGCGATTTCTATTGCCTGCTGGCAAAGCGCAATCGATTGTTCGAAATGGCCCAAGAGGCGATGTAACCGTGCGGATTCCAACAGAACTTCGTAGCGTTCAATTTTCTCAAGCAAGCACCCAGATATTTGAATCCGCTCGAATAGCCCGATGGCGGACGTTGCAGCGTCCTCAGCCCGGACACGATCGTCGACCCAGCTGCATTCCGCCAATAGCGTTTTTGACTTGGCATTCGCAATAAGTGCATCACCGGTGTCAATACCATCCGTCAGCGCGGCAGCTTCCCTCGCCAGAGATCGCGGCTCGTTCCGGTCTTGCGTAACAGCGTTTACGTACCACCCCAAGGACGTGAGAAGCCTGGCTCTCGCCACTCCAGTAAATGGCCCTTCGATTCCCTGCCTCAGAATCGCTACGGACTCTTCAAAACGCGCCGCCTCGAACAGGGCGCTGGCAAGTTCGAGATAGTCGTCTGCCGTCTGATGCCCGGATGCGATGTTGGCCCGCAGCCGGCCCTGATTGGTTACATCATGCATCTTGGACCACTATGGGGGGGCAGTGAAGCTGCATCCGACTGGGCGGAATAAAGACGGGAAAGGGAATTGCGCCTCCATTAGCATCGCTGGCCTTGTTTTACAAACCAAAAAAACCAATACATCCAATTTGTCGTGGGGTCGGTTAACTCTTCAGGAGGCTCTTGATTGACCGGCCGCAACTTCGGGGCCGGGATTCTTTTCATTGGTGGTGAGGGCCTGGGCCTCGAGCTAGGCGGCTTTACCGACTGTGGCGGTCTGCTAGGCCGCATTCCTTGATCTGGCTTCTTGCTTTGCCCAACGCCGCCTCCTTTTCTATCTGAATCGTCATCGTTGGAGGTGTCATTGTCTGTAGTGTCATCGGTCACCGTCGCGGTGAAGGTTGCCTCAGTGGCATCTACGCTAAACGTTGCACCCACATCGTAGACAGTTCCGCCTCCACCTCCGCCTCCATCATCGTCGGCAGAACAGGGACTAAAAGCATCACCGCAATCCGGGTCGTTGCCGCATGTGTCATCGATATCCGGGTCGCAAGCGATTCTTCCAGCGGGGTCGTAGAGGTTGATTGGATCGCCGAGACTGTAGAGATAGTGATTCCAACTGGTGGGATGGTGTAACTTTACTGGATAGAATCCCGATGGGTCCGGACTCAAAAACGCCGCCTGCCCCACTCCCTTATATCGTTGATCCGCATAATCATTCCCCGTCCCAGCATCCCGGAAGTAAGTCCCCCACTTCTCCCGCCCATCCGACGTACTCGTCCGCTCCGTCCCATACGGTGTGTACCGCATCACCTCACTATTCGACGTCCCGCGGACGCTGCCCAGCCGATCCGTCACCACCGTCACGTTGTTCGACCGGATCAGCTTGCCTCCGTAATACACGTTGTACTTCGGCGTCTGCGTGCTGAAAATGCCGTTCTGGTCGTATTGGCACGGAACCGCGGCCAACTTCTGCCCGGCGATGCTGTAGAAATCCAATTCGCACGTTGTGGTCGACCCGAGCGTCTCCGTGAACACCCGCTTCCCGTGCGGATCGTACGCATACCACGTCGAAGCCGACGCCGAAATCAGCCGGTTCTCCATGTCCCAGCTATAGCCGGTGGCAGTCGAATTGCCGTTAGCATCCGCGCTCTGCGTGCTTGTCCGGTTCGTCAGGTAGGAGAAGCCCGATCCCATGTTTCCGAACCCGTCGTACGTGTAGCTCTCGCTGAACCCGCCCGGAGATCCCTGAGCGGTAATCAGCCGGTTCAACCGTCGTAGGTGTAGGTAATCGTCTCTCCGGTGATGCCGTCGGTGGAAGACGTGATGCGGCCGTTGTTCTGGGTCGACGAGTAAGCGTACGACATGTTCTTCGCCGTGAAGGTCCCGAAGTGCGCCGTCGCCGTCTCCTGCGTCAGTTGCATCAGGGTGTTGTACGACCGCGTCTCCGTGAAGATGCGCTCAGGGTTCGGGTGCAACCCAGGTCTTGCCATTCGGCTTTAAAATACTCATGCCAGTGTCCCATCTTCCAGGCAAATTGCTTAGTTTCACCATCAGCATGATGTCGAATTCCGACACGGATGCCTGCTTTATTCCATCCCAAGTTCGCTCGCCATGTTCCGGCCGAACTGCCTTCGTTATTGCTTGTATCAGCACATTCCTGCCCATGAGACCTTGTTCCTCTTTGGCCCATTGCAGCATTTGACTCACATAGGCGTGTGCGTGCTTGGTGTGAAAGCGTGTATACATCGCTGCTCTGACCTTCTCTTCTTGAACGATGTGGACCCAATCGGCAATGACTGGCAGCACTGATTGGGCGACCATTGAGTCGGACGTATCTATTGCTTCAATTTTGGGGTACCATCGCCCCGTGCGGCCGAGGATATCTGCAAGCACTCGTTGCTGACTATCCTCTGCGGGCCTGCGATCGTCGATTACGGCCATGAGAATCTCTCGAGTTCAATCCAGCCGTTAGCAACCGCTTGTTGCAGTTCGCCACTGAGTGTTGTACTTGAGTTTACCCAGAGCTAAAAAGTCCAACCCTTGTTAAGAGCCCACTGCGCCATATCCTGGATCTGCGAAGTATAGGACAGGTATGAAACGTTTTTCACCTCGGCAATTAGTTCCTCGCCTTGGCTTAAGAAATCAGGGATGCGATTCGTGCCCGAAAGCGCGCCGGCTATCTCCTGATAGCCGCTGGGAATGCGTCAGTTGTAATGTAGACGCGAATTATACCCACTTCGAAATCGACCTTAACCGTGGTTTTCGGATTTAATTCTCGTGTGTTACCTGAGAATCCGTAATAAAAGACGACAGTAACCTTCGACTCGGCGGTTCCCGGGTGAAATTTCCACTCCCCGATGGCAAGCTTGGCTTCTTGTGCCAATAGCGGATGTGCAGATGATAATTCGCTTACATCCTTGACGCTGCCGTCTTCACCTACGGTAGCTTTGATCGTCACTTGTCCCGAAATCATCGCTTGGCGGGCGAGCGGCGGATATTGTGGCGAAACAAAATGTGAAATTTGAGCCACTTGACCCATCATAGGGTAAGGCGCACATAATACTATCAGAATTGCTGGTACTGCGAGTACCGGCACGAGCCTGGCTCGCGAAGATCGATTTGTCGCGTTCATTTGCAGTTCTTATCCAGTGCTTTGTTCCACGCTGCCGAAGCTGCGTTGGGCCCCATGCCGTTTTTGTAAACGCCTACCGCTTGGGCAAACTGAAGGTCCGAAATACCCCATATTAAGTGCATGCCTTCATGCAGCGTCGTTTGTGCTTGCCCGGTCGTTCCTAGGTTAAAGAAAGGGGAGTAAAAGTCAATCGAGCTTCCGCCGCCAGAAACAAAGTTGGCTTGCGCGAACACTGTATAGCTTTGTGGAGGGTTGCCCTCAGTAGCGTTCGGAGGAGCACCGGCGTCCACGAAAGTAGCTCCTTGTAGTGCCTGGATTACGGAAACTGCTGTGAGGCTATCGTAAATTTCAAGCTGGTACGCGGCGAGTTGGTCCGGGCTGGAGACTTCATTCTCCTCCAGAAATCCCTTTTGGATCGCATTAAGGACGAAGCTCGCGCACCTCGTCTTAGCAAGTAGGTTCTGGGCCCCAGTGATAAGAGCCGCTGTATTCAATCTCGATTTGCCGCCTCCACCGCTTTGATCACTGGAAGTCGCGAAATTGCTTGTGTATGTGGCGTTCTGGCAGGCTTGTTGCGCCGAGGCATAGCCTGCCGCGTCCGGGTTGCTGAACTGCCATTGATAGGCTTGGCCGCCCAGCATCGCTAAGCAAAGCTGGGTGGGATCAACACTTGCCGGGTTGCCTTCGTACTGACTCGGGCAAAGCGCGGGACCGCACCCGTATAGGCCGCCTGGGTCAATCAGGTTAACGGGATCTCCGTAAGTGTAGGCATATCGATTCCAGCTCCCCGGGTTAGCGAGGTTCGCCGTTGTAAGGCCTCCAGGGTCCGGACTCAAAAACGCCGCCTGCCCGATCGCCTTATACCGCTGGTCCGCATAATCATTCCCCGTCCCGCTATCCCGGAAGTAAGTCCCCCACTTCTCCCGCCCGTCCGACGTGCTCGTCCGCTCCGTCCCATACGGCGTGTACCGCATCACCTCGCTATTCGACGTCCCGCGCACGCTGCCCAGCCGGTCCGTCACCACCGTCACGTTGTTCGACCGGATCAGCTTCCCTCCGTAATATACGTTGTACTTCGGCGTCTGCGTGCTGAAGATGCCGTTCTGATCGTATCCGCATGGAAATGCCGCCAACTTCTGCCCACCGATGCTGTAAAAGTCCAATTCACAGGACGTGGTCGTGGAAGAGGTCTCTGTAAACACACGCTTCCCGTGCGGATCGTACGCATACCATGTCGAAGCTGACGCCGAAATCAGCCGGTTCTCCATGTCCCACGTGTAGCCACCGGCCGTCGAATTGCCATTCGCATCCGCGCTCTGTGTGCTCGTCCGGTTCGTCAGGTAGGAGAAACCCGATCCCATGTTGCCGAAGCCGTCGTATGTGTAGCTCTCGCTGAACCCGCCCGGAGATCCCTGCGCGGTAATCAGCCGGTTCAGCGCGTCGTAAGCATAGCTGATGGTTTCGCAGGTAACGCCGTCCGTGGAAGAAATGATGCGCCCGTTGTTCTGGGTCGATGAATAGGCGTACGACATATTCTTCGCCGTGAAAGTCCCGAAGTACGCCGTCGCCGTCTCCTGCGTCAGTTGCATCAGGGTGTTGTACGACCGCGTCTCCGTGAAGATGTCGTACGTCATGTTGGTGATTTGCCCGGCCGCGTTGTACGTGGCGCTGGCTACGGTCGAAGGGCTGCCCCAGGACCCGCACGCCCCGCCCGACACCCACGTGCAGGTGGTCTGCTGCATCCCCGTCAGCCGGCTCAGGTTGTCGTATTGGTATTGAAACGCCATGGCCGGCAGCGACATGCTGGGGTACGTCAGCGACGTCATCCTGCCCTGATTATCCTACGGCACAACGAGGGTGGCAGCACCCGCACCACTGCGGCATCTTTGGAGCGAGAAACTCTTCGGGCCGGCAGAAGCGCCTGGCCTCCGTGCAGGCCGTCATTTACCTGATCTTCAACGAAGGCTACACCGCCAGCACCGGGGACGGCCTGGTGCGCGGCGACCTGTGCGCCGAAGCCATCCGCCTGGCCCGCGTCCTGTGCGACCTGATGCCCGGCGAGCCCGAAAATCTCGGCCTGCCGATCCTGATGCTGCTCCACGATTCGCGCCGCGACGCCCGCATGGTGAATGGCGCGCTGGTGACGCTCGAGGATCAGGACCGCTCGCTCTGGGACCGCGGCGCCATCGCCGAAGGCCTCGCCTTGCTGGAACGCGCTTTGCAAATGGTCCGCGGTGCAGGCGCCGGACCGTACCTGCTGCAAGCCGCCATCGCCGCGCTGCACTCCTCCGCGCCCGACGCTGACGCAACCGACTGGCCGCAAATCGCGGCGCTATACGAGAAGTTGCTGGCCGTTAGTCCATCGCCCGTGATTGCGCTGAACCTGGCAGTGGCGGTGGCGATGGCCCATGGATACGAGTTGGGGCTGGGGCGCATCGACGCTCCGGCGCGGTCGCTCGATTCCTACTATCTCTTCCACGCCGCCCGCGCCGATCTGCTACGGCGATTGGGGCGGTGGGCTGAAGCTGCGGCTGCTTATCGGCGGGCTGTTGGGTTGGCGGCCAACCGGGTGGAGAGGGAGTTTTCGAAGGAAACGGCTGAGGGAGGTGGAAGGAGAGGTGGTGGGGACATAAGGAGCAACTCGGGATCGCTTCTAGAACCGCCGGGTGATTGGACACCGCTCTCGGCCAGTCAGCCTTGTCTTTCTGGGTCCAGTTTCTGTAGCAACCGCCGAGCTTTTGCATGGCCATTGTCAACCGCTCTAGCCAGCCACTTCCTAGCGTAAACGGCACTCTGCTTAACGCCGTCTCCTTCGACATA
>Ga0335085_10006617_pt1 | contig 18213 bp, 12 predicted proteins | sample Lox_Sample_45_FD_206712 | JGI IMG/M metagenome (GOLD analysis project Ga0335085, IMG submission 206712) | Soil microbial communities from Loxahatchee National Wildlife Refuge, Florida, United States - Lox_Sample_4.5 | ecosystem: Environmental > Terrestrial > Soil > Wetlands | place: USA...
TACACGTCGCTGTTCGGGTGGGGGAGCAGCGATCTCGACATGGGAAACGGCCGCGCCTACACCTTGCTCACGAACGGCGACGCGGGCGTCGCGGGCATTTGGAAAATGTCATCAGACGAAGCACACCGTCCGATGTGGCTGTCCTATGTCGCCGTCCGCGACACGGACGACACGGTTCGGCGCGCGACCGCCCTTGGCGCGACGGTCGTCATGGCTCCGACGGAGGCGCCGGGCGTGGGCCGGCTGGCGCGAATCCTCGATCCCACCGGCGCGAGCATCGGGCTCTTGCAGCCCAAGTCCTGACTGGAAATCGTCGCCCGCGAGGCTGGCGCGGCGATCGCCGCTCGAGGCGGCACGCGCCTACCGCATCCCGTCCACGACGAACAGCTGCGAGAGATACTGCCAGGCGTCGTACGCGTACACGCGCGGATCGTCCGCGATCGCCGCGCCGGACAGCGCCACCGTGCCGCTGCCCGCTTTGGGGCTGAGGTCGAGAACCGGATCCAGGCGGCCCGTGGCGAGGTCGAGTCGATCGACCAGAAACCCGCGCAGCACGTAGAGCGCGCGTCCGTCCGTGCTCCACCGGATGACGTTGTCCGTCGGTGTCAGTCCAGGCACGACCCGTCCGGAATCGGTCGCGGATTGGTACACGCGGTAGTCGCCGGTGCGGTGATTCTGGGCGAGGATGTTCTGGCCGTCGGGCGACACGAGACCGGCCGCCGTTCCCTCGGGGGTCATGGGGCGGAGCGCACCGCCGTCGAGTGACGTCTCGTAGCACTGCGCCGCGTGCGATGGCTCGTTGCCGCAGACGAGCACCGAATGTCCATCGGGAAACCATCCGGCCCCGGAGATCGACCCGAGTTGTCCCGTGTCGATCCGGCGTTCGGCGCCCGCGCTCGTGGGATAGAGGACGAGGCGGGGCGGGGTCGACGGAACGGACGCCAGCACCCACGCCGCATCGGGCGAGAAACCGTCCGGAACCCCGTCGCCCAGCCGCGCGGCGGCGGCGCCCGACTTGCGCAGCATGACCGCGTAGTCCGCGCCCCCGTCCGCGCCCTGGTCGGAGAACGCCAGCAGCGTTCCGTCATGAGAGAGGACGGGCGTATCCGAATCGTCGAGCCAGGATTCATCCGCGTCCGCCGCCGCGCCCGGCCAGCGCACCATGAGCCGGAGCGGCTCCTCGTCGCGGGTCATCAGCAGATGGCCGGTGCGGGCGATGTCCTGCGCGACGGCGCCACCCGCGCTCGTGAGGGTGACGTGCGGGTTCCTGCCCGTGGGGCTCACCTCCTGTACGACGCGCTGAAACCCGACGTTGCCCGCGGAAAACACGATCTCGTCGCCCGCGGGCGACCACGCGACGCCCTGCACGGTCGAAAAGCCGGCGGCCACCACCGTGCGCTTGCCGGCTCGGTCGACGACGTCCACCGCGCCGCGATCATCGAAGCGAATCGGATGCTCCACGAACGCGACCGATTTCCCGTCCGGCGAGACCCGCGGATCGCTCAGATACCCGGCGGCGGCCTCATACAGCAGGGTACCAACCGGGAACTCGAGGCGGTCCTTGCCGTTGACCATGTGAATGATCGCGAGCTGTGATCCGTCGGGCGACCAGTCCGCCTCCCGCACGCCTTCAAGGAGTTCGCGTGGCGCGCCGCCTTCGAGCGGAACCCGCGCCAGCGTTCCGGTGAACAGCCGGTGTCCGATGTACTGGGCGCGGAGCAGCACGGCCATCTCGCCGCTCGATGAGATCGACAGCAGCTGGGCGTCATGGAAACCCAGCGGCTGCGGCTCCGGATAGCTGGGCCGAATGATGAACAGGTCGGGCGCGGCGCCGTCCGTGCCGGCACTGAAGACGATCGTCTTTCCGTCCGGCGCGAACCGCGCGTTGAAAATGGCTTGCCGCCCGAACGTCTTTTGCGCGAAGGTTGCCGGTGGCGCGGCAAACCCGCCGCGAAGCCGATCCGCCGCGATACCGACGGCCACCAACGCGGCGCCCGCCACGATCATCCCGAGAATCCCGAGCGTCGTCCTCCGGCGCGGCGGCGCGGCAACCGCAACGGGCGCGGCGCGCCGACCGTCCACCGACGCGCGCGCGGAGATCGCGGCCCCGAAGGCCGCGGCCGACGGGTACCGATCGGCCGGGAGCTTGGCGAGCGCCGTGAGCACGGCGGTCTCGATGTGTGGCGGGATGGTCTTCCGCTGCGCGGTGAGGCTCGGCGGCTCCGCGTTGATCACTCGCGAAATGATCGCCTGCGCGGTCGGCCCATTGAACGGCGGTTCGCCCACCAGCATTTCGTACAGCACGCAGCCGAGTGCGTAGACGTCGCTCCGGGCGTCGATGGTGCGCTCGCCCAGCGCTTGCTCGGGGCTCATGTACTTGGGCGTCCCGAGGGACATGCCCGTCTCCGTCATGCGCGAGCCCGCCGTGCTGGCGGCGAGCGCGATGCCAAAGTCCGCCACCACCGCCCGTCCGTCGTGGAGCAGGATGTTCTCCGGCTTGATGTCGCGGTGGATCACCCCGTGGCGGTGCGCGTAGTCCAGCGCGCTCGCGACCTCGTTCGCGATCCGCACCGCGTCCGGGACCGGGAGTTGTCGCTCCCGCGTCAACCGGTCGCGCAGCGACTCGCCCTCGATGAAGGGCATGACATAGAACAGGAACGAATCCGCCGCACCCGAGTCGAACAGCGGCAGGATGTGCGGGTGTTGCAGGTTGGCCGTGGTCTTGATCTCGGCCAGGAAGCGATCGGCGCCAATGACGGCGGCGAGCTCGGGGCGGAGCACTTTGACCGCGACTTTCCGGTCGTGGCGGAGGTCGTGGGCGAGATAGACCGTCGCCATGCCGCCTTCGCCGATTTCGCGATCGAGGCGGTAGTGGCTGGCGAGGGCCGCCGAGAGTCGGGACGCAGCCTCGGTCATGTGAAATCAGGGGGAGGAGGAGACCAGCCGAACAATATGTCGGCGGCCGGTGCGCCGCGAACGCGGCGAACGCGGCGAACGCCGCGGGCACGGGGCCCGCCGGCACCAACTCCCTGCGGACGACGTCGAGGCGCAGGTTGAGCCCTTCGAGCGCGCGCGCCCCCAGCAACGTCATGTCCCCCGGCTCGGCGAACACCACGATATCAGGAGCGGAAGTGCCGGCCGCGTAGACGTTTGCGAAGGCGATGGATCGCTCGAGCACGCGCCCATCGGCCGTCGAGAAGCGCGCGGTCCTCTTGCGCGCGACCCTCAGCTCGTCGAGAACGGACGCCGGTACCCACGTGTATTCGCTGCCCGTGTCGACCATGACCTCGCGGACTTCGCGCAGGTCCCCGGGTCGCTCCGGATTCTCGATTCCGATCGTCGTTCGGAAGATTCCCATGTCCGCCATTGTAGCGCCTCGTGTTCCTCGGTTCGGCACCATTTCCTTGCGGGATGTATCGATTCAGCTCAGGCCCGACGGCATCGAGCGGCAGCGCGTTTGCTCGGCTGCGGGACTCCGCGCGTTCGCATCAACAAACGTTATAGATTACAGAGCCGAGCTCGAAACCGCGGTATCGCGAGCTCGCGTGAGGCACGGCCATTGGATGACGATACACTAGCGGCGCTGATGATGACCGGGATCACACCCGCTTGGGCATGCTACTATACTGGGGGCCGTCCGCCCGCCACCACGGCAGCCGGGAGGCAATCTCGCACCCATCATCGATCGCGGTCCTCGTCCCGCACCGGTGAATCCACTCCAATCGGGTCGCTACGCCACACGATCGCGCGCTTGGCAGGCGGAGATCGGTCGATGGCGCCGGTCCCCCCTTCCATCGGCGGCCCGGGCCGCTCGTGAACATTGGACAAGGATGGTAGTATGCCCAGATCAACTCGCAAGTCGTTGAGGCGAACAATCGGCCTAACGGGATTTCTCTTGACATATGCCTGCTGTGTCTGGGCCCAAGACACCACCAGCAACGCTCGCGCCCTGAACGATTCAGTCGTGGTGCTCGCGTTGGCATACCGTGCGGTGGTGGGACCGGATACGGGAACGCGGGCGTCGATCGTGTTGAGTCCGCCTGATGCCCAGCCCAACCTCGTGCCCGGATTGCTCGCGCTGACGGGGGCGCGCCTGCGAGACTCGTCGCAAGGGAGGATCGCCGTGACGCCCACGAGCGACCACCTCGGCGGGTGGGAGATGAAAGGAAACGTGTCGATTGCGACGCTCAGGCTACCAGAGATCGTCGGGGACTCGGCAACCGTGCAAGTCGAGATCCAGGCCTCTCTCCCGCCGTTGTTCTTACCGGGCAGTACGAGCGGAAGGGAGCGCGTGGGATTGATCGGGTACCGTGTGACCTTGCATCGCGCCGCGTCCGGCTGGATCGTCACCGCGAAGAAGTCGGTCCAAGTGCGAGACGAGATCAACCCACTTTAATAAACGCTGTCACAAACGATAGACTGGTACAGTCCTTCAGCACGGCGGCGGCCCCAACTCCCATGGATTCATGGCAGCCGCCCATCGGGCTGTGATGCAACGCGATACTGGGGCGCGAGGTTCGACCGCGTTCATTCCGCCGGAGCAGGACCCGGGTCTCGCACCCAAAATCGCCGCGTTGACGGGGGCTCATCGGGACAGCCGAAGATCGTTGGAGACTCGGCAACAGTGGATGTGAGAATCGCGATGTCTTTGCCGACGACGGCCGGCCCGACCGATTTTGTGTTCAAGCGTGTGAACGCATACACAACGCGCGTCACGCTGCGCTAGATAGCGTCCGTCAACCGCCCTTGGCGCCACACGCCCCCAAGGGCACGCGCGGGCGCCCCCGCTCAGCCGCTTTGAGCGGCCTCCACCTGAAGGCCCCGGCTCTGTTGGGGGGATAATTTGTGGACCGGCAGTGGGCTGCTGAAAACCAGTGCGTTAGTCGAGCGCGCTCCAGCGACGTTGAGGGCACCATCGAACGACGGGCAACCACTTGACGATAATCCTTGATGACAAGACATTGACGTTCATGATCTCGGACGCGCTGCGCCGGGCGGCGCGTGGAAAATCCTGACGCCAAGCCATGAAGCGATCGCTTCTCAATGGGCGGCGGACCGCACTGTGCGCGGTGGCGGCACTGGTTCCCGTATTCGGTACGACGGCCGGCGCTCAGCGGCCGCTGCCGGTCCGCTCGCTCGGCGCGATCGTGGCGGCCACCGCCGAGACGGTCGGAAGCGTGAATGGAATCCACGAAACACATGACGGCCGCCTGCTCGTCAATGACGGCGCTCGCCGCCAGCTCCTGGCCTTCGATCCGTCGCTTGGGCGGAGTACGATCGTGGTCGATTCCACCGTGGGCACAGCCACCTCCTATGGGCCGCGGGCGGGCATCTTCCTGCCGTATCGGGCCGACACCACCGTGCTCCTCGAGACGGGAACCGAGGTCTTCCTGGTCATCTCCCCCGAGGGCCGTGTCGCGCGGGTCATGGCGAATCCAGCGGCGATGTACGGGCCGATACTCGAACAGAGCGTCAATAGGAATCGTGGCGCGCCCGGGGCGGCCGGTTTCGACCAGCAAGGCCGCTTAGTGTTCCGGATGTTGCTGCCGCCCGGCGGAACCTCGCCGACCCGGCAGAACACGGCGGTGTCTCCGCCGGGCCGGATGGATTCTGTCCCGATTCTTCGAGCGGATCCACGCGCTCACACAATTGACACGGTCGCCGAGATCAGGATGGATCCGTCTCCCGAGCCGGTGCCCGTGGATGATTCGGCGCCGCGTCCGACCGGCGTCGGAAGGGGCAGCGCCCGGGGTCGATTCGCTATTCCGGTCTTCCCTTTGCGCAACTCGGACGATTGGACCGTAACCCCGGACGGCTCGGTGGCCGTCATCCGGGCGCAGGACTACCACGTCGATTGGGTTGGCACCGACGGCTCTCGCGTCGCCGATCCCAAGATAGCCCACGACTGGAGGCGCCTCGGCGACAGCGACAAGGTGGCGATCATCGACTCCCTGAAGCGACAATCGGATTCGGTCTACTCGGCGCGCGGCGGGTCGTCCGCCAACGGATTCGCACCTCTCTACGTGAAGCCGAGTGCCTTGCCGGACTACCGGCCACCATTCGAGGCGCCTGCCACCGTGAGCGATCCGGACGGAAACCTCTGGATCAGGAGCACGGACGAGGCGGTTGGCGGAGGACCGATCTACGACGTGGTCAATCGGCTCGGAGTGCTGATCGACCGGGTACGACTTCCGGGCGCGACGAGGCTCGAGGGGTTCGGGAACGGGTGCGTCTACATTTCCTCGCGGGAAGGAGCGGGGATCCGCATCGCCCGAGCGCGAGTTCGGTAGGCCGTTAGCCCCTTGTCTACCAAAGACGGGGAGCTCCAGGGCGCCAATGTCGGCCGCACGGTCATTTCTACTTATTTCTAAGGGCGTCTAGCTAGCGATACTCGAGTAGAAATTGTACTCGCACGTCAGCCAGCCTGTATGCCTCTGCATCCCATCGGCGAGTCCGGGGGGAGGAGCGGGGCGGGGAGCAGATCGGGCGAGGAGCAAATCGCGAGGGGAGAGGAGGCGTCAAGCAAATCGCGTGAGGAGCAGGTCGTGTGGCGCAAGGGGCCCAAAGCGCCGGTTCAGGCGCCGCGGGCTCGACGCCATGTCGACAGCCGCCTGTTCCGGCGTTCTATTATACGGCGTAGGGACCGCGACGCCGGTCGTCCCGATCCCGCAGCTGCCTCGACCTCTTCTGCCGGAGATCCGCATGCTCGCCAGAATCCGTATCCCGCTCCTCGCCGTGTTGCTCGCCGCGTCGAGCGCGTGCACGATCCGCCACATCGATCTCGCGCAACTCCAGGTACCGGGCGGGCACGATATGAACGCCATGGGAGACATGTCGCCCGTTTCCGTCGTATCGGCCGGAGACGTCTTGGCACCCCCGCAAGACATGTCGATTCCCGCTGGTGCGACCACGGTGGCTGACCGACTGGCCAAGTCGCCCCGCCACGGCGAATACGCCATGGTGAGGACGGGCCCGAACGACAGTCTCCGCGTCTGGGTTGTCTATCCGCAACGGCGCGACAAGGCGCCGGTGGTCGTCGTGATCCACGAGATTTACGGCGAGTCGACATGGGTGCGCGGCGTGGCCGACCAGTTGGCCGCCGACGGCTTCATCGGCATCGAGGCCAACTTGTTGTACGGCAAGACCCAACTCGACCACGATACGGTGACCACCGCCGTCGCAACGCGCGCGATCCAGCAGCTCAAGGCGGACGACGTGCAGCGACAACTGACGGCGGTTGCCCAATGGGGCATGTCCCTCCCCTCGGCGCTGCCCAAGTACGGAATCGTCGGCTTCTGCTGGGGCGGCGGCAAGTCGTTCGACCACGCGGTGCTCTCACCGCCCGGTCTGGCCGCGGCCGTCGTGTTCTATGGAACGCCGGCGGCCGGCGCGGACCTCGCGCACGTGGGCGTGCCGGTGTTTGGATTCTATGGGGGATCGGACGCGCGCATTTCCAGCACCGTGCCCGCGACCGATTCGACCATGCGCGCGCTGCACAAGAGCTATGAACACCAGATCTTCGACGGCGCGGGTCATGGGTTCATGCGGGCGCAAGACGTGCCGGCCAACGCGGCCGCCGCGCAGAAGGCCTGGCCATTGGCGATTCAATTCTTCAGGAAATTCCTCGGAACATGACGGTCCTGTTTGTCGGCGCGTTCGTCGCCGGCCTGTTGCTCGGCGTGCGGATCATGCTGGTCGGCGTCGAGCGCCAGCGCGAAATTGGCGAGACGGGGACTCGCAGCTTTCGACGCTCGCCGTCGGTGTTCGCGACGTTCGCGATCATGTTCGGCGTCGCGGGGTACGTACTCGAGCGGGCCCACGTTTCGGCGCTCTCCGCGTTCGTGGCCGCGCTCGCGCTCGCGGTGGTGGCCAGCCAGATCACGGCACGACTCGTGAATAGATGGTGGGCGGTGACGCCCGAACACGAGCACGAGGACGAGCGGTACGAGTTGCAGGGGCATCTGGCCCGGGTCACGGCGACCATTGACCGCGGCGCGGAAGGCGAGGTCACGTTCGACGTGGGCCCCACCCACCGCGTGGTGCGGGCGCGAAACATCGACGAAGGGCCGGTCGAGTCCGGAACGGACGTCGTGATCGAACGGATCGAGGACGACATCGCCTACGTCGAAGCGTGGGCGCAGGTGGAGAAGCGGATTTCGTAGAAGAGGTGGCCGATGGTGCTGGAAGCCGTGCTCTGCATAGGGATTTTCGGGGGCTTCTTCGTGCTGCGGGCGATCCTGGCCACGATCTTCTTTTACTACATCCTCCCGGAAGGCGACCGCTGTCCGCAGTGCGACACGCCGACCCTCCGGGTGGAATCCACCTGGTGGAACCGGCTGCTGCCGTGCTTCCGGACCAGTTGGTGCTATGACTGCGGGTGGCACGGACTGCTGCGGCACGGGGCGATCACCGAGGTGAAGCCCGCCCGGAGTTTGTCGAAGAAGGCCTGAGCGGCCCCCGCCGAACAGTTTGGGCGGCGAACCGCTCCACGGGTCCGCGGGCGCCGGGTCGCGGTTGCGCCGCGGAAGCCGGGCGAAGTAGCCGGCAAACGATTCCCGCCAAACCAGCATCTAACCTGGCGGAACGAAGCTGGCAGCCTCCCACCGTAAGCATCCGTAGGCGCCCATGCATGTAAGTGAACATCGCCGATGGCGGTGCCGCCGGGTCCTGTCCCTTGCCTTGCTCGCCGCGGTGTCGGCGGTGCCGGCGTGTCTCGCCGCGCAGACCGACGTCATTCGGGGCCGGGTCACGACGATCGACGGCCACCCGCTCGCCGAGGTGCGGGTCACCGCGACGTCCGTCCCCGGTGACGTCACCCGCGAAGTGCGCACCAACGCGTCGGGCAACTACCAGATCGCCTTTCCCGGCAGCACCGGCGATTACATCATGGGGTTCTCGCTGATCTCCTACAACTTTCGTCAATTCGAGATCAAGCGGCTCGCCGAGGAGGACGTGCTCGTCGCGGACACTCGCCTTTCGCCCATTCAGCTCGACACGGTCACGAGCGTCGCGACGGTGCAGCAGAAGGTCAGCCGCACGGCGCAGGTGCCCGACGTGGGTGGCACCGAACGCAGCATTCCGGGCAACATCCTTCCGCCCGATCAGCAGGGCAACATCGCGGCGATGGCCGCCTCGCTCCCGGGCGTGCTCCTGGTTCCCGGGCTGGACGGCGCCGCGGACGGGTTCTCGGTGTTCGGACTCGGCGCCGATCAGAACAACGTCACGCTCAACGGTCTCGAGTTCGGGGGGGCGGCGCTGCCGCGCGACGCGGCCGTGTCCAGCACCCTCACCACGTCGCCGTTCGATCCGTCGCGCGGCGGATTCAGCGGCGCCAATTTCAACGTGAGTTCCCGTGCGGGCTCCAACATCCGCACCCGCGGCATGAGCCTCGTGACGACCGCCCCGCCGCTCGAATGGACCGATCGAGCCGCGGAGGCGCTCGGGACCAAGTCCACCAACGTGTCCCTGGGCGGGATCGCGTCGGGTCCCATCACGTTGAACCAGACGTTCTACAATGTCTCATATCAGCTTGGACGCAACGCGACCGCCAATCAGTCGCTCCTGCTCCTGAGCCCCGTGGCGCTCCAGGCGACCGGCGTGGCCGTCGACTCGCTCGCGCGCCTGGTCGCGATCCTCGGGCAGAACGACATCCCCAGCTCGCTCCCGGGACTGCGCACCAACCGGGTGAGCGACAACGGCTCGCTCCTCGGCAGCATCGACGTGAGCCCGCCGTCGTCCGCCAGCGGCCAGTCGTACGACCTCACCTTCAACGGCAACTGGGGCCGGCAGAGTCCGAGCGGCGGCGGGTCCACCGCGCTGCTCGACGCGTCCGGCGATCGCATCAATTGGGGCGGCGGCCTCCAGGCGCACGAGAGCATGTACCTCGGGTTGGTCCTGATGGAGAACTCGGCGGGGCTCAACGTCTCGCGGAATTACGGCGACCCCTACCTCGCGCTCCCCGCCGGCACCGTGCGCGTGGCGTCGGACTTCGATGACGGCACCAGCAGCGTCCAGACGTTGACCGTCGGCGGGAGCCAGAACCTGAGCTCGAGCTCGAGCACCGTCGGCACCGATCTCCAGAACACACTCTCCTGGTTCGACAACGCCAACAAGCATCGCCTCAAACTCGCCAGCGAGTTTCAGTACAACGGCAGCGACCAGAACCTCGGGTCCAACCTCCTCGGCACGTTCGCGTTCAACTCGCTGGACGATTTCGAAGCCGGGGTGCCGGCGTCCTTCACGCGGACGCTGACCGCGCTCAGGCGCACCACCGGCACGATGACCGGATCCGTGTCGCTCGGCGACTCGTACCGCCGCACGCCGGACCTCCAATTCCAATACGGGCTCCGCGTCGACGGGAGCCGGTTCACGGTGACGCCGGTGTACAATCCGGCGATCGAGGCGACGTTCGGCCGGCGCAACGACCACGTGCCGACGCCGCTGGCGCTCAGTCCCCGCTTCGGGTTTTCGTGGACGCTGGGAAGCGCGCCGGAGATTTCCGCTTTCTCGGGCGCCATCACGGCCCCGCGCGCGGTGGTGCGCGGGGGCGTCGGCGTGTTCAGCAACAGCACGAGCGCCGGCCTGATTGGCGCCGCGCTCGACAACACCGGGCTGCCCAACGGCGTGCAGCAGATCAACTGCGTGGGAACGGCGGCCCCCGTCCCTGACTGGGCCGCCTATCGCGCGAACGCCGCGTCCATCCCGACGCAATGCGCCGACGGCACGGCGGGCACGGTGTTCGCCGTCACGGCCCCGAACGTGAGCCTGGTGTCGCCGTCGCTCCGCCCGCAGCAGACGGTGCGCTCCAACCTGTCCTGGAACAGCTCCATCCTGGACGCGCGCCTGTCGACGACGATCGAGGGCACCTACTCCATCAATCTGCATCAACAGCGCACCGTGGACCTCAACTTCGAGCCGACGGTCCGCTTCGCGCTCCCCGACGAAGCCGGCCGGCCGGTGTACGTGCAGACGGCCAGCATCGTCGCCGGCACGGGCGCGATCGCGTCGGGCGATGCCCGCGTGTCGCAGGCGTTCTCGCACGTGAGCGAGGTCCGCTCCGATCTGCAGTCGCGCACCGAACAGCTCAGCGTCTCGCTCCGGCCCATCCCGCGCGCCCCCAGCGCCTTCACCTGGACGGGCACGTACACCTATTCACACATTCGCGAAGAGTATTCCGGATTCAGCAGCACGGCCGGCGACCCGACCGCGATCGCGTGGGGGACCGCGAGTCAAGGACCGCACCAACTCAGCTACGGCTTCACCTACGCGATGCTGAACACGGTGCGGCTCTCCTGGAATGGGTCCTTCCGGTCGGGGAATGCCTTCACGCCGCAGGTGGCGGGCGACATCAACGGCGACGGCTACGCGAACGACCGCGCGTTCGTCTTCGACCCGGCGCACACGGCCGACACGGCGGTGGCCGCCGCCATGCGCCAACTGCTCCAGGGCACCACCGCGGGCGCGCGCGAGTGTCTGCTCAAGCAGCTTGGACGGGTCGCGGACCGCAACAGTTGCCGCGCGCCGTGGAGTACCACGGGCAACGTCGCGTTCACGCTGGACCGCGTCAAATTCCACATGCCCCAGCGCGCGACCATCCAGTTCTCGCTCAGCAATCCGATCGGCGCGGCGGATCTCGTGGTCAACGGATCGGGGCACCTCAAGGGGTGGGGCCAATCGCAGTTTCCCGATCCCACCCTGCTGTACGTGCGCGGATTCGACCCCGTGAATCAGCGCTTTCTGTATCTCGTCAACGCGCGCTTCGGGGCCCCGCGCCAGCAGGTGCTCACCCTCAGCCAGCCGGTCACGCTGACCGCCTCGGTCAAGGTCGATCTCGGCCCCACGCGCGAGCAGCAGTATATGCTGCAGTATCTGGGCTACGGGCGGACGACGCCGGGGAACAAGTATCCCGACGTCCTCTTTCGCTCGCTCGGATCGTCCAGCATCCTCAACCCGATGGTGACGATCCTGCGCCAGGAAGATTCCTTGCGCCTGACCTCCCTCCAGGCCGACAGCATCGCGTCGATGAATCGGGACTACAACTACCGCGTCGATTCGCTCTGGACCCCGGTGACGCGCTATCTGGCCGCACTGCCCAACACGTTCGACAAGGCCGAAGCCTACGATCGATTCCTGACCGCCCGCCACGCGCAGATCGATCTCATGGCGCGCATCGGTCCGCTCCTCGATCAGTTGCTCACGGACGAACAGCGGCGCAAGCTGCCCGCCGCGGTCACCAACGTGCTCGACCCCCGCTATCTCGACTCGATTCGCAACGGGACAGGCACCTACGTGGGGCCCGGCTCTTGATGCCGACCCGAGGTCCCCGCCCCGGAGATCGCCGGCGCCGCGCGCGCGTGTTCGCGCGGAATCGCTGGATCGCGAGCGCCCTCGCGCTGGCGGTCGGAGCCGCGACCGCGGCGGGCCAAGGGAACGTCTCCCCCCCGGCTCCGCCGCCACAACCCGCGCCCGCGTCCGCCGCCGCCGCCGCCGCCGCCACCGCCACCGCGGCGCCGCCGGCCGGCCCGGCCGTGGGTCCGCCCGTCCGCCGGATCGAGACCGCATCCGCGGTCAGCACCGAGCCCCTCGGCGCGATCACGAGCGTGCGCGAACTGTCCGACGGACGCGTCCTCGTCAACGATGGGCAGCGCCGCCGTCTGCTCCTGATGGATTCCATGCTCACGACGATCAGCGTCGTGCTGGATTCGTCCGCCGCGGCCCGGAACGGCTACGGGATTCGCGCGGGCGGCCTGATCCCCGCGCGCGGGGATACGACCCTCTTCTTCGACGCGGCATCGTACGCGATCCTCGTGATCGACCCGCAGGGACGAATTGCCCGCGTGCGCGCGGTGCCCCGGATGCAGGACGTGGGGTACTACTCGGGCGCCAACGGCTCCTATTACGGATTCCCCGGATTCGACGCCAAAGGGCGTCTCATCTATCGGATTCCCGCCGAGGCCGCCCCGCCGGCCGTGCCGCCGCCCCGCGACGTCCCGTACATCCCGCCGGATCCCGATTCCGCCTTCATCGTCGGCATCGACCTCGACAGCCGAAAGGTCGACACGCTGGGCGCCGTCCGCGTGCCCAAATCCCTCTACATCGTCCGCATGGCGCCCACGGGAGGCTATAGCTTTTACTACTATTCGTTCCCGCTGCCGATCGTCGACGACTGGGCGGTCATGCCCGACGGCGCCATCGCCTTTCTCCGGGGGCGCGACTACCGGATCGACTGGCTGAATGCCGACGGATCGCGCGCGTCGTCCCCCAAAGTCCCGTACGAGTGGCAGCGCCTCGACGACGACGCGAAACAGCGGTTTGCCGATTCCGTCACCGCCGTCGACGCCAAGGCGGCGCTCGACGCGTACGTCTCCTCGATGATCCGATGGGTGAACCAGTACAACAAGCCGTACCCCAAGGGCTTCACGGTGCCGGAGGGCTTCGTGCCGCTGCCAGGCTTCGCGAAGGATTGGATCTTCCCGCCGGGCGGCGTGACCTTCCCGGCCAACTACATCTACGCGTGCGCCCCTGGTGTGACGCCGCCGCCGCCCACCGGTGGACAGCTGCCGTCCTGTCTCGCCGCGCCGCCCGTCTTCCCGTCGGGCTCGGCGCCGCCACAGCCGACGAAACGGGATGCCACGATTACCCCGGCGTCCGACGTCCCGGACTACCGGCCGCCCTTCGTGAGCGGTTCGACGCGGGCGGATCTCGACGGGAATCTGTGGATTCACTTCAACCCCGCGAAACCGATTCCGGGTGGTCCCGTCTACGACCTCGTCAATCGCCAGGGCGTTCTGTTCGATCGCCTCCAGTTGCCCGTGGGCTACACGCTGGTCGGCTTCGGAGCGGGCAGGGTCGTCTACGTGTCGATGCGCGACGCGAAAGGCGTCCACCTGGCGCGCGTCCGACTCAAGTAACGCCGCCTTCGAGCGGTTCGGCCCGCGGGGTCATCACGCCCCCGCCGGCGCGGACCCGGACCGATGCACTCGACCCGCTTCCCGGATCCCCAGCTCTTTCTCGACCGCGCGCAGAGCTTCCTCATGCGCGACGAGGTTGAGAACGCGCTCATGTTGGGCATCGCGCACGGTCTCGCCGGCGCACCGGCGGCGACGGCCGCGGCCCCCTACCTCGCGACGGTCGAAGACGCGGGCCATGTGGTCGCGTGCGCCATCCGCACGCCCCCCAGCAAGGTCGTGATCACGCGGGCAACCCGCGACGCGATCGCGTGTCTGGTCGACGATCTCTCGCGGGGCTTTCCCGGCGATCCCGGCGATCCCGGCGTTCCCGGCATTCCCGGCATTCCCGGCATTCCCGACATTCCCGGCGGCCCCGGCATTCCCGGCAGCCCCGGCCTTCCCCGCCTTCCCGGCGTGATCGGCCCGGAGCCCGCCGCGGGCGTGTTCGCCGAGGCCTGGGGCCAACGGCACGGCGTCGCGCCGCGGGCCGGGAGACGCTCTCGTATCTTCGAGATTCGCGAGATGCCGGCGCCGGCCAATCGCCCCGCCGGCGCGTTCCGGCCCGCGTTCGAAACCGATGTCCCCGCACTGGCCCGCTGGGCCGCGGCGTTCATGACCGAAGCCGGCCTCTCGGAAGCCATCGACGCCGAGCGGGCCGTGCGAGAGCGGATCCGAAACCACTGCCTCTTTGTCTGGGACGACCGCGGGCCCGTCTCGATGGCCGCGTGGTCGGGGCGCACGCCGCGCGGCGTCCGCGTGAACTTCGTCTTCACGCCGCCGGAGTTCCGCCGTCGAGGCTATGCCTCGGCCTGCGTGGCCGACCTCACGCGGCACATGCTCGCCGAGGGCCTCTCGTTCTGTTGTCTCTACACGGACCTCGCCAACCCGACCTCCAACCACATCTATCAGGAGATCGGGTACCGCCCCGTCTGCGATACGGCCGACTACGATTGGCCCGCGGGATCCGCGGGCGAGCGCTAGCCGTCGACCGCCGCCCGCTGTAACCTACCGATGTCCCCTCGGAGCGACCTATGTCCACGACGACCTCACACCGCGACACCGCCGAAACTGTTCGAGAAACGGTCATCGGCTGGCGCCGGCATCTGCACCAGCATCCCGAACTCTCGTTCCACGAGGAGCGGACCGCCCAGTTCGTGGCAGACACGCTCACCGGGTTCGGCGGGCTCGAGATCACGCGCCCTACGCCCACGAGCGTCGTCGCCCGATTGATCGGGACCGGCCCCGGCCCCGTCCTCGCGATCCGCGCCGACATGGACGCCCTGCCGATCGACGAACGCAACACGCACGACTTCGTCTCGCGCACGCCGGGGGTCATGCACGCGTGCGGCCACGACGGCCACACCTCCATGCTCCTCGGCGCGGCCAAGGTGCTGGCGGGCCGCCGCGACGAGTTCGCCGGTGAAGTGCGTTTCATCTTTCAGCATGCGGAAGAACTCTTTCCCGGCGGCGCCGAGGAGCTCGTCCGGGCGGGCGTGCTGGACGGGGTGGATCTGGTGATCGGCGCCCACCTCTGGCTGCCGGCGCCGGTCGGCGAGGTCGGCGTGAAGACCGGCCCGCTCATGGCCGCGCCGGACACGTTCACGATCGCGATTCTGGGGAGCGGCGGACACGCGGCCGCGCCGCAGGAGACGGTGGATTCAGTGGCGATCGCCGCGCAGGTGATCACCAACCTGCAGCACGTCGTGTCGCGCAACGTCGATCCCCTCAAGTCGGTGGTCGTGTCGGTGACCAAGATTTCCGGCGGCACCGCGGACAACGTGATCCCGGGCGAAGTCCACATGCTCGGCACCGTGCGGACGTTCGACCCGGCGCTCCGGACGGGCGTTCCCGAGCTCATGGAGCGGATCGTGGCCGGCATCACGTCGGCGCACGGCGCCCGGTATACGTTCGCGTATCAGCGCGGCTATCGGCCCGTGATCAATGACGAGCGGGCGAGCGAGCTCCTCCGGCGCGCCGTGGTCCGCGCGCTGGGCCCCGGCGCCCTCGTGGAGGCGACCCCGACCATGGGCGGCGAAGACTTCTCGGCCTACCAGCAGCGCGCGCCCGGCGCGTTCTTTTTTATCGGCGCGAGGAACGAGGAGCGCGGGATCGTCCATCCGCATCATCATGAGCGGTTCGACCTGGACGAGCGCGCGCTGGATCACGGCACGCGGATCTTCATCGCGGCGGCGCTCGAGCTATTGGCTCCGGCTCCGGCCGCGGTCGCCGGCGCCGGAGCCGGCGCCGGCTGAGCGCCGCCGCGCGATGAGGGCCCGGGCCCGCAGGTGAGCACCGCGCCGTTTCGCTCGAGCGCGAAGACCCCGTCCTCAGCGCTCGAACGGTGCGGTCTCTCATGAGCCCTCGACCGCGGATCTATCGATGGCTGGCCGCGCTGCCCGCGGTCGGCATGCTCGGCGGGCTGACGTTCGCCAACCGCGTGCGCCCGTTCGTACTGGGCCTTCCGTTTCTCCTCTTCTGGATCGTCGCGTGGGTGGTGGCGTCGTCGGCCATCATGGGCGTGATCTTCGTCCTCGATCGCGCCGACCACGAGGAACCCGCGTCCCCGAACGAGTGAGCCCCGCGCTCGGCATGCTCATCGCCGCGTTCGTCGTTGCCATCGGGCTCGGACTCCTGGCGCGACGCGGCCATACGATGAACCTCGAACAGTGGAGCGTCGGCGGCCGAGGATTCGGCACGGTGTTCGTGTTCCTGCTGATGGCGGGCGAGATCTACACGACCTTCACGTTCCTCGGCGGCAGCGGCTGGGCCTACGGCAAGGGCGCGCCGGCGTTCTATATCCTCTGCTACGGCACACTCGCGTATTGTCTTTCGTATTTCGTCCTGCCCGTGATCTGGCGCTACGCGCGGGCGCGGCGGCTCGTGTCGCAAGCCGATTTCTTCGTGGCCAAATACGACAGCCCGGCCTTGGGCGCGCTCGTCGCGCTCGTGAATGTCGCGGCCCTCGTGCCGTACCTCGTGCTGCAGCTCCGGGGGCTCGGCATCATCGTCTCGGAGGTGTCCGCCGGCGTGATTCCGTCCTCGTCGGCCGTGTGGATGGGAAGCGCCGCCCTCGTGGGCTACGTCGTGGTGTCGGGCGTGCGGGGCTCCGCGTGGACCGCCGCGCTCAAGGACATCCTCATTCTCGGCGTGGCGATCGCCATCGGGGTGTACCTGCCCCGCCATTACTTTGGCGGGCTGGGTCCGATGTTCGCGGCGATCGACGCGGCCCGGCCGGGCTTCCTCACGCTGCCGGCCGCGGGCATGAGCGCCTCGTGGTTCGTCTCGACCGTGCTGCTCACGGCGGTCGGACTCTATTTGTGGCCCCACAACTTCGCGAGCGTCTACACGGCCAAGAGCGAGGCGATCTTCCGGCGGAACGCGATCGTCCTGCCGCTGTACCAGCTCGTCGTGCTGTTCGTGTTCTTCGCCGGGTTCGCGGCCGTGCTCGTGGTGCCGGGGCTCGCGGGCGCCGACGCCGATCTCTCGCTGCTCCGCCTCGCGACGCACACGTTCGGATCGTGGACGGTCGGAGTGATCGGCGCAGCCGGCCTGCTCACGGCGCTCGTCCCCGGCTCGATGCTCCTGATCTCGGCCGCGACGATCCTGGCCCAGAACGTCTATCGCGCGGCGGTGCCGGCCGCGACGGAGCGCACGGTGTCGCTCCTGGCGCGGGTCTTGGTGCCGGTCGTCGCGCTCGCGGCGGTGTACTTCACGCTCCGCGGCGGGCAGACGATCGTCGTGCTGCTGCTCCTGGGCTACAGCCTCGTCACCCAGCTGCTGCCCGCGCTCATCGCGTGTCTGGGACCCACACCCTGGGCGACCACCGCGGGCGCCGCCGCCGGCATTTGCGCGGGCGAAGCCACGGCCGTTTATCTTACGCTCACGAGCGCCTCCGTCTCGACGCTCGTGCCGTCGGCGCCGCAGGTGATCAAGGACCTGAACGTCGGAGTGATCGCCCTCGCGGTCAATGCCGCCGTTCTCGTCGCGGTGTCCATGGCCACCCGACGGTCCGCCCTCCACCCGACCGCCGGGCGAGGGCGGATGACGATTCCCGACGTGACCCCAGTTTCCCAATGATCCGGAGCCGATTCGTGAGACACCCCGTTCTCGTCGCAGCGCTCGCCGTGGCCGCGCTCTCCGCGGCAGGCACACCCGGTCGCGCCCAGGACGCGCACGCGTCCGCCGACACCGGCGCGAAACCGGTCCCCGCGGAATCCGCGTCGGTCACGCACCACACGGTGACGATCGACGGAACGCCGATCGC
>Ga0335085_10006618_pt1 | contig 18212 bp, 16 predicted proteins | sample Lox_Sample_45_FD_206712 | JGI IMG/M metagenome (GOLD analysis project Ga0335085, IMG submission 206712) | Soil microbial communities from Loxahatchee National Wildlife Refuge, Florida, United States - Lox_Sample_4.5 | ecosystem: Environmental > Terrestrial > Soil > Wetlands | place: USA...
CGCGGCGGCCGCGACGGCGGCCGGCTTGCGCGCGACACAGTCCAGCACGGGCTTCGCGGACACCAGCTCCGTGCCGATCCCGAGCTTCTTGGGGCCGATCCCCATCGCCAGTCCCATCAGCTGGGTGAAGTAGAGCACCGGGAGCTCGTAGCTCGTGCCGAACTCCCGGTTCACGTCCTGCTGGTATGCCTCGAGGTTGAGCTGGCACAGCGGGCACGCGGTCGCGACGACGTCGGCCTTGGCCTGGGCCGCGCCGCGCAGCAGGTCCCGCACCATCGCGAGGGCGGCGCGGCGCTGGCCGATCATCAGGGACGCGCCGCAGCAGCGGAGCCGGTAGGGGAACGGCACCGCCTCAGCGCCGATGGCGCGGAGCAGGTCCTCGAAGTACGTCGGGCCCGCCGGGTCGAACCCGTCCCCCCGGTCCGGACGGACGAGCTGGCAGCCGTAGTAGGCGGCGACCTTCAGGCCCTTGAGCGGATGCGTGACCTTCTTCCGGATCGCCTCGAAGCCGATGTCGCGCACGAACACGTGGATCAGGTGGTGCACCTGGGTCGTGCCGCCGTAGTGCAGGTCGTCGGCCTCCAGCGCGTAGTTGAGGTGCTCGGCGAGGTCGGCGTCGGCGCGGAGCTGCTCGTTGGCGTGGTGGAGGTTCTTGAAGCAGGCGTTGCACGGCGCCACCACGTCCAGGCCGGTGCGCTCGGCGATGGCCAGGTTCCGCGCGCACAGCGTGTTGGCGAGCAGCTCGTCCACGTTGGTGTAGGGCGTGGCACCGCAGCAGTTCCAGTCCTCGATCTCCTGGAACTCGATGCCGAGTTTCGCCCCGGTCTCCACCGTGGAGAGGTGGTAGCTGGCGGACACGGTCTCCGCGGAGCAGCCCGGGAAGTAGGCGTAGCGCTTCATTCGATGCCTTCCAGTGGGACGATCCGGCTGAGCATGCGGCGGAAGTTGTCGAGCCGCTTGATGCGGGACGGGACCAGCGGGATCCGGCCCTTGGCCAGCAGCTTCATGCCGAACTGCATCTCGCGCAGCATCCCCTGCACGCCGCCCTCGAAGATGAACGCGGGGGCGTAGCCCGGCTCGTACGACTTGCCGTTGCGCATGATGGTGCGCACGAACCGGCGGGAGAACTCGGGCCCGACCATGTCGCTCCGGTAGCGGTTCTTCCAGATGGAATAGCGCTTCAGGACGTACATCAGCTCGGACGGCTTGATCTCCTTCGGGCACCGCTCCGAGCACGCGTAGCAGGACGCGCACACCCAGTAGGTGTTGCTGTTCAGGACCTCTTCGCGCATTCCGGCGTTGATCATGCCGATCAGCCGGCGCGGCGTGTGGTCCATGAAGTCCACCGCCGGGCAGGCGGCCGAGCAGGTCGCGCACTGGATGCAGCAGTTGAGACCGCGAGTGCCGGTCGCGTACATCTCGTTGGAGATCTCGTCCGCGAACGACAACGTGCTGTACATGGGCGCTCCCCTCAGCCGACCGGCTGGCCGCGCGTTTCGGCCGCCTTGAGCAGGGCGCCGACGCGCTCGAGCAGCAGGTCGGGCTCGACGGGCTTCTCGATCAGCTCGTTGAGCGCGACGAAGCTCGGGTGCACCGCCTGGCCCGGGAACATGAAGGCGATCTGCTCGCGGATGCCGGTGATGATGAGGATCGGCAGGTCCTTGAGCGCCGGGTCCTTGCGGATCTTGCGGGCCATCATCACGCCCTCGGCGCCGCGCCCCATCATGATGTCGAGCAGCAGCAGGTCGTGCGGCCGGGCCTTGAGCGCCGCGAACCCGTCCTTGGGATTGTACGCGACCTCGGTCTCGTAGCCGGCGCCGTCCAGGATGGCCCGGATCCCGGAGACGAAGTCGGGATCGTCGTCAATGATCATCAGCTTCTTGCGCTCGCTCATCGGCGGCCTTCCTTCTGGGCTGCGGCCGCGGGTGCGGCGTCCCGGCCCGGAGTGCCGGGGTCGCCCTCGCCGAGGGCCGGCAGCGTAATCACGAACGTGCTCCCCGTTCCCGGGGTGCTGCGAACCGTCACGGCCCCACCGTGCGCCTCGACGATGCGCCGGCTCACGGGGAGCCCGAGACCCGAACCGCGCTCTCCCGCCGCCCCGGACTGGGCGGTGTAGAACGCCTCGAAAACGTGCGGCAGGTCCTCCGCGGCGATGCCGATGCCGCTGTCCACGACCGCGATCCGCACGTCGTCGCCTTCGACGGTGACCGCGACCGACACCTGCCCGCCCTCGCGGGAGTACTTGACCGCGTTGCCGACGATGTTCACCAGCACCTCGGTCAGGGTCGCCTGATCGCCCCACACCATCGGCGAGGGGTCCGGAACCGTCGCGGTGAGCGTGACCGACTTGCGCGCCGCGTGGCCCGCCAGGCTCTCGACGGCCTTGTCCACCGGCACCCGCACCGCGACCGGGGCGAAGCGCGCCTTGACGGCCTCGAGGTCCACCGAGCCGCGGCGCCAGGTGTCGATGAGCTGCAGCAGGTCGGCCACCCGGGCCTTCACCCGCCCCAGCCGGGCGCGCTGGTCGTCGCTCGCGACCGCGGCCAGCTCCCGCTCCAGGACGTAGAGGTTCTGCTGGATCGCGGCCAGCGGCGCCTTGAACTCGTGGGAGACGATGGCGGCGAAGTGATCGCGCAGCAGCTCCCGCTCCCGGCGCAGCGCCAGGGTCTCGAGGACCAGGGCGCGCTTCTCCGCCCCGCGCCGCACGATCAGCCGGAACTCCTCCGGCGTGAACGGCTTGGGGAGGAAGTCGTACGCGCCCCGCTTCATCGCCTCCACGGCCGAGCTCACCGTGGCGTAGCCGGTGATGACGATCGGTACGACGGTGGGGTCGGCGTCGCGGATCCGCTCCAGCACCTCCAGACCCGACAGCCCGGGCATCTTGAGGTCCACCACCACCAGGTCGGGCCGGAACTCGCGGACCCGCTCCAGGCCCCGGGCCCCGTCGCCGGCCGTGGCCACGTCGTAGGGTTCGCCGCGCAGGATCTCGGTGCACGCGTCGAGCACGATCTCCTCGTCGTCGATCAGCAGCAGACGGGTCGCGGCGCCCACCGGCCTAGGCCTCCCCCGCCGCGCCGCTCACCGGCAGGCTCACGGTGAAGGTCGTGCCCCGGTCCGGCTGGCTCTCGACCGCGATCGTGCCGTGATGCTCCCTGACGAGGCCGAAGCTGATCGCCAGCCCCAGCCCGGTGCCGTGTCCGACCGCCTTGGTGGTGAAGAACGGCTCGAAGACCCGGTCGAGGTCCTCCGGGCGGATGCCGTGACCGGTGTCCGCGAACCAGACCTCGACCATCTGGGTGACCGCGTCGAGCCCGGTGCCGAGGACCAGCCGGCCTCCCTCCGGCATCGCCTCCGCCGCGTTGATGATCAGGTTCATGAACACCTGCTGCATCAGCGACGGGTCGATCACCACGCTCGGCAGGTCGCAGGCGAGCCGCTTCTCGACCTGGATGTTATGGAACAGGGCCTGGTCCTCGACCAGGGCCACGCACTGCTCCAGCAGCGTGTTGACGTTCACGGGCCGCTTGTGCGGCGTCTGCGGGCGGGCGAAGTCGAGCAGTCCCCGGATGATCTTGGTGGAGCGGTCCGCCTGGGTGACGATCTTCTCGATCCAGGCCCGGCCGCCGTCGCCGTTCGCGCCGCGCTCCTTGAGGAGGTGCGAGTAGGTGACGATGCCCTGCAGCGGGTTGTTCAGCTCGTGGGCCACGTCCGCCGCCAGCTGCCCGATCAGGGCCAGGCGCTCCGACTCCATGATCTTCCGCCGGGCGAACTCGTGCAGCCGCTCGTCGCGCTGCTTGAGCGCGGCTCCCATGGCGTTGAAGCTCTCGGCCAGCTCGGCGAACTCGGTCACCGCGGGCACGGCGACGGTCGTGTCCAGCTCTCCGTGGGCGAGCCGGCGCGACGCGGCCACCAGGCTGCGCAGCGGCACCGCGAGCCAGCGGGAGATGAGGTAGGAGAGGCCGATCGTCAGCACGGCGCCGCCGAGCGTGATCGCCAGGAACAGCAGGGTGGAGCGGTGCCGCAGGTCGAGGTACGGCGCCTCCAGCAGCCCGACGCCGAGCATGCCGACGGTGCGGCCGCCGACGTCGCGGATGGGCTGATAGGAGGCGATGTACCACTCGTTGACGGCGAACGTCCCCGCGACCCAGGGGCGGCCCTCCACCACCACGCGGCGGTACACCCCGCTGTCCACCTGGGTACCGATGGCGCGCGTCCCGTCGGCGTTGACGATGGTGGTGGCGATCCGCACGCCGTACAGGAACATCGTCGCCGCGCCGACCGCCTTCCCCTCGTACTGCGCGTCCTGGAACACGCCGTGCTTGAGGCGGTCCACCAGCCCGTAACGGTCGTTGAGCAGGATGCCGCCGTACACGACGCCGAGCAGCTGGTGCGCCGGGTCTTCCACCGGCGCCGCGGCGGCCAGCACCATCGCGGCGGACTCGGCCGGCGGCGCCGCCGCGGCCGCCGGGTTGGGCGGCACCCGCACCGCCCGGGCGGCCAGCCCGGGGTTCTCCCGGGCCAGCTCGGAGACGCCGATCACGATGGTGCCGGCCGCGGGCTGGCGGCGCCGCAGCGCCTCGCGCACCAGGGGGTCGTCCGCCCGGACGTCGCCGATCCGGGACGGGTTGGCCGGACGCCAGATGACCCGGCCCCGGGCGTCGGTCACGGCGAGGACGTCGAGGCCCTCCTTGCGCAGCACGTCCGTCAGCACGTCCGCCGGGCGTGCCCGGCCGTCCCCCCGGAGGGCGTCCTTGAGGAACAGCCGGTCGGCCGTGAGCCGCACCACCTGCTGCACGCCCTGCAGCTCGTTGGCGTACATCTCGCTGGCGGCCATCAGCGACTCGGCCACCCGCCGCTGCGCCTCGCCGACCACCCGGCTCTCGATGAAGCGGATCCCGACATAGCTGAAGATCGCGCTGATGATCACGATGATCACCAGGAACCCCGACATCAGCCGGCCGGCGATCGACTTCAGCACGGTGTCACCCTTCCCGCGCCGCCGCGCCCGCGACGAGGTGCTTCCGCCTGAGCAGCGACGCCGGGAGACTGTAGCGGTACAGCGTGCCCACCGGATCGGGGATCGCGCTCAGGATCTGCTCGATCTCCGCGCCGTCGTTGCTGGCGACGGTGGCGGCGATCGCCGACAGGGCCTTGGCGCCCTGGTCCTTCACCCGGCTGGTGGGACCGAAGCACCCGGTGCACGGCATGTTGCCCTTCACGCACACCGCCTCGCACCCGGCGCGGGTCGCCGGCCCCAGGCACAGCACGCCCTGGGCGAGGAGGCACTCATCCTCGTTCAGCACCACCTGCGACGGCCGCTTGAAGGCGCTCAACGCGAGCTTCTCGGGCTTGGTCTTCTGGCGCGGGCACTCGTCGCACAGCGCCACGTCGGGCGCGAGCACCGTGCCTTTGGGCGGCAGCTTCCCCGAGAGCAGCGCCATCACCGCGTTGGCGATGAGGGCCGGCGTGGGCGCGCAGCCCGGCAGGTAGTAGTCCACCTCCGTCACCTGGTCGAGCGCGCGGACCGTGTCGTAGAGGCCCGGCAGGCTCACCCGGTGCCCGTTCTCGGCGTAGCTCAGCTGCGGCACCACGCCCTCGGGGTTCACCAGGCTGGGGCTCTCGCGGTACGCGGTGGCCAGCATCGCCGCGCGGTCGGAGAGGTTGGCGAGCCCGGGAACGCCGCCGAGGTGGGAGCACGATCCGAACGCCACCAGCACCTGCGCCTTGCGGCGGAGCAGGTGCACCATCTCCTCCTGCTCGGTGCTGCGCACGGCGCCGTTGACGAACGCCGCGGCCAGCGAGCCGTCGGCCATCGCCTCGACGTCCTTGCGCTTGAAATCGAGCGCCACGGGCCAGAACACGATGTCCACGGCGGCGACCACGTCCAGCACCTTCTCGGCGAGGTCCACCACGGCTTCCTCGCACCCGCCGCACGAGGCGCACCAGTAGAACGCGACCTTCGGCTTGTCCGTCATGGCACCGCCACCTCCTCGACCTCCTCGGCGAACCGCTCGGCCGGGACCTCCAGGTGCAGGGGCCCGAGCTTCCGGATCTGCTCCACCATCTCGTTCACCACCGCCCTGAGCGGCTCGGCTTCCGACGCCGAGATCCACTCGAGCCGGAACCGCTCGTCCTCGATCCCCAGCTCGTGCAGCACGCGGCGCAGCAGGTGGTAGCGGCGCAGCGTCTTGTAGTTGCCCGACTCGTAGTGGCAGTCGCCGGGATGGCACCCGCCGATCAGCACGCCGTCGGCACCCTTGGCGAAGGCGTCGAGCACGAACTGCGGGTCGATCCGGCCGGAGCACATCACCCGCACCACCCGCACGTTGGGCGCGTACTTCATCCGCGTCGTGCCCGCGAGGTCGGCGGCGAGGTAGGTGCACCAGTTGCAGAAGAAGGCGACGATCCTCGGCTCGAACTGCGCCGGCGCCGCGGCCTTGTCCTTGGTCGTCTCAGGCATACGCCAGCACCCCCCCGATCTCCTCGTAGATCTCTTCGTCCTCGAACAGGTTCTGCCTGGCCGAGCCCGAGGGACAGACCGACACGCAGGTTCCGCACCCCTTGCACAGCACCTCGTTGACGCTCGCCACGTTCTTCTCGGCGTCGAAGCCGATGGCGCTGTATGGGCACATCGCCACGCAGGTCTTGCAGCCGGAGCAGTCCTCCTCGACGATGTACGCCGTGTTGGGCTCCAGCTCGATGTGCCCGGCGTTGATCAGCGACAGCGCCTCGCCCGCCGCGGCGCCCGCCTGCGCCACCGTGTCGGGGATGTCCTTCGGCCCCTGGCAGGCGCCGGCGATCCAGATGCCGTCGGTGAAGGTGGAGACCGGCGCGAGCTTGGGATGGCGCTCGGTGAACCAGCCGCCCGCCGCGCAGGTGATGTTGAACATCCGCCGCACCTCTTCCGCGTCGGCCCGCGGCTCCAGGCCCACCGCCAGCACCACCATGTCGACCGGCACCCGCCGCACCTTGCCGAGCAGGGTGTCCTCGGCCTGGAGCACCAGCCGGCCGTCGTTCTCCGGCGCGGGGTAGACGTCGGCCACCTTGCCGCGGATGAAGTGGGTCCCCTCCTCCGCCACCCGGTTGTAGAACTCCTCGAACGCCTTCCCCGGCGTCCGCATGTCGATGTAGAAGTTGTAGACCTCGGCGCCGGTCCTCTCCTTCAGCAGGTGGGCCAGCTTGAGGGAGTACATGCAGCACACGCGGGAGCAGTGCTTGTTGGTCTTCTCGTCCCGGCTCCCGATGCAGTGGATGATCCCGACGCTGCGCGGCTTCCGGCCGTCGCGCAGCACCACCTCGCCGGAGGTCGGCCCGGAGGCGTTGAGCAGCCGCTCCACCTCCAGCGAGCTGTACACGTTCGGGTAGGTGCCGTAGCCGTAGTACGGCAGCCGCTTGGCGTCGAACACCTGGAAGCCGGTCGTCAGCAGGATCGTGCCGACCTCGATCGTCTCGATCTTCTCCTGCTGGTTGAAGTCGATCGCGTTCCGGTCGCCGCACGCCTCCACGCAGGTCTTCTTGCACTTGTGCGACTTGAACTCGATGCAGGCCTCGGGGTCGATGGTCACGTACTGCGGGACCGCCTGCGGGAAGGAGAGATAGATAGGCCGGCGCTTCGACATCCCGAGGTTGAACTCGTCGGGCCACTTCGGCGTCTGGTAGATGCAGGCGTCGATGCACTCCTGGCAGCCGATGCAGGCCTCCTCGATGATGTAGCGCGGCTTGCGCCGGACCTTCACGGTGAAGTTCCCGACGTAGCCGCCCACCTCCTTCACCTCGCTGTACGCCCACAGGGTGATGTTCTTGTGGGCCTTCACCTGCGTCATCTTGGGCGTGAGGATGCAGGCGGCGCAGTCCAGGGTGGGGAACGTCTTGTCGAACATCGCCATGTGGCCGCCGATGGTCGGCTCCCGCTCCACCAGGTAGACGTGCCGCCCGGCGTCGGCGAGGGTCAGCGCGGCGTGAATGCCGGCGATCCCGCCGCCCACGACCAGCACCGAGTCCTTGACCGGCACGCGCCGCGTCTCCAGCGGCTTGTGGTGCCGCACCCGGCGCACCGCCGCCCGCACCAGCGCGTCGGCCTTCTCGGTCGCCGCCGCCTTGTCGGTGTGCACCCAGGAGGCGTGCTCCCGGATGTTCACCATCTGGAACTGGAACGGGTTCAGGCCGCCGCTCCACACCGCCCCGCGGAACGTCTTCTCGTGCAGGTGCGGCGAGCAGGACGCCACCACGATCCGGTCCAGCTGGTGGTCCTTGATGTCCTGCTTGATCAGCTCCTGCCCGGGATCGGAGCACATGTACTTGTACTCCCGGGACACCACGACCCCGGGCAGCTTCGCGGCGTGCTCCGCCACGGCGTGCACGTCGATCGTGCCCGCGATGTTGGTCCCGCAATGGCAGACGTAGACCCCGATCCTCACGCCCTGCCCGTCACCCTGCTCAGGCGTACGCATGTGCGTCGCTCCTCGCGACCGTGGCGCCGGCCGACTCGACCAGCTGCACCAGGTCCTGGACCACCAGAGAACCCTCGAGCTGCGCGGTCTTCACCGCGTCCTGGAACATCACGAGATCCTTCGGACAGCTGACGACCAGCGTCCGCACCCCGCGGACGCCCGCCGCCTCCTTCACCCGCGACTCGGCGGGCCGCTCCTTGATGCCCGCCACGTCCTCCATCCAGATCCGGCCGCCGCCCGCGCCGCAGCACAGCGCCGCGTCCCGGTTGCGGGGCATCTCCCGCAGGTCCGCGCCAAGCGCCCCAAGCAGCCGGCGTGGAGCCTCGTACACATCGTGATAGCGCCCCAGATAGCAGGGGTCGTGGTAGGTCACGGTCGCGTGCACGGGCGTCTCGAACACCAGCCGGCCCTCGGCCACGAGGCGCGCGAGCAGCTCGGTCACGTGCAGCACTTCCACCCCGGCCAGCGGCCCTGAGCCGTCGCCGTACTCGGCCCTGACCGCGTGGTAGGTGTGCGGGTCGGTGGTGACGATCGCGCGGAACTTCGCCTTCTCGAGCGCCTTGAGGTTCTTGTCCCGCAGGACGCCGAACAGCCCCTCCTCGCCCACCCGGCGCACGTCGTTGCCGGCGTTCTGCTCCGCGTCGTGGAGGATGCCGAAGTCGAGGCCGGCGCGGTGGAACACCCGCGCCGCCGCGCGCGTCACCTCCTGCACCCGGGGATCGAACGAGGCGTAGTCCCCGACCAGCCACAGCCACTCCACCGGCTCCTTGCGCGCGTCCTTCACCGGGAAGTCGAGCCCCGCCGTCCACGCCGGGCGGGTCCGGGGCGACTTGCCGAACGAGTTGCCGTAGCGCTGCAGGTTCATCAGCACGTCCTGGAGCCGCTGCTCCATCGCCCCCTGCGAGACGAGGTGGCGGCGCATCTCGACCACCAGCGGGACGTGCTCGTTGAACACCGGGCAGCGGGTCATGCAGGCCAGGCAGGTCGTGCAGGCCCAGATCTCCTCCGGCCGCACGACGTCGCCGACGAACGACGGCGCAACCGCGCCGTCGCCCGCCCCGCCCCCGGCCGGAACGTCGGCCGGCGCCGCCGCTGCCGCCGCTCGCGGCGCCGCCGCCGCCTCGGTCACCAGCAGCTTGACCTTGTGCACCAGCTCGCGCGGCGAGAGGGCGAAGCCCGCCCCGTGCGCGGGGCAGGCGCGCTCGCAGCGGCCGCACTCGGCGCAGGTGAGCCCGTTGAACAGCTGGCGCCAGGTGAAGTCCTCGAGCTTCGCCGCGCCCTCGGACTCGGCCGGCATCGCGCCGCGCTCGAGCGACGTGAAGAACACCCCGAACGGCGAGAAGATGAGGTGGCCGTGCTTGGAGTACGGCAGGTAGGCGAGGAACCCGAGCACCGTGGCCATGTGCGCCCACCACAGCGCCACGTACAGCGTCGCCCCGCCCGCGGCGGTGAGTCCGAGCCCCGCCAGCGCCCGGCCGACCGCGCGGCCCACCGGCAGCGCGGCTCCCGTCCCGGCCACCGCCTTCGCTCCCTCGGCGCCGAGGAAGGTCACGAGCACCAGGGCGATCAGCGCCAGGACGATGCTGGCGTCCCGGGTCCGCTCCAGCCCCGGCGGCGTCCACACGTAGCGGCGCAGCGCCGCGACGGCGAGGCCCGCCAGCGCGAGGGCGCCGAGGACCTCCATCGCCGCCGCCATCCACGCCACCTCGTCGGCGTACGGCAGGGGCAGCGCCGGCACCAGCGCGCGCACCAGGTTCCAGAAGAAGCTGGCCGCGAAGAAGACGAACGCCCAGAAGATCGCGAGGTGCGCCACGCCGATGGCGCGCTCCTCGACGAGGCGCGGCTGCCCGAAGACGTTGGCGAGGGCGATGGCGACGCGGCGCGGCGCCCGGTCCCAGCGCACCTCGGCGCGCGCGCGGCGCAGCACGCCCACGATGCGCGCCACCCGCCGCCCGAACAGCAGGAAGGCCGCCCCGGCCAGCACCCACAGCGCCAGCCACCCCGGCACGCCGACGTAGCGCGACAGCGCGGGATCCGGCATCGCCGTCACCCCTTTCGCGCCTTGACGGCTTCGGTGAGCGCCGGGAGCACCTCCAGCGCGTCCGCCACGATGCCGTAGTGGGCCACGCCGAAGATCGGCGCGCCCGGATCGGTGTTCACCGCGACGATCAGCTCGGCGCCCTTCATGCCCTCGACGTGCTCGGGCGCGCCGCTGATACCGGCGGCGAAGTACAGCTTGGGCTTCACCGTCGCGCCGGACTTGCCGACCTGGCGCGTCAAGGGCAGCCACCCCTGGTCGATGACCGGCCGCGACGCGGACACGACGCCGCCCAGCGCCGCCGCGAGGTCCTCGGCCAGCGAGATGTTGTCCTGGGTCTGGATGCCGCGCCCCACCGAGACCAGCACCGCCTGCTGGGTGACGTCGACGTCGCCCGGCGCGGGATCGAGGTATGCCTCGAACCGGACCCGGCCCTCGGCAGGCAGGTCGGCGGCGACGGCCTCGACCGCCGGAGCCTTGCCCGACGCGGCGGCGGCCGGCCGTGCGCCCGGCAGCAGCCCGACCAGCGCCGGCGCGGCCGCGACCGTCACCGTGCTCTCGAGCTTGCCGCCGTAGAGCAGGCAGCGCGCCTCGAGCTTCCCGTCCACGACGCGCACGTCGCGGCAGAAGTTGAGCAGCGCCGCGCCGAGGCGCGCCGGCAGCAGGCCGATCAGGTCCGCCGAGACGTTCGACAGCGGCACCAGCACGACCGCCGGCCCTCGCGCCTTGACGAGGGCGGCCAGCGCGCGGCAGTACGCCTCGGGGTTGGGCTCGGCCAGCGACGGGTGGTCCACACTCAGCACCTTGTCCGCCGCGCCGAGCCCCGCGGCCAGCGCGCCGCCGCCCAGCAGCACCGCTTCCAGCTGGCTCCCGAAGCCGCTCGCGAGCTCGCGCCCGAGGGCGAGGGCCTCGAGCGTCAGGTCGGAGAGGCGTCCCCTCCAGTGCTCCGCCAGCACCCAGACGTTGCCGGTCATGGTCGGTGCCTCCTCACGCCAGGCCGCGCGCGGCGAGGATCTCCACCAGCTTCGCCGCCACCGCCCCGGGATCGCCTTCGAGCATCTCCGCCTTCCCCGCGGCTTCGGGCTTGGTCATCGCCGTCACCTCCACGAGCGGTGCGGCGCCCCCGTCGCCCGCCGGGATCTCCTCGAGCGTGCGCGCCTTCATGGCCGCCCGCACCTTCGCCACCGGCACGTAGCGCGGCGGCTTCTCGGCAGCCTGCACGCCCAGCACGGCCGGCAGGCACACCGTGTAGCGGCCGCGGGTGCCGCCCGCGAACTCCTTGAGCACCGAGGCCGTGTCGCCCCCCCCTGCCGCCTCGACCGTGACGCCGGTGACGATGCCGAGGTACGGGATGCCGAGCCGCTCGGCCAGCGAGGGCGCCAGCACGCCGTCCAGGTCGTCGATGGCCTGGCAGCCCGCGAGCACCAGGTCCACCGGCATCAGGTTGGGGACCTTCGGCAGCACCGCCGCCAGCACCGCCGCCGCAGCCGCCGTCGCCGGCGCCGGCTCGAGCCCGGTCACCTTCACGGCGCGGTCGGCGCCCTTCGCCAGCGCGGTGAACAGCACCTCGTCCACCTCCGGCGCCTCCAGTGCCAGCACCGTCACCGTCGCAGCGTTGCGCTCCTTGAGCAGCAGCGCCTGCTCGAGCGCGTGGTCGTCGCGCTCGCTGACGATCGGCCGCACCGCGTCGAGGTCCAGCGACCGGCCGTCGGCGCCGATCTCCAGCTCCTCGACGATGTCCGGCACCATCTTCATGAGGACCAGGACGTTCATGCGGCCTCCGGGGCTCCCAGCGCCTCCGCGAGCAGCTCGGTCACGTCACGCACGACCATCCGCTTCTCGTAGCCGAGCACCTTGAGCGAGTCCTCGAACCGCGACACCTCGTACGGACACGAGACGGCGAGCACGTCCGCGCCCGTGGCCACCGCCTCCTTCACCCGCCGGTCGGCCAGCCGCTCCTGGCCCCGCGCCTTGAAGAAGGTGTCGAGCCACATCCCGCCGCCCCCGCCGCCGCAGCACGTCGCGTTGACGCGGTTGTGCGCCATCTCCACCAGCTTCACGCCGGGAATCGCCGCGAGCAGCGCGCGGGGCTCGTCGTACATCCCGTTGTGCCGCCCCAGCGCGCACGAGTCGTGGTAGGTGACCGTGACGCCGAGCTTGCGCGTCAACAGCGGCTTGAGCCGCTCCAGGCGCTTGGCGAAGAAGCCGGTCGTGTGCTCCACCGGCTGGTCGAGCCCCAGCGCACGGTACTCGTGGGTGAACGCGTCGTACGCGTGGGCCCCGGAGGTGACCAGGCGCGCGTACTCGTACTTGCCCAGGACCTTCAGGTTGGCGTCGGTGAGCGCCTCGAACAGCCCGGTCTCGCCCGCCAGCCGCGCGCACTCCCCGGCGCACTTCTCCTCGTGGCCGAGGATCGCGAAGTCCACCCCGAGCGCGCCGAACAGCTTCGCCGTGGCCCGGCAGGTGTCCTGCCCGCGCGGGTGGTAGGCCGTGTAGCACTCGGTGAACCACAGCACGTCCACCGGGCGCGAGTCGGTCGCCAGCACGCGCACCGGCACGGGGGAGCCGGCCGTCCACGCCGACCGCTTCCGCGGCGACTCGCCCAGCGGATTGCCGTAGCGGTGCGTGTTCTCGAGCGCCTTCTGCAGCTCCGCCGGCACCTCGGGCAGCCGGCCGAAGACCTGCTCCTTCACCAGCGGCAGCAGCACCTCGGTGAGCCGCAGGCCGCGCGGGCACTTCGCCATGCACGAGTAGCAGGTGACGCAGAACAGCAGGCTGTCGCTGGCGAGCACCTCCTCCGCCAGCCCGGCACGCAGCATCCCGATGATGCGCCGCGGCGGGTAGTCCATGGCATCCCCGTACGGGCACGTCCCCGCGCAGATGCCGCACTGGATGCAGGTCTGGAGCTCCCGTCCGCCGGGCGAGTCCAGCAGGTTGTCGAGGGTCAGCGTCGGGCCCGCAGCCGGAACGGGCATCGTCAGTGACATGGGTTCCGTCTCCTCCTGCCTCGAAGGCGAACGGGCGGCGGGCGCCCTCACGCTCCGTCGAGGACGGTCACTCCAATTCCGTGCAACCCGTTCGGGGAGCAAGGGATATGCCAGTGAGCCTGGCTGCGAGTTGCGAGTTGAGAGTTGCGAGGAAGGCCAAAACACGCCGTTTCCGGACGAGCGCTGCTAAAGCGGACAATCCTGCGCGGCAAAAGGGCACAGACCGGCACGACCGGTCGGGTGCTTTTGCTTTCGAACGAACGACCGCCCCGGAAGTCGGGTTTCCGACGCCGGGGCGGATGCACCTGTGGATCGAAAATCCGATGCGCTGTGTCGGCTATCGCGCCTTCGCCGCGGCGCCCAGGATCGGCGTCAGCAGCTGGTCGAGCGTCACGCCCTTGAGCGCGATCGAGTAGCTCACGCGGGTCGCGGGAATCGGGATGCGCACCAGGCGGGCGAGGTCGATCGGCGTGCCGATCGCGACCGCCTCCACGCCGCCCTCCGCCGCCCGCGCGATGGTGGCTTCGAGGTCCTTCACCTGCTTGTCGCCGTAGCCCAGGGCCGGCAGCGCGCGCTTGACGTGCTGGTACTTGCTCAGCGCCTCGGCGATCTCCCCCACCGCGAACGGCCGCGGGTCCACCAGCTCGCGCGCGCCGGCGTCCCACGAGGCGAGCACGGCGGCGCCGAAGGCCATGCCCCCGTGCGTCAGCGTCGGGCCGTCGTCGATCGCCAGCACCTTCTTCCCCCTGAGCACCGAGGGGTCGGCGGCCTTCACCGGGCACGCCGCGTCCACGACGCGGGCCTTCGGGTTCAGCGCCTTCACGTTCTCGCGGACCTTGGCCACCGCCTCCGCGGGCGCGGTGTCCACCTTGTTGACGATCACGACGTCGGCCAGCCGGACGTTGGTCTCGCCGGGGTAGTAGCTGGTCTCGTGGCCGGCGCGATGCGGGTCCACGACCGTGCAGTAGAGGTCGGCCCGGATGAACGAGGTGTCGTTGTTGCCGCCGTCCCAGAGGATGACGTCGGCTTCCTGCTCGGCGGCGTGGAGGATGGCGGCGTAGTCCACGCCGGCGAACACCACCGAGCCGGTGGCGATGTGCGGCTCGTACTCCTCGCGCTCTTCCACCGTGACCTTGTGCTTCACCAGGTCGGCCTCGGAGGCGAAGCGCTGCACCGCCTGCGCCTCGAGGTCGCCGTAGGGCATCGGGTGGCGGATCACCGCCACGCGCTGCCCGTGGTCGCGGAGCCAGGGCACCACCGCGCGCGACAGCGGGCTCTTCCCCGCCCCGGTGCGCGAGGCGCAGATGGCAACCACCGGTTTGGTGGACCGCAGCACGTGCTGCGCGCCGAGCAGCACGAAGTCGGCGCCGGCGGCGTTGCAGCGCGCCGCCAGGTGCATCACGTCCACGTCGGCGAGGTCGGAGTAGGCGAGCACGCACTGGTCCGCCTTCAGCGACCGGACCAGCTCCTCCAGCCTGTGCTCGGGGTGGATCGGGATGCCCTTCGGGTAGCGCGGGCCCGCCAGCGACGCCGGGAAGCTGCGCTCGGCGATGTGGGGGATCTGCTGCGCCGTGAACGCGACGACGTCGACCTCGGGGTCGTCGCGGTAGACCGTCAGGTAGTTGAAGAAGTCCCGTCCCGCGGCGCCGAGGATGACGATGCGCTTCACGCGCCGCTCCGCTTCTCGATCGGCACGTAGGCCCGCTCGGCGTGCCCGACGTAGACCTGCCGGGGCCGCGCGATCTTCTGCTCCTTGTCGAGCAGCATCTCCTGCCACTGGGCGATCCAGCCCGCGGTGCGTGCGATGGCGAACAGCACCGGGAACATGGCCACCGGGAAGCCCATCGCCTGGTAGATGATGCCGGAGTAGAAGTCCACGTTCGGGTACAGCTTGTGCCTGATGAAGTAGTCGTCGGCCAGCGCGATCCGCTCCAGCTCGAGCGCGATGTCGAGCAGCGGGCTCGAGCCCGTCACCTCGAGCACCGAGTGCGCGGCCGCGCGGATGATCTTGGCGCGCGGATCGTAGTTCTTGTACACCCGGTGGCCGAACCCCATCAGCCGCAGCTCGCCGCTCTTCACGCGCTTGATGTAGTCCGGGATGTGGTCCGTGGAGCCGATGTCCCGGAGCATCTTCAGCACTTCCTCGTTCGCCCCGCCGTGCAGCGGCCCGTACAGCGCGGCGGTGGCCGCCGCGACCGCGCAGAACGGGTCGGCGTGCGAGCTCCCGACCGCGCGCATCGCGTTGGTGCTGCAGTTCTGCTCGTGGTCGGCGTGGAGGATGAACAACAGGTCCAGCGCCCGCTCCAGCACCGGGTTGGGGATGAACGGCTCGCACGCCCCGGCCCGCTGGCCGAGCATCGAGATGAAGTTGCCGACGTAGGAGAGCGCCGGATCGGGGTACACGTATGGCAGGCCACGGCTGTGGCGGTACGCGTAGGCGGCCAGCGTCGGCATCTTCCCCAGCAACCGGTAGGCCTGGTGCTGCCGCGACGCGGCGTCGAAGATGTTCTTGGAGTCCTGGTAGAAGGTCGAGAGGGCGGCCACCGTGCTGACCAGCATGCCCATCGGGTGGGCGTCGTAATGGAAGCCGTCCACGAACTTCTTGATGTTCTCGTGCACCATGTAGTGGGCCGCGATCTGCGCGCTCCACTCCTTGAGCTGCGGCTGGGTCGGCAACTCCCCGTGCACGATGAGGTACGCCGTCTCGACGAAGCTGCTCTTCTCCGCCAGCTGCTCGATCGGGTAGCCCCGGTAGCGGAGGATGCCCCGGTCGCCGTCGATGTAGGTGATGGCGCTGTGGCACGACGCGGTGTTCATGAACGCCGGGTCGTAGGTCATCAGCCCGAAGTCGTCGGCGCCGGCCTTGATCTGGCGCAGGTCCATCGCCTTGATCGTGCCGTTCGCGACCGGGACCTCGTAGGTCGTCCCGGTGCGGTTGTCGGTGATGGTCAGCGTGTCCTTGGGCATTGCGGCACCTTGCTCTCGGGGCGAAACCGGTCGCCTGTCGCCGGGGAAACCGACCTTCCGGCGTCCACGGCAAGCGTCATGCCAGGCAGGCTTAAGTATCGCCGGACACGACGATCTTGACGAGTCCGGTGGCGATGTCGTACGCCCAGCCGTGCAGGCGCGGCGCGGCGGAGCCCGCGGAGCGGTGACGGCGGATCACGTCCAGCCGCGCGAGGCGCCCGACCTGGAGGCGCACGTTCTCCTCGACCACCCGGCGGTGGAATTCGTCCCCGCCGGCGGCGTCCCCCCCCGGCTCCGCCGGGACGACCCGGTCCACGGCCAGCCGCGCCTGCCGCGCGACCGCCAGCCACTCCCCCAGCTCGCCCGCGGGCGCCGTCTCGGCGCACGCCGCCTGGATGCCGCCGCAGCCGTAGTGGCCGCACACCACCACGTCGGCGATGCGCAGGTATTCGGTCGCGTACTGGAGCACGGCCGCCAGGTTGAGGTCGTGGTCGGCCACGATGTTGGCGACGTTGCGGTGCACGAACAGCTCGCCGGGGCCGCAGCCCAGGATCTCCTCGGCGGGCACGCGCGAGTCGGAGCAGCCGATCCACAGCAGGCGGGGCTGCTGGCCGAGGGCCAGCCGCTCGAAGAAGGCGGGGTCGCGCGCGCGCCGGCCTTCGGCCCAGCGCCGGTTGCGGTCGAGCAGGTCGTCGAGGGACACGCGCCGAACATTTCACCGCCCGGCGCCGGCAGGCAACCGGGGGCCACGCCGGCCGCCGGAAGGCGGCGCGGCCGGCGCGGGAGCGGCGACGCTCAGCGGGCCGGCGCCGGCTCCCGGACGTTCATCTCGCGCGCGATCGCGAGGCCGCGGTCGAGCGCCTTGCAGTTGATCTCGAGCACCTTCGGGTGCTTGGTGACGTGCTGGAGGCCCGCGACCAGCGCGGCCCGGTCCAGCACGTGCGCCTTGTGCGCCGCCCACACGCCGAGCGACACCACGTTCATCGACCGCGGGCTGCCGAGCGCGACGGCCTCGGCGCTGCAGTGCACCGGCATGACGGTGACGTCGCTGCGCCGCGGGAGGCGCGTCACCACGTCCGCGTTGAGCACGATCAGGCCGCCCGGCACCACGCCCGGCTCGAACCGGTCGAGCGACATGTCGTTGTAGACGATGAGGCTGTCCATCTGGGTCAGCACCGGCGAGCCGATCGGCACGTCGGAGATGACCACCTCGGTGCGGGAGGTGCCGCCCCGGATCTCGGGCCCGTACGAGGGCAGCCCGGTGGTGAAGAAGCCGCGCCGCGCGGACATCGCCGCCCAGGACAGCAGCTTGCCCAGGAACACGGCGCCGTCGCCGCCGCTGCCCGAAATCATGATGCGCTCGATCATCGCGGCATCCCTCCCGGCGGCTCCTTGATCACCCCCGGCTTGTAGACGGGCATCAGGGTCTCCACCACGTACTTGTGCGCGTCCACGGGGTCGAGCTTCCACCCCGACGGACACGCCGAGAGGATCTCGACCACCGACAGGCTGCGGTTCTTCTCCTGGTTCAGGAACGCCTGGCGGATGTACTTCTTGGTCTTGCGGATGCTGGGGGCGTCGTGCACCGACGTGCGCACGGCGAACGAGCAGCCCTGCTGCAGCGCCAGCGCCTCGGTCATCGTCACCGGGTAGCCGTGGTTCTTCACGTCCCGGCCCTCGGGCGAGGTCGAGGTGACCATGCCCATGATCGTGGTCGGCGCCAGCTGCCCGCCCGTCATCCCGTAGATGGCGTTGTTGAGGAAGATGAGC
>Ga0335085_10006619_pt1 | contig 18209 bp, 13 predicted proteins | sample Lox_Sample_45_FD_206712 | JGI IMG/M metagenome (GOLD analysis project Ga0335085, IMG submission 206712) | Soil microbial communities from Loxahatchee National Wildlife Refuge, Florida, United States - Lox_Sample_4.5 | ecosystem: Environmental > Terrestrial > Soil > Wetlands | place: USA...
GGGGACAGCCGCTACACTTTTTGAGTAACGCTTCGTTCCTACCTGTACCGTTCCCCGGTAGCTCAATGGTAGAGCATTCGGCTGTTAACCGAAGGGTTGCTAGTTCGAATCTAGCCCGGGGAGCCAACTCCTTCTTTTCCAACGAATTGAATTTTCCCGGGGCGCGACTTATAGCCCATTAACATTCGGTCGCCAGCCGAACGGTTGTATTTTCCGGGTCCTTCGGCGAGCACACTCATGTGCTTTCCTTTCAACGATCTGCTGACTGCACGAGGCAAAGCGATGAGGTTCTTCTTGGGTGCAATGGCTGCAGCAGCGAACTACGCCATGGATTCAAAATCTCTAACCGCTTCGGTGGACGCTACTTTTGCTGCAACTCGCACTTCCAACTGGATGCTTGGCTGACATCGCCGCCCCCAAACACCGCAATCTTGGGATAGGGGCATAGCGGCATCGTCCGCGTGATAATGCCGGTCGTTGGGTCGTTGTTCTGAAAGTGGGCGCCGATGATCTGATCTGGCGGCTGATTTTTTTCGACCCATCTAATGAGCGGAGTCAGCGGATCGAAGAAATTTGGGCCAGGTCCTCCGCTGCCGATACAGTGATGCATGCCGGGTACCATAAATAGACGAGTGAATTGTTGTATCGAATACTGGGATCCGTTCACCGCATCAGCTAGCGAGTCATAGTAACGAATGGTTGCCAATGGCGAAAGCGCCGGGTCACTCCAGCCGTGATAAAGAATCAGTTTTCCGCCCAGGGCGCGGAAAGTCGAAAGGTCGGGATTTGTTGCTGCGGCGCCGTCCTGATTGATTACCTCGGATTCTTTGCTCAAGTCGGAATTGTTGATATTGAAGGCCAGGGAGTCGTAGTTCGGATCGCCAAAGACGGCAAACTTGAGGAATTGATCCTGAAAGATGAATTGCCATGGGGTTACCATGGGATCACTCCAAGGCTCCGGCGTACCCGGCAGATCGGGGCGCGCGAAGCCCGTAATCCACAGTTCCCATCCATCTTCTCCGATCAGGCTGGGATCGCCGCTGGGGTCGCTGTCCATGAAACCGGGATAGACCTGCTTGCCGCTCGCGGTGTGCGCTCCGCCGTAAATTGCCTTGAGCGTCGCAACCTGCCCCGCAGTCAGACATCCCGGGCTGTCAACGTATTTGCATAACAGTTTTGCCGGATCGAAATTGCATTTGCGGGGATCCTGAATCAAGCCGTCCACGACGCCATCAGCGGCGTCACAGCTTCGCATCACTGCGGCCGTTACAAGATCGAGCTTGTCGGGGGGAAGATAGTTGTCGGGAGTTGCCAAAAGATGCTTCGCGTTCCAGTTGAAGCCTACGAAGGCATCTCCGAGAAACGGATCGCCAGCCACAATCCCGTTGAAATCACTGGGAAATTTTTGTGCCTCCATCAAGCCTTCATGGCCTCCGTCCGAACATCCCATGAAATACGCAGGCCCTTGCCTCTTGTAGAAAGCTTGCGTGATGGCTTTGCCCGTGATCGCGCTGACGTGCGCAGCCTTAACTAGCCAATCAAGTAATGCCGCGGAATCATTTAGGGCCCAACTGCCGTCAAGGAACGGAGCCGGGCGCAAACTCTCATGACCCGCATCGGTGATTACAGTCGCAAATCCTGCACCAACCTCCGTCTGCAATGGCGTGGGGTCAACGTTAGTGAGAAAAACCGATGGAAACTGCAGGCTCCCTGCGAAACCTCCATTTCCGATCATCAGGAACCGCCCATTCCAGTTGGCGGGAAGGCCGAGCTCAAAGTTGACCTGATTCGGTCCAACATCCTCAGAATTCACGTAGCCAGTGACATCGCAATAGGCGACCGGATCTGACTGTGGGGTCGCCGAAACAATGGTCGTGCCGACAGGGGCGACGTGTTGAATTGCGCCAACCGAACAAACGACTGCGGCAGCATTGCATACTCCGGCATCGAGCAAGGGGATCAGAGCAAGAACGGCGATCGCGGCTGCCGCTCGAGGCATCCTGACTTGAGTGTGCATAGTTTTTGTACCTCCATTAGCGATTAGTCGCTCGACTGAGAGGAGATTCGCGCGAAAGCGCAGCGCATTCAATAACGCGGGTCTGTCCTGTGTCTGTCATTTCTAGCCGGATAGGCCTTTGCCGCGCTGATTCCCCTCGGGCTGGAAGTGGTAAACTCTGCCGTACCGAGCGGGGCACAAGTCCAAATGCAATCCTCACAACGCTCCCGCGGCGCGATCCGCTTCAACGCGTTTGAGCTGGATTTACAAGCGGGAGAGCTGCGCAAATATGGCGTAAGAGTGAAGTTGCAGGACCAGCCGTTTCAGGTCCTTCAGACACTCCTAGAGCGCCCGGGGGAGGCTGTCACGAGAGATGAGCTCCAAAGGCGCATTTGGCCTTCCGATACTTTTGTGGACTTCAATGTCGGCATTAACAACGCAATTAAGCGACTGCGCGAAGCGCTGGGGGATTCGGCCGATAGTCCTCGCCTCATCGAAACGCTGCCTCGTCGCGGCTATCGTTTCATCGGGAGCATTGAAGCCAGCGCTCCGCACATCGAATCACTTGCTGTCCTCCCTCTCGAGAATCTTTCTGGCGACCCCGAGCAAGAATACTTCGCCGATGGCCTTACCGAAGCGCTGATCACCAATCTCGCGAAAATCAGCGCGCTACGCGTCGTTTCGCGCACGACCGCAATGCACTACAAAGGCATCCACCGGCCGGTTACGGAGATCGCCCGCGAGCTCGGCGTGGCCGTGATTGTCGAAGGGACGGTGCAGCGCTCCGGTAACCAAGTGAGAATCTCGGTGCAGCTGATCCAAGCCATGACGGATGCCCATGTGTGGGCCGAAAACTATCAGCGTGACCTCAGGGATGTGCTTGCACTCCAGGCAGAAGTGGCTCGCGCCATTGCTGGAGAAATCTTGGCCAAATTGACGCCCCAGGAGGAATTGCGGTTGACGCGTGCTCGTCAGGTCGATCCACAAGCCTACGAATGTTATTTGAAGGGCCGCTTTTTCTGGAACAAGCGCACTCTTCAGGGCTTTGCAAGAGCCGCGGAATATTTCCAACAAGCGATAGGCAAGGATGCGAGCTATGCCGCCGCCCATGCGGGATTGGCCGATACACTATCGAGGTTGGGCTGGTGGGATTTTGTCAGACCTGAAGAAGGTTGCGGCAGGGCCAAGGCTGCGGCTCAAAAGGCAGTCGAGTTGGATGCTTCACTCGCGGAAGCGCACGCGGCCCTTGGTTTTGCCATACTCCACTATGACTACTCTCTCTTGGCCTCCGAACAGCACTCCAGGCGTGCTACAGAACTGGATCCTCAAAGCGCGACCGCAGCCCAGGCGCTCGCCGTTTGCCTGCTCGCGCTGGGACGATTTGAGGAAGCTATCAGCGAGGCCCTGCGAGCGGTGCAACTTGATCCCTTGTCGCAGGCTAATCACTGGACGGCGGGGGTCCTCATGCATCAGGCAGGGGAACAGGACCGCGCTATCGCCGAATCTCAGAAAGCGCTGGAGCTGGATCCCTCCTCACCGGCTCCGCACTGGCTTATTGGGCTGGCTTTGACTAAGAAGAAGATGTACGAGGACGCTCTAGAAGAGCTGGAGCAGGCCGTGCAAGCTACAAGGCGGATGCCATTCTGTTTAGGCGCTCTTGGATGGACCTACGGAGTAATGGGGAGAACCAATGATGCACAAGAAGTATTGAACGAATTACAGGACATCTCGCTCCGACAATATGTGTCACCATATTGGTCGGGCATGGTCTATGCATCACTGAATGACCGCGACTCAGCATTCTCCTGGTTGGAACGTGCTCGCTTGGAGCACGCGCCTTGGCTGTCCAATTTCAAGGCCTCGCCATGGGTAGACAACTTGCGCCCCGACCCACGCTTTCAAGATTTGCTTTGCCGCATGAACTTCCCGTCGTAGTTAAGCCAGGCCGCATTGGGTGCAGGTTTGGGTGCAACTAAGGAGGTAAGAAAGGCTCCGAATGTTCGGTAAGCGACATCAGATGCAGCACTTAGATTTCTGACCGCAACGGCTGTTAACCGAAGGGTTGCTAGTTCGAATCTGGCCCGGGGAGCCAATCTTCTCCTGATGTTTCAAACGCTTACAGTAACCTCCATTTCTTGAAAGTCTGGAACACTTGGATCAACTTCAACTGTTTCGACCTTTGGCAGTTCGATCCCTAATCCGATTCGTTCTGCAACCTCCGCACGGAACTTAGTGTCTTTCTCCATCTCGATGTATTTGTCGGTGAGATTGTGTCGCGCTACTTCACCGTCACTCGACTTAGCGTGGCCCGTCCAGTACTTCACGAGGGCGGGTGGCACGTAGCTAGATTCAAGGTGGGTGACACGGAAAGGGCGGAAGCCGTGGAACCCCTGTTGCTCGATTCCGAGTTCTTCAAGAATCGGGTAGGGCATCAAGCATGTTGTGAAGTGACACGATGTGTGATTAAGCGTTCCTCGGTACCACTTGGAAGCAATTTAGAATTCTAGGCGAAGTTGGAAAGCAATCATTCGAGGCGTGCTATCCCCTCCCAAACCGACACCCAGCAGACCAGTGGGAGGCGATGTGGTGTAGGTCAGAGCGCCGAATCCGGTTTGAGTGGACGGTCTGCCGGGAATTCCGGCAAGCACCATACTTGGCAGACCGAAATTCGGATGATTGAAGACGTTAAAGAATTGTGTATCGAACCGGAGTTTCACCCTCTCTGTCAAGAAGAACCATTTCGTCAGATATAAATCACTCCAAACAAAATCTGGGCCGCGAAGGGCGTTGCGACCAAGGTTGCCGAACTGACACTTCTTTGGTGTGTCCCCTCCGTAACACGCGCCCGTGCTTGGGTCCACAGTGGACACAAAGGCGTCGGGGTTGAGCCATTGGACAGTGCCGGGTTGCGTGACGCCGGGGATGGGTTTGTGCTCATACAGTGGGACGCCGGGAATCACGCTGGCGAATTGGGGGCCGCTCCCATTAACGATGCCTTCGCCGTTTGCAGAATAGGGTGTGCTAAGAACAGAGAAGGGAATGCCGCTATGCCAAAAGACGGTGCCGGAGATTTGCCAACCGTTCAACGCAACCGCGAGGGAACGATTCTTGAATTTGGACGGGAGTTCGTAAACATACTGAGCGTTGAGGTTGTTGCGGATGTCGTAATCGCATGGGCCGTAGTCTCGCCGCAAATCTCCGGGCAGCGGAGAGAGAATGCCGCCCGCTGAAAATTGCAGGAAGCCGCCGTTGGAAACGGTGTCCATGCAGCGGCTCCATGTGTAATTTACTTGCCCCATAAGGCCGTGACCGAGGCGCTTGATGGCTGAGAGTTGTAGCCCATCGTAATGGCTGTTGGCACCAGTTGAGAATTGCGTGACCGCCGCGAAGCGAGGGTCTGTGGGCTGTAGATAAGAAAAGGGGGCAAAGCAGCCATCGCAGACAGTTTGGTAGCCGTTCACTTGAGTGAGGTAGGGCTGGTTGACGGCCCGGGTACCGACGTATTGTGCGTGTAGGCTTGCCGTTTGCCCGAATTGATGTTCGAGACCGAGACTCCATTCCATAAAGTATGGAGCATGAAGTTTTCCGCTCGGGACGGCAGTGATGTTTACCGGAGGAAGACAAGTTGCGGGGCTGGCGAGAGTCGAGGCACAGGAATATGCGCCAAGGGGGAAACCGGAGGCGAAGGTCTGGTGAGCGACGGCAACTGCATCGAGCGCACTGTCCGGCACTCCGGGCGCTATGGTCGTGCCACCAACCGTGCCAAGCAGCCCGCCTTGAAATGTTTGAACGTAGGGTGGATTGTTCCCGACCACATCGGCGATAGTACCGGGCAAGATGTCGCTGAAAAGCCCGAATCCAGAGCGAAGAAGGGTGTTCGGTTCGAATTGCCAAGCGATGGCGGTGCGCGGCTGGAAAATTGCGAGCGGAGTAGAGGAAAAGACGTTCCCGAGGGCAGTGTGGATCGCAGTGTTCAACGGCTCGTTTACGTCATGAGAAATGGCATCGAAGGCGCCATTGAGCCGACCAATGTGGTCATGAGGATTGAGCGGATTGGAGTTTAGAGTGTCACGCAGACCAATCGTCCATGTGAGATTCTTGGTTAATTTCCATGTGTCTTGAGCGTAGAGGTCGAGATTAAGGAAGTTGAACGGCTCGTTGGCGGCAGTCGGAAATGTTTGTGACGCGGTAGAGGCGACGCCATAGATGAACTGCGGAAGTGTGGTGTAGGTGACGGTGGGGACGGTGCCCTCCCCGAAGTCATAGTCGTTCAAACGCAAGATGCGAGTGTTGGTGCCGAAGCGGAATTCGTGCTTGCCATGATTCCACGCGAGGTTGTCGTTGATGAAGAAGCGAGAGGCTCGGCGGCCCTGAATCCAAGTATTGTCTAGCCCGCCGATTGTAGTGAAGGGCGCGTTCGCGCCGATACCTTGCAGAACAATGGGAAAGGCCGAAAGTGTTTCTTGGAGATTGGCGGGACCGAACAGGCTTTCGTACCAAGAGAAGGCGGGATTGAAATAGTTGACGAGATTCTGCGAAAAGATGTGCGTGTAACCTGCGGCGAAAGAATAGAGCGGCTGCGGAGAGACGGCGTCAAAGATCCTGTTAATAGGGTCTGTGTAAGCTGCTTGCACTCCGGTATCAGCTTGAAAACGGAACCACGTAGTGTTGTGTTCGTTGATGTTGTAATCCATGCGTGCAGTTTGGACCTGCTCGTGGTCATCACTCGAATGAGAAACGCTCTGGCGATTGGCGCAGCCGTTTCCGTCATTCGGAATTGCAGCAGCGGAACTACCCGAATCGAACGGACATCCGAGAATCGAGAGAGGTGTACCGCTAGTGTTTCCATAAAGCGAAAACATTTTCTGATAGAAGGGTACGGATTGCGGAGAGGCTTTGTAGACACTGCCTGTTACCGAATCAATTCCGCCGAGGGGAAGTTGCTGGAGAACGTAGTCCTGAAAGGCGGGAGTGGGGACGGTCGTTGCGGTAACGATGGGAAGTGCGATGCGTACCCACTCCGTATCGAAAAAGAAGAAGAGTTTGTCGTGGAGAATCGGTCCACCGATACTGCCGCCAAAATGATTGACCGTGGAACGCGGTTTGTGATTTCCGGGGGTGGAGTTCGTAAAGAAATCGGCAGCGTTAAAGCGCGAACCGTTCCAGAGCTCATAGAGATTACCGTGAAGTAGGTTGGTGCCAGACTTAGTGACGTAATTGACTTGCGATGCACCGTACCTGCCTTGGTCCACGGCATAGGAAAGTGTGTTGACGGTGACTTCGGAGATAGAGTTGAGACCGAGCACCAAATTCGTGGAAAGACCACTGTTGAGATTTGTTAGCGGGTCATTCGTTTCGAGACCGTCAACGATATATCCGTTCGAAAGGGCGGGAAGACCGTTGAATTCGACGTTGCCGTAACCATTCGTACCGCCTACAAAATCATTCCCGCTCCCTGCGGTATTGATGAGTGCACCCGGAGCGAATTGTAGTGGATAGGTGAGGTCGCCACCCGGATTTGGAAGACTCTCAAGAGCGGGGGAACTCAGGTTTGTGGATGTGTTGGCGTTCGCGGGATTGAGGAGCAGAGATTCTCCGATGACCTCGACAGTAAGTTTGGATTGAGCGACTCCGAGAGTGAAATTAACGGTTTGATTTTGGCCCAGACCGGAGACCACGTTGTCAAATTGCTGTGGGGCGAAACCGTCGGCAGTCGCTTTGACGGAGTAGGTACCGGGTTTGAGTTGAGGAAAATCGAAGCGGCCTTGGTTGTCCGTGGTGGCGCTGCGTTGCAGACCAGTTTCTCGATTGGCGATGGTTACGACAGCGCCGGGAATGGCAGCACTGGTGGTGTCCTTCACCTGTCCCACGATAGCACTCGTGGTTTCTCCTTGAGGCAAAGCAACGGCGGGCACAAACAAAAGGTAGTACGTGAAGACCATTATTAGGAGCGATTTCAGCAGCATGATCCCGCACAACTCCAAAGGCGAGAGCGTTAAGCATAGTTAATATTGTGGCTTAACACAAGTAAATATGAATCAAGAACGAAGGTTCAACTTGCACCGCAGCACGGCTTGCCGCTCGTCGCTTCCAATCCTTCCTGCACAATCAAGGGCAAAAGAAGGCATGGCGTCAATGAGCAAAGTTCGTTTTTCGGTCTGTTGGTTCATAAGGATAGTTTGAAGCAACTTCAAAACATTTGAGGGAGAAGATTGGCTTCCCGATAACCCTAAGCGACGGCTGAACAACGACTTATGGATTTGAAGTTAAATCTGTTAGCCGAAGGGTTGCTAGTTCGAATCTAGCCCGGGGAGCCACTTTATTTTCCGTTGATATCCGCGTAACACTCCTTGCATGCGGTTGATTTGCGTGTGGCCGGCATTCTCATGCGTGACCCAAGTCACGGAAGCGCGCGTCCCCGCGAACTAACGTCGGCGTTAGAGAAAACGAGCGAACCAGCTCAGCCAGGCTATGTACTACGGGCCAGCGCGTGGCTTGACCGGTTTCCTGCCGGGAGCGTCATGCGCTGATCCGAACGGGCGTCAGGTGCAATCGAGATCCCGCGCGACTGCCGTGAATGTTCGCGGCGTATCACTCCGCGACTTTCCTCAGCGTGCTTTTCTGTTGGCGGTGTGTTCACGCCCGGCGTGGAGAACGGCCAAGTCTGGAAACCCGCGTGAGCCGAAATCCGCACCGACCTGGAGGTGCGACGATGAAGACCCAAATCCTGGAAGCAATCGGGGAATCGGATTTAAACCGATCGGCGCAGATCCAGGCCGCATTGGCGGCAAATGACCGGATCAAATATTACTTGAGCCTTTTGCAATTGGCCGTGGCGCGAGCCGAGCATCCGGAGCTACCGGCTCCGTTGCTGGCGGGCGAGCGCCTTGCGAGCGCGCTGGACAATCGCGCGATCAGCGATTTGATGACGCACTCGCGGCGCGAGCAAGGGCGTTACCGGTTGCCGGGTTGCGGGGCGATTGCTGGGCAAATTGTGGCCGATCTACACGTGATGGCTGCGCCGGTGTTGGCGCAGGCAAACGGGCGAGCCGCGTTCGCGGAACGCCTGGAGCGATTGCTCGCGGGATTTCCCACATTTCAAGACGATCTGGCGGATGCGAGCGTCATCAATGATTTGACGTGCGCGGCACGGGGAGATGCGGACCGCCTGCATCAACTGGTAATGGATCTGCACAAGGCGCTGAACTTCATGCAGGCGGAGCTTTCCGAGGAGCAGCTCGATGGTGCCTCTGTTTATCACATCGAGGATGCAGATCGCGCGCTGATCGCCGCGTTCATGGCCGGAGTCAACCGCACCTCGCCGCTGAAGTTCAACCACCCCGGGCTGGGGACGACCGCAATGCGCGTTGGGGACCAGTTAATCATCCAGAACGATCTTGGCACCACCGATGCGCACGTACTGGTGATTCACATCGAGGGAATGCACGTGCGCTTTGCACACACGGATGTGCATCCGGAACGTATTGATTTTCTTCGCGAGATGCTGAAGCGGTACGGAGTTTCCTGGGAATCCCAGCACGCCGAACCGGGGGGATCCGAGCTATCCGGCGAGACATTCCGGCTGGTGACGGGGAGTATTGAGGCCACGGAGCGAGGGGAACTTCTGAACTGCCTGAATTTTCTGGGTTCGCGGCTGGTGTTTCTGATCGATTGGAATCGTGCGCGAAAGGAGTTGCGGGGTTTCCTTCGCGGGAAGGACCGCATCGCGTTGCTCGCTTGGGCCGCGGAGATGGAAATCGGGCACCGGGGCTTTCTCGAATTGAGCGGGGCCAAGCTGATCAATCGCGCGATTGAAGAGACGCGCGATTCCGCGATGCACTTCGGCGACCGGCTTTGCGACGTTTTGGGAAACGAGGCCACGATGGAGTTCCTGCGCTTCGTTTTTCGGGCGGCGACGGAAGGTCTGCGGGATCACCAGTCGCCAGGCCTCATCCAGGATCGGGTTCGCGCGGAACTTCAGGCGCATTTCAGCAGCGAAGGCAAACGCCTGTTCCAGCTGGCCAGCGAACACGCCGCGATGATATTCGAGATCGCGACGCTGCTACAGGAAGGACTGCGGAGTATCCGGTCCGGCGAGCACGACGGGACATGCCGGGTGCTTGCGCAACGCGCGCGGGCCTACGAACACAGCGCGGACCAATTGGTGGTCGAAAGCCGCGAGGCGGTGCGCAAGCGGCCGGAGTACAAAAAGCTTTTCAGCTTGCTGGAGACCGCGGATAACGCCGCGGACGAACTGGAGGAAGTGGCGTTTCTGATGGATCTGCTGGTGGCCTCGGAAACCGGCGGAGAAGTGTTGGAGGAATTGGTGGCTTTGGCGGATCTGTTGCTTGAAGCGGCGCAGGAGTGGATCAAGGCGCTGAGCCGCGCTTCGCAGATCGATCAGCCGAAGGGAATGGCGGCGCAGGAGGATGTGCGCGATTTTCTGACCGCCGTGGATGCACTGTTTGCCTTGGAGCATCGCGCGGACGACGCGGAGCGGGCGCTGACATACGCAGCCGTGCAGAAGGCCCGCGATTTCCGGCAACTGCATATCTATTCGAAGATGGCGGACAGCTTGGAAGAAGCGTCGGATGCGCTGAAGTGGGCGGGGCTGATGGCCCGGGACTATCTGCTCGGCAACGTACTGGGAAGCTGAGGTGGCCGCCAATGAGTTTGGGACTTTACAAGATCCTTCCGAAAGAGACGTTTCCCGTGGGCGGCGCCGAGGAAGTGGGCAACAAAGCCTGGAACCTGATGCGCATGAGCGCCGCCGGATTACCTGTCCCGGCGGGTTTCGTGTTGCCAACGGAATGGTGCGGGCGAATCGCTTCACCGGGGAATGAACATGACCTCGAGCGGGCGCTGGCCGCAGGAATCGCGGCGTTAGAGACGGCGACGGGTCTTGGCTTCGGGTCGCGGCGCCGGCCTCTGCTGGTTTCCGTTCGCTCCGGCGCGGCTGTCTCCATGCCGGGCATGATGGAGACGGTCTTGAACATCGGTGCCAATCCGGAAACGGTGGAAGGGCTGATCGGCGACACCGGAAATCCGCGGCTGGCGTGGGACTGTTACCGCAGGCTGATCCAGGGATATGCCGAGGTGGTGCAGGCATTGCCGCGAGGCCCGTTCGAGGAATTAGTGGCGCAGGCTTTGACGCGCTCTGGCATCGACGCCGAGCGCAAACTGGATTACAGCATTCTGCGCCAGTTGACCCACGACCTGCTGGATTGCTTCCGCGAATTTTCCGGAATTCCCTTCCCAAACGATCCGTACGAGCAATTGAAACGCGCGGCGCTGGCTGTTTTCCGGTCGTGGAGTCTGCCCAAGGCAGCGGCTTACCGGACGGCAAACGGAATCGATTCGTGCGGAGGAACCGCGGTGACCATCCAACGCATGGTGTACGGAAACGCGGGAGGCGCTTCGGGCGCCGGCGTGGCATTCACGCGCGATCCGGCAACGGGCGTCCGGGGGCTATACCTGGACTTTGAATTTAACGCACAAGGCGAGGACGTGGTGGCGGGGCGATTGGCGGCGTGTGGCGATCGTCAACTGCGGCACACGCTGCCTGCAATCTGGGGACAGCTCGAAGAGGCGGGCCGCACCGTGGAAGCGTTGTTCCAGGACGCGCAGGATTTCGAGTTCACGCTTCAATCGGGCAAATTGTTTCTGCTGCAGGCGCGATCCGCAAAGCGCACGCCGTGGGCGGCGCTGCGAATTGCGGTGGATCAGGTGGAGGAAGGATTGATAACCCAGGCCGAGGGCCTCGCGCGGGTCGCAAGGATGGACGTGAATTCGGTGACACGCACGCGCTTGTCGCGCACCACGGCCCAGCCGCTGGCGCAGGCCCAGGTGGCGGGGATGGGGGTGGCCAGCGGGGCCATTGCGCTGGATCCGGAAGCGGCCCTCCGGCTGGCCGCAGCCGGGAAGCGCGCGATTCTGGTTCGCCGTGAAATGGACACCGCCGACATCGAGGGCATGATCCACGCGGCAGGCATTCTGACCGCCACGGGAAGCCGCACTTCCCACGCGGCGGTGGTGGCGCGCCAATTGGGGAAAGTGTGTCTGGTGGCCTGCAACGATCTGCAGATTGATCTCAGCCAGCGCTGCTGCCGCATTGGGGCGGATACTCTGCGGGAAGGCGAGTTTTTGTCGCTCGATGGGAATGATGGCGGGATTTACGCGGGCCAGTTGGAAGTGGTCACCGAGCGCCCGGCAGGCGAATTGGAAAAAATCAGGAGTTGGCAGTTGACCGCGGTGGCGAGTTAGCTTCCCCCAGGCGAGAAGCGATTCAAGAATTCCCGGCAATCGCGATTCGGGCTTTTTCGGCGCGGAGAAATCTCCGCGAGAACCAATCGGCGGCCAGGTGCGCCACTTTTTCCATGGATCCTGGTTCCGCGAAGAGATGGGAAGCGCCGGGAACGATCACGAGTTTTTTCTCGGTGCAGTTGAGTTGTGCAAGGGCCTTCTGGTTCATGGTGATAACGGGTTTATCCGCGCCGCCAACAATTAGAAGTGTTGGGGCCCGCACACGCCCGAGGGCATTTCCGGCCAAATCCGGCCGGCCACCCCGCGAGACGATGGCGGCCACAACTTCGGGTAGTTCGGCGGCGGCAACAAGCGCCGCCCCCGCTCCCGTGCTCGCTCCGAAGTAACCGATCTTCATTCCATCGATGCCCCCGGCAGCCAGCGTCCAGCGCGTTGCGCCGATCAGGCGCTTGGCCAGCAAGGGAATGTCGAAGCGGAATTCCATGTTCAATTCATCGATCACGCCTTCCGAACGAGTGAGCAGATCGAACAACAGGGTGCCGATTCCGCGCGATTGCAGAATCTCCGCGACATACAGATTGCGCGGACTGCGGCGGTTGCTGCCGCTTCCGTGAGCAAACAGCACCAATCCTCGCGCGCCGTGAGGCAAGATCAGATCCCCAGCGAGTTTCGCGGCGTCCACTTCGATCACAACTTCCCGCTCTTGTTCGATTCTTTCCGGCTTACGACCTGGGATCATGGCGGCCTCCTGACCGCAAGGCAAACGCGCGGACGGTGCGGAACGCCGCGAGGGAGCGGCTCGGTGAGCGGAGGCAAGCGGAATTTCACCCCGAAAACTCGTCCGGCCCGTATTGAGGGGGGCTAACACCCATTTAACTTATTTGGCCGAGTCCGGATGTGACCACGGGCATGGAAGAATGTGATTCAAAGAGTTGCCCGGAACCGCGGCCGGTGCTACAACGAGGGCACGAAGAGCGGGCAGTGCCCTGCCGGAAAGCTGAGGCAGCGCGATGATTTTCACCAATCGGCAAGAGGCCGGCCGCGTGTTGGCGGAACGCCTGGGAAAGTACGCGAACCGCGAAGATGTGGTCGTTCTTGGAGTCCCGCGCGGCGGTGTTCCTGTTGCTTTCGAAGTAGCATCGGCGCTTGGTGTTCCCCTCGACATCTTTGTGTTGCGCAAACTCGGCGTGCCGGGCCACGAGGAGCTTGCATTTGGCGCGATTGGAAGCGGCGGCGCGCGCGTGCTGAACACGGACGTGGTGAACAAACTGGGCGTCTCGGAACAGGAAATTGCTGTGGCTACCAAAGAAGAAGCGCGGGAGTTGGAACGGCGGGAGCGGCTTTATCGCGGGAACCGGCCGCCGCTGAATGTGGAGGGGTTCACGGTGATCCTGGTGGACGACGGAATCGCCACGGGCGCGAGTTTGCGTGTGGCCATTCAGGCGCTGCGCAAGCTGAAGCCGGCGGCGCTGGTTGTCGCCACGCCGGTAGCGCCTCGCACCACCTATCATTCGCTTCGCCCAGAGGTGGATGACCTGGTTTGCGCGCGGATCCCCGATCCGTTCTATGGCGTCGGGCAGTTCTATGAAGACTTTTCGCAGGTTTCCGATGAAGAGGTGATTGCACTGCTTGAGCGGGCGCAGGGTCCCCGGGCAGCGAGCAAAGCGAGTGCAGCGTAAGCAGAAAGGTGTGCGCGGAATGCGCTGGGGTGAAACCTATGCTTGCGAAAAAAGAATCTCAGAATATTTTGGAATTCAGGCCGCCGGCCGTCGTTTTGGAGCCGTTTCCCCTGTGGCAAGTGGACATCGCCGAGCTTGCCGGGCATAACCTGGAAGCAAAAGGACGCGAAGAAGTGAACCGCATGCTGCATGCGGGATGGAAGCTCCTCCACATTTACACGCTGAAGTACCAAGAAGACGGCGTGTGGCGCGAACGGCCGATGGCTATTCTGGGACGGCCTAGAGCGGGCGGCGAATGAAGTCCGGTGAGTTTCCGTAAACCGAAAACTCGAAGCTCAGTAGTGGGTCTTCCTCTCTTGCTGTTTCCAGAGGGCGAAGATTTCGAGCGATTCCTCACGCAAAAGCTGTTGCATGGGCAAACGGCGGTGCGGGTGCCCGAGTTTTAGTTCTTCGTAGATGAACGCATCATCGAATCCCACTTCGGCCGCATCGGAAGCCAGGGAGGCATAGAAGACGCGCGCAGGCCGCGCCCAGTAGATCGCGCCGAGGCACATGGGGCAAGGTTCGCAAGTGGAGTATAGGTCGCATCCTGTCAGTTGAAACGTCTTTAGCGCGCGGCACGCCTCGCGAATGGCTACGACTTCGGCGTGCGCCGTGGGATCGTTCGTGGCGGTGACGCGATTGACGCCTTCGGCCACGATGCGGCCATCCTTCACCACCAGCGCGGCGAATGGGCCGCCTCCCCCGGATCGCACATTTTCGATTCCGAGCGCAATCGCCCGGCGCATGAATTCCTTGGACATGTTCCTCTTATCCTGCTTCAGGGTGCCTTCCGCCCCTTGAAATAGCAATACGCAAGTGCCTCGGAAGTGTGCGGCAGGAACCACCGTTCGCCCGGCAGTTCGCTGCTTGGGGTATGGACAGGCCGCATCCACAAAAACTGGGGTAACGCTCTTGTCGCTGCGCTACAATTCCACGACATTACGGCTATGGAAAATCGTCACATCGGCAGATCAGTTCCTCGCAAGGAAGGGCGTGAAAAGGTCACCGGGGCCGCGCGCTACGTGGACGATCTGACGTTTCCGGGAATGATCCACGGCGTGACGGTGCGGAGTCCCGTGGCCCGTGGAAAGGTTCGGGAGATTCACTACGCCAAACACATTCCCTGGCGGGAATTTACGATCGTCACGGCCAAAGACATTCCGGGCAGTAACTGCGTCCCCTTCCTGATTGAAGATCAGCCCTGCCTGGCCGATGGATTTGTGAATCATCCCGAAGAGCCGGTGCTGCTGCTGGCGCATCCCGATCAATATTGGTTGGAAGAAGCCCGGCGCGCCGTGCATATCGAAGTGGATCCCTTGCCCGCGGTGTTTTCCATCGAGGATTCGCTGACGCAGAAGCAAGTGATTTGGGGCGATGACAATCTTTTCAAGGCCTACACGGTGGAAAAGGGAGACATCGAGAGCGCGTGGAGCGCGGCGGATTTCATTGTTGAAGGCGAATACGCGACCGGTGCGCAGGAACAGCTCTACATCGAGCCGCAAGGCATGATCGCACTGGCAAGCCCTGCGGGCGGCGTGACCGTTTGGGGTTCGCTGCAGTGCCCTCATTACGTGCACAAGGCATTGGTCCGGATTTTTGGCCTTTCGAAAGACCAGATTCGCGTGGTGCAAACGGAAACCGGTGGCGGCTTCGGCGGAAAGGAAGATTATCCCTCCATGATCGCGGGACACGCCGCGCTGCTCGCGTGGAAGTCTGGCAAACCGGTGAAAATCGTCTATGATCGCGCGGAAGACATGGTGGCCACGACCAAACGCCATCCATCGCGCACGCGGCATCGTACCGGGGTAACGCGCGAAGGAAAACTCGTGGCCATGGAGATCGATTTCACCTTGGATGGCGGGGCCTACGAGACTCTTTCGCCGGTGGTCCTTTCGCGCGGCACCATCCACGCCGCGGGGCCATACTCCTGCCCGAATATTCGCATCCGCAGCCGGGCCGTGGCCACGAATCTCCCGCCGCACGGCGCGTTTCGCGGATTTGGCGCGCCGCAGAGCGTCTTCGCGCTGGAACGGCACCTGGATCGAGTCGCAGCCGCCGTAGGGCTCTCCCCAGAGGAGATGCGGCGCCGCAATTTCATCCATCAGGGAGAAACGCTGGCGATCGGGCAAGTGATCCACGAGAAAGTGGAGATGGAGAAATTGTTGGACCGCGCGCTGGTTTTGAGCGGCTATCACGAGAAGCGCCGGCGGTTCGCGGAAGATAACCGGAACAATTTGACAAAACGCGGGATCGGGTTCGCTTCCTTTCTGCACGGGGCGGGTTTCACCGGCTCCGGCGAGGAGTATCTCGCCTCGGAAGCGCTCGTCGCGGCCACGCGCGAGGGAAAAGTGCAGGTGCTGGCGGGCAGCACGGAAATGGGCCAGGGGACGAACACCGTGTTCGCGCAGATCGCCGCCGATGCGCTGGGCATTGACTGCGAGCAGATTGAAATCCTGCAGCCGGACACCTCGCTGGTGCCGAATAGCGGCCCCACCGTTGCCTCGCGAACCACGATGATCGTCGGAAAACTCGTGGAAACCTCGGCGCTGAATCTTAAGAAAGCGCTTTTCGAAAGCCGCCTGTTGAAAGCCGGGTTCAACGCCGCGGAATTTCACGATGCATGCGCGCAATTCATCCACAAATTCGGCGAATTGCGTTCTCTGGTCAAATATCACCATCCGGCGGATTTGCATTGGGACGAAGCCAGATATCAGGGCGACGCGTACGGAGCCTATGCCTGGGCGGTGTATGTCGCGGAAGTTTCCGTGGACCTGCGCATCGCCGAGGTTCACGTGGAAGACTTCGTGGCCGTGCAGGAAGTGGGCAAGGTGATTAATCCGGTGCTGGCAGCGGGACAAATCGAAGGCGGGGTCGCACAGGGCCTGGGATATGCGCTATACGAAAACGTCGTGTGGCAGGAAGGGCGGATGGCGAATGGGCAGATGGCCAATTACATCATGCCCTCCGCGATGGACGTGCCAAAGATTCGCGTCTACTTCGAGGAAATTCCGTATGCGCGCGGCCCTGCCGGGGCAAAGGGAATCGGCGAGTTGCCCCTGGATGGCACCGCGCCAGCAATAGCCAACGCGATTGCGCACGCCACCGGCGCCGACGTTTGCGAAATTCCGATGACGCCGGAAAAGTTGATGGACTTACTGGAGCGCGTGCATGCCTGATCCGCCGCGCAAGGTTCGCGTGCAGTGCGAAGTAAACGCCAAGCCGGCCACATTCGAAGTTTATCCGATGGAGCGGCTGCTCGACGTGCTGCGCGAACAGGCTGGCTTGACGGGCACGAAAGAGGGATGCGGCGAGGGAGAATGCGGCGCATGCTCCGTGGAGATGGATGGCGCACTGGTCAACAGCTGCCTGATACCGGCAGTGCAAGCCGAGGGAGCGCACATTCGAACGATCGAAGGCGTGGCCAACGCAACGCAATTGAACGCTGTCCAGCAGGCGTTTCTGGCGCAGGGCGGAGCGCAGTGCGGCATATGCACACCGGGCATGATTCTCGCGGCCTTAAACTTGCTCACGCGGAATTCGCAACCTTCGGAGAACGACGTTCGCGAATGGCTCGCGGGAAATCTTTGCCGTTGCACTGGCTATACAAAGATATTCGCGTCCGTGGTGGAGGCATGCCGCTTAATGAGGCTGGAACGATGAGATCGTTTATCCCGGACTATTTCTTGGAAACGCCTCGGAATTTGGCGGACGCGCTGGAGCAAATGGCGAAAGCACCGGGAATGTGGAAACCATTCGCGGGCGGCACGGATCTGATGGTACTGCTGGAAGCCGGAAAATTGCATCACCGCCATTTTCTGAACGTTTCGAAATTGGCTGAACTTCACGGGATCTCCGTTTCGCCGGAATATGTTTCTCTCGGCGCCATGACAACGTATTCCGACGTTCGCCGCAACGAAGTTCTGGCGCTGGAATTTCCAATGCTTTGCCGGGCAGCTGCGGAAACCGGCAGCGTGGCCACACAAAATCGCGGCACGCTGGGAGGCAACATCGCCAATGCCTCGCCCGCGGCCGATTCGCCTCCCGCATTGCTCGTCTACGACGCCGAGCTTGAATTGGTCTCGGCCAAGGGCACTCGCCGCGCGGCGTTCCACGGATTCTGGCACGGCTACAAGAAGCTCGCTCTGCGCGAAGACGAATTGATCGCTCGAATCCATTTGCCGCGAAGGTTGCACACATGGACGGAGTTTTACCGAAAGGTGGGCACGCGG
>Ga0335085_10006620_pt1 | contig 18209 bp, 13 predicted proteins | sample Lox_Sample_45_FD_206712 | JGI IMG/M metagenome (GOLD analysis project Ga0335085, IMG submission 206712) | Soil microbial communities from Loxahatchee National Wildlife Refuge, Florida, United States - Lox_Sample_4.5 | ecosystem: Environmental > Terrestrial > Soil > Wetlands | place: USA...
TCTCAATGCGCCCCAGGCGGTGCACCAGCGCCAGGTTGCGAATGGGGAACTTCTGGAGCGCCTCGCCCGCCAGGCGGCGCAACTCCTGCAGCGCCATGGGCTCGTAGGCTTCGTAGTCGAGGTAGAGAGTCTTGCGGCCGCGGGTGTGGTTGCGGGCAACACCGTCGAAGATCACGATGGCGCCGTCTTCCGGCCTTTCCAAGAGAGGAACGATGTCGTGGGGAACGATGCGCTCGCGGACGATGCTGACCAGGGGCTCGGTCGCCTCCGCCGAGCCGCCGCTGACCGGAGGCAGCAGCGCCACTTCGTCGTCGTCGTTGAGGGGCTGGCCGGCGGCGGCGTACTCCTGATTGACCGAGAGTGCCAGCGAAGGCAGCAACTGCTCGAGCCGCGGGAATTCGCTCTGGTAGCGGGCCAGCAGATCGGCGAGGGTGGCACCCGAGGGAAGGGCCAGGGAGTCGCTTCCCCGCCCCACCACGTCCTTCAGCATGCCGAAAAACAGGACACGAACCCGCATAGTTCGGAGAGACCTGACCGCGCCCTAGCTTACGCCGGAACCTTGCTCAGGACCTTCTCCCGCTCCTCCGCATCCTTCCGCTCCTCGGCGGGGGTGGAGGGCAGGGCCAACTCCAGCACCTCTTCGATGGTGGTCACGTAGTGGAAGGTGAGTCCCTCGAGCTGGTCGGGGGTGAGGTCCTCCTCGACGTTCATCTTGTTCTCGGCGGGCAGGAGGATGTCGCGCACCCCGGCGCGCTTGGCGGCCAGTACCTTCTCTTTGATCCCGCCCACCGGTAGGACGTTGCCACTGAGCGTGACCTCGCCGGTCATGGCGGTCAGGGGCCGCACTCGGCGGTCGGTCAAGAGCGAAGTGAGAGCGGTCACCATGGTGACCCCGGCCGAAGGGCCGTCCTTGGGAATAGCGCCGGCAGGCACGTGGATGTGCAGGTCATGGTCCTTGAAGAATTCCTCGGAGATACCCAGCTTGGCAGCGTTGGAACGCACCCAGGTATGGGCCACCGTGATGGACTCCTGCATCACCTGGCCGATCTGTCCGGTCAACAATGGTGCGGCGCCCTTGCCCGACATCTTGTTGGCCTCGACGAAGAGCACGTCGCCGCCGGTGGGGGTCCAGGCCAGGCCCACCGCCACGCCCGCGCGTTTGGTGCGCTCGGCGATCTCGCCCTCCACGCGGATCTTGATGCCGCCCAGGAAATCGTGGATGGCTTCCTGGTCCACCACCAGCTTCCCGGTCTTGCCCTCGGCGATGCGCCGCGCCCGCTTGCGGCAGATGGTGCCGATATTGCGCTCCAGGTTGCGCACTCCCGCCTCGCGCGTGTAGTGGCGGGTGATGAAGCGGATGGCCTCGTCGGGAAATTCGATCTGCTCGGCCGTGACCCCGTTCTCCTCGATCTGCCGCGGCACCAGGTAGCGGCGCGCGATGTGCAGCTTCTCTTCCTCGGTATAGCCCTGCAACTCGATGATCTCCATGCGGTCGCGCAGGGGATCGGGGATGGGGTCGAGCATGTTGGCGGTGGTGATGAACAGCACCTTCGACAGGTCGAAGGGCACGTCGAGATAGTTGTCGCGGAAGCTGTTGTTCTGCTCCGGGTCCAGGGTTTCGAGCAGCGCCGAAGAAGGATCGCCGCGCCAGTCCTTGCCCAGCTTGTCCACTTCGTCCAGCATGAAGACGGGGTCGTTGGTCTCGGCGCGGCGGATGCCCTGGATGATCTGTCCGGGCAGGGCGCCGATGTAGGTGCGGCGATGGCCGCGGATCTCGGCCTCGTCGTGCACCCCGCCCAGCGACAGGCGCGTGAACTTCCGCCCCAGCGCCCGCGCGATCGATCTGCCCAGCGAGGTCTTGCCCACGCCCGGCGGGCCCACGAAGCACAGGATGGGCCCCTTCATGGTGGGCTTCAGCCGCCGCACCGCCAGGTAGTCCAGGATGCGGTCCTTCACCTTTTGCAGGTCGTAGTGGTCGGCGTCGAGGATCTCCTTGGCCTTGAGGATGTCGACTTCTACCCCGGAGGACTTCGCCCAGGGCAGCACCGCCAGCCACTCGATGTAGTTGCGGGTGACGGAATAGTCGGCCGCCATGGGCGAGATGCGGGCCAGGCGCGCCAGTTCCTTCAGCGCCTCCTTCTTCACCTCTTCCGGCATGCCCGCAGCCTCGATCTTCTGCCGCAGTTCCTCGACGTCGCGCTGGGTCTCGTCCTGCTCGCCCAGTTCCTTCTGGATGGCCTTCATCTGCTCGCGCAGGTAGTACTCGCGCTGGGTCTGCTGCACCCGGTCCTGCACCTCGGACTGGATCTTGGTGCGCAGCTGCTGCACCTCCAGCTCCTTGGCCAGGTGCTGGTTGATGCGCTCCAGGCGGATGCGAACGTCGCTGGTCTCCAGGATCTCCTGCTTGTCCTTGGTGGAGAGAGAGGGCAGCGAGGAAGCCACGAAGTCCACCAGCCGTCCCGGCTCCTCGATGTTCATGGCGATGGTTTGCAATTCGTCGGAGAGCGTGGGCGAGCCGGCGACGATCTGCTGGAACAGCGTGAGCACGTTGCGCTGCAGCGCTTCTTCCTCAGCGCTGTGGGCGGGGCTGGTCTCCTCCACCGGTTCCAGGATGGCCCGCAGGTAGGGCGTTACCTGCACGTACTCCTTCAAGCGCACCCGCTCCAGGCCCTCGGTGAAGACGAACAGGCTCTGGTTGGGCATCTTGACCACCTTGTGCACGGTGGCCAGAGTACCGATGGTGAACAGGTCGGTGGGCTGAGGCTGGTCCACGCGCGCCTCCCGCTGCGCCACCACCACGATGGTCTTGTCCTCGCCCAGGGAGTTGATCAGGTTGACCGAGGCCTCCCGGCCCACAGTCAGGGGCAGCACGGCATGGGGGAACAGGACGGTGTCGCGCACCGGCAGCACGGGCAGGATGTTGGAGGTGCGCGCGGGATGCCGCCCGCCCTCTCCATGCTCGACGTTATGAGTTTGATTGGCCATGTCGTTCCTACAAGAGGATAACCAATAGATGACGGTGTGTCCGCCTAAGTTGCAGGCGGGCCTTAGCTGGGAAGGAACTCCACGCGCCTTCGGATTGTAACGGAAGGGGTTGGCGCCAGCAATCGCCGGGGGCCTGACCTTGGCAGGCCGCGGGGATCAAGCCGTCTCGATCACCAGACTGCCAACCCGGTCCAGCCGGAAGCGCATGCCCGGCGGCACGACCGTGGTAGCGCTGTACTCGGTGGCTACCGCCGGGCCGCGATAGGTCTTTTCGGGCTTGAGCTGGTCTCGGTCCCAGATGGGCGTGGGGTAGCGCCGGCCGTCGAAGATGACCGGAGCACGCCGGGCGGTCTCGGGCCCGGGCTTCGCTGCCCGCGGCCGGGTGGCCGGCGGGTGCGGGGAGGCGACGCGCGCGCGCAGCCGCAGGGTCACGACCTCCACTTCGCGCCCAGGGTGGCAGTAGCCGTAGCGGCGCTGGTGTTCGCGGTGGAAGGCCTCCAGCCAGCCCGCCGTGAAGGGGACGTTCAGCTCGTATCCCTGGCCGTGGTAGCGCACGTCCAGGGCCCGCCGGCACTCGATCGTACCCAGCCAGCCTTCGCGCTTCAGGTCGCGACGCACCGCGCGCTCCAGCTTCACGAACTCCGCTTCCAGGCGCTGCCGCTGGAACCCTTCTGAGGCCCGCCACAGCACGCTGCGCGACTCGTCCTTCACCACGTCGCTCACCAGGATGCCGAAGGCGGAGAGGGCCCCCGGATACTCGGGCACGATGACACGCGGGATGCCCAGGGCCCGCGCCAGTTCGCAGGCGTGCATGCCGCCCGCGCCTCCGAAAGCCACCAGGGTGAAGTCACGGGGATCGTAGCCGCGCTCGATGGAAACCACGCGGATGGCCTTCTCCATGGTGGCGTTCACCACCCGCACCACCCCGGTGGCGAACTCTTGGAGCGTGAAATGGGAGCGGCTGCGGCGCAGCCAGCGCGCCACGGTGCGACGCGCGCGCTCCAGGTCCAGCTTGAAGTCTCCCCCCAGGAAGCGCTCCGGCTGCAGCCGTCCCAGCAGCAGGTTGGCATCGGTGACGGTGGGCAGTTCGCCGCGGCCGTAGCAGATAGGCCCAGGATCGGCGCCCGCCGACTCCGGCCCCACGCGCAGCGCCCCGGCAGCGTCAAAGCGCGCCAGCGAACCGCCGCCCGCGCCTACGGTGTGGATGTCGAGCATGGGCACGCGCACGGGCAAGCCGACAACCTCGGCCTCGCTCGAGGCCCGCGGCTCACCGTCCACCAGGGCGACGTCGGTGGAGGTGCCGCCCATGTCAAAGGAGATGATGCGATGGAAGCCGCTGCGCGCGGCCATGGCCGAGGCCCCTACCACTCCACCCGCGGGGCCGGAGAGCACGGTGCGCACTGGCTCGCGCGCTGCCGCGCTCAGCGCCGTGATCCCGCCGCTGCTCTGCATCACGAAGACGCTGGCGCGCCTGCGCCAGGTCGTCGCGGCCACTCGCCTCTCCAGATTCTCCAGGTAGCGCTGCATGACCGGCTGGAGGTAGGCGTTGACCACCACCGTGCTGGCGCGCTCGTACTCGCGAAATTCCGGCAGGATGAGGTGCGAGACGGAGATGGGGATACCCAGTCCTGTCAAGGCCCGGACCACGGCGCGCTCGTTGGCCGGATTGGCAAAGGAGAAGAGCAGCGAGACGGCGATTGCCTGCGGCCGCCGCCGGGCTACCGCCGCGCGCAGCGCGCGCAGTTCGGCGGGCGTGGGGCGCTCCAGGATGTGGCCGTCGGCGGAAGTGCGCTCTTGCACGCCGAAGCGCCGCTCGGCGGGCACCAGCGGCTCCACGCGATCGAAGAAGAAGTCGTAGAGCCGGGGCCGGGCCTGGCGGCCGATCTCGATGGAATCCTCGAAGCCGGCGGTGGTCACGAAGGCGACGCGCGCGCCCTTGCGCTGCAGCAACGAATTGGTGCCCACGGTGGTGCCGTGCAGCAGGACCAGGCCGCTCTCCGCCGGAGCCTGGCGGATCGAATCCAGGATGGCGTGGGAGGGATCGGCAGGAGTGGAGAAGACCTTGTGCAGGCGCACCCGCCCGCCTTCGAACCACAGGCAGTCGGTGAAAGTGCCGCCCGTGTCCACGGCCACGCGCAAGGGCGAAGCGCGATGGTACTTTCTGGGATCAGGAGAGCGTGACATAGCTCGGGACGTGGCGCCGGGAAAGCCGCGATTCTAGCACGCTCTCATCCGGCGAGGACCTTGCCCATGAGCAGCGCATCGAGTGTGCCCAGGTAGTATCGCGGCAGGGTCTTGAGGACGGCGTAGCGATGGCGCTTGTAAAAGGCAATCGCGGCGGCATTGTCCACCGCGACCTCGAGCAGGACGCGAGTGCAGCCATGCTGGCCCAGACGCGCTTCTGCGGCCTCGAGCAACTGCGAGCCCAGGCCGCGGTGGCGCGCCTCCGCCAGTACGTCGATGGTGATGATGTGCCCTGTGCCTCGCCGGTCGGGCGTTGCCAGAACGAAGCCGGCGATGCCGGCCGAGTCTTTCTCCACTGCTTCTGCCACCAGGGTGAAGGCGCCGCAGATTCCCATGTACTGCGCCAGTTCTTGCCGCGAATAGGCAATACCGAAGGTGAAGCACCGCTGGTCGATGCGCCAGAGTTCGTCGAACTCCTCGGGGCGGGACTCGCGAATGTGCAGCATCAGCCCGCCGAGAGTCTTAGCTGCCCGCAGGCGGCATGGATGTCGCGGCCGCGCGGCCGCCGCACGAAGGCCGGGATGCCGGCTTCCCTCAGCACCTGCTGGAAGGCGCGCACCCGTTCTTCCGTGGGGGTTCCGAAGGCGATTTCCGGGCTGGGATTGAGCGCGATGAGGTTCACCTTGGTGCGCAGGCCGCGCACCAGTTCGACCAACTGGCGGGCATGTTCCAGCGCGTCGTTCACGCCATCCAGCAGGACATACTCGAAGGTGAGCCGCTCGCGGTCGCGCAGGGGAAAAGCGCGCGCCGCCGCCAGCAGCGCTTCCAGGTTCCACTTGTGGTTGATGGGCATCAGGCGCGTGCGCAGTTCGTCGCTGGGGGCGTTGAGCGAGATGGCCAGCTTGGGACGCGTCTCTTCCTCCCCGAAATCTGCGATGCGCGGCACGATGCCGGAGGTGGAGACGGTCATGCGCGATGTGGGGATGCCCACGCCCGCCGCCAGCAGCCGCACCGCCTTCATGAAGTTGTCGTAGTTGAGGAAGGGCTCGCCCTGGCCCATGAAGACCAGGTTGATGCGCTCGCGCCCCACCTCCACGCCGCGGTCTTCCAGCACCACCAGCACCTGGCCCACGATCTCGCCCGCGCTCAGGTTGCGGCGGATCCCCAGCAGCGCCGTCATGCAGAACTTGCAGTCCACGGCGCAGCCCACCTGGCTGGAGACGCAGAGGGTGGCGCGGTCGAAGGCGCGGCCAGGGGCGCCGGTCTGCGCTTGCTCTCCGGCCTCGCTGCCGTCGCCGGCCTCGCCACCGTCGCCCTCCGGCATCCACACCGTTTCCACTGACTGCCCGTCGGCAAACTCGATGAGGTAGCGCACGGTGCCATCGGCGGAGGCATACTGGCGCTTGATCTGCGGCCGTCCCACCTCGAAACCCTGCTCCGCCAGTTGGGAGCGCAGGCTGCGCGGCAGCGTGGAAATGCCCTCCAGCGCCGGCGTACGCTCGGCATAGAGGGCGTGGTAGAGCTGTCGCGCCCGGTAGTCCGGCTCTCCGCTGGCCTGCACGATGCCGGTAAGTTCCTGGATATCCAGGCCCAACAGCGCGGTCTGTTTGCCCTCCGGCATGCATCCAACCCAGTGAGCGGGAGCTCCGACCCAGTGTCCGTGGCTTCGGCTAACCTATTAGAGCAAAAGGACTTAATTCGCCCATGACGACGCCATCCCGCTGTGCCACAATGATACAACCAACACTTCGGGCGGCATAGGGGCATCGGCGAAGGACGACCATGGTTTCCGACGCGCGCAAGATCAAACGTGAGGTTTTGCCCAATGGGCTGACCATCCTGAGCGAGGAGATGCAGCACATTCGCAGTGTCTCCATCGGCATCTGGGTGAAGACGGGCTCGCGCGACGAGACCGCGGAGGCCAACGGCATCTCCCACTTCGTCGAGCACATGGTCTTCAAGGGCACCAGCAGCCGCAGCGCCGAGGACATCGCCCGGCAGATCGACTCCATCGGCGGCAACATGGACGCCTTCACCGCCAAGGAGTGTATCTGCTTCAACGTGAAGGTGCTGGACGAGCACGTGCCCATCGCCTTCGACGTGCTCAGCGACCTGGTGCTGAACCCCGTCTTCGACGAGAAAGATATCGCCCGCGAGCGTGGCGTCATCCTGGAAGAGATCAAGATGGACGAGGACAACCCCGACTACCTCGTCCACGAGATCTTCACCCAGAACTTCTGGAAGGACCATCCCCTGGGCAAGCCCATCCTGGGGACCAAGGAGACGGTGCGGCACTTCGAGCGGCCGCTCCTGCTGGACTCCTATGGCCGCGGCTTCACGCCCAACAAGCTGATCGTGGCCGCGGCCGGCAACCTCGACCACGCCCGCTTCGTCGAGCTGGTGGAGAGCCGCTTCCGGTACCTGAAGGCCTTCCGCAACGGCGACCATCAGGCGGCGCCCAGGGTCACTCCCCGCATCGTCACCCGCAACAAGAAGGAGCTGGAGCAAGTGCAGATCTGCGTGGGTGTGCCCTCGCATTCCATCTCGCACGAACGGCGCTACGTCTCCTACATCCTGAATACGCTGCTGGGCGGCGGCATGAGCTCGCGGCTCTTCCAGAACATCCGCGAGCGCCAGGGCCTGGCCTACGCCATCTTCAGCGAACTCAATCCCTATCGCGATACCGGCTGCCTCTCGGTCTATGCCGGGACCTCGCTGGAATCGGCTTCCAAGGTCGTGGACTCGATCATCGAAGAGTTCCGCAACCTGAAGGTGCAGGTGGTGCCGGAAGAGGAGCTGCGGCGGGCCAAGGACCAGCTCAAGGGCAGCCTGATGCTCAGCCTGGAGTCCTCCACCGCGCGCATGTCCAACCTGGCCCGCCAGGAGATGTACTTCGACCGCTTCTTCGACATGGACGAGATCATCGAGCGCATCGAGCAGGTCACGGCCCAGGACCTGATGCATCTGGCCGAGGAGTACTTCCACACCGACCTGGTGGCGGTGACCGTGCTGGGCAACCTGGACGGCCTCAAGATCACCCGCGAGCAGTTGGCCTGCTAGCGCGCAGCCGCGAGCACTTCCTGCGCTTCCTTCTCCTTTCCCTCCTGCCGCAACACGCCTGCCAGAGCAAAACGGTAGCCGGTGATGAAGGGGCGCAATGCGGTGGCGCGGCGGAAGTCCGCTTCCGCCTCGGCCAGCTTCCCTTGCTGCAGGCGCAGCAGGCCAAGATGGTAGAAGGCGCTGGCGGGCGGAGGGACGCCGCGAGCCTCCTGCAGCGCGATGGCGCGGGCGAAGTAGGGTTCCGCCTCCTCCAGCTTGCCCAGGTAGGCGTAGCTGAGGGCCATGTTCAACTGGATGCGGGCGGAGTCGGGGTCGGCGGCCAGGAGTTGCTGGTAGAGCTGCAGGCTGGCGGGGTAGTCGTGGCGGGCAAAGAGTTCCGCGGCCAGATACTCCTTCGCCAGGATGTTGTGGGGCGCGCGCTCTACTGCCCGTTGCCAGAGGGCCAGCTCATTCTCCCAGCAGGCGCTGTAACCAAAGGTGGCGACGGCGAAGACGGCCGCCAGCAGCAGGGCCAGGGCCAGTTGTCCCCAGGGAGCGCCCTCTACGCGCCGCGGAAGCGGCAGCCGGCGGATCGCTAGGGCCAGCAACATGGCGAAAGCGACCGAGGGGATGTAGAGCTGGCGGTCGTGGGCGTAGTCGTGCGGCTGGAAAACGGCCAGCCCGGCCAGCGCGGGCAATAGTGACCCTCCCATCCAGAGCAGCAGGAACTGCCGCTGGGGCGACCGGCGGGCCAGCAGGGCGACCGCCGCTGCTGTCAAGGCGATTCCCAGCACAGGCACGCCCACGTCCGCCCAAGTGACTTGCCTGACCAGCTCGAGGTCGTAGAGCGGGCTCAGCCCGAAGGGCCAAACCAGCTTCTTGAGATAGAACCACAGCACCAGGGGCAGGGTCAGTACGACTTCACGCGGCGAGGCCGGATGGGTCGGGTGAGCAAAGCCCTGCAGCACCGCCCAACGCGCTCCCAGGTAGGCCAGAACCAGAACAAAGTAGGGCAGCGACCACGCCAGCGAAGCCGAAATCCTCTTCTTCCAGGACGGCCGATCCGGGGCCAGCAGCCACTCGTAGCAGAACACCAGGCCGGCCACGGCAGCCGCGGTCTCTTTGGTCAGCAGTCCCAGAGCGAACAGCAGCAGGGACAGCAGGAACCAGCGGCGCCGGCGGGGTTCCTCCTGTCGCCACTTCAGGTAGCAGAGGAAGGAAGAGAGAAAGAAGAGGGCGAAGAGCATGTCGCCGGTGCTGGCGACCCAGGCTACGTCTTCCACGTGGATGGGATTGACACCGAAGAGCAAGGCGGCAAGGGCGGCGGCGAGCGGGTCCCGCAGCAGGCGGCGCCCCAAGCCATAGACCAGCACAGTGGCCAGCAAGTGCATGGCGATCCCCGCCAAGTGCCACCAGCCGGGGATGGAATCGAACAGGTGATATCCCAGGGTGAGCCAGACCCAGATCACGGGGCGGTAGTAGCTGCCGTGCCAGGCGGGATCCACCACACTCCAGGCCTGCTGCAGGAAGTAGCCGGGAACATTGCTCCAGGACTGCAGCCGCGGGTTCAGCAGGATCTCGGCGAAGTCGTCGAAGACAAAGTCGAAGGTGATGGTGCGCAGGTAGGTCAGCCCGGTCAGGAGCAACGCCAGGCGTAGCACCACGGCCGGACGGAGGGTAACTCTACCCAGCCCGAAGCCCACCTCCGGCATGGCACTTGCGCTTTGTGGGGAGGCCATCTTGTCTCAGGGACGCGGTCCACTCAAGGATGGGCATCATCATGCCACAGGGGAGAGGCGGCCGTGCCGGCGAAGGAAGTTGTCTCGCGCATTGGCGCAAGCTAAAAGGGAACAGTGGACCGGTTAGGTCCACTGTTCCCCTGGCTTGTACCCTCCCCCAGGTACTTCGCCAAACTGGAGCCCTTACTGCAGCGGCGCGTCGTTGGAGGTGGCCGCGGCGGTCGCGTTGAAGCGAATCACGCCCGACTCATCCGAGAAGAAGTGACGCGTGCCGGTCTGACCCGCGGTGATGGGGTCCGCCGTCACCTGGTACACCACGTTGGGAGCGGCGGTTGTCCCCAGCGCGCCGGGGTTCGGAGTGGCAAAGGTGTAGCCACTCTTCTGGTTCGGAGCCTGCGACAACACCGAGTCCAGCAAGCAAGAGCTGGCGGCCGTAGGCGGGTTGGGGCAGGGGTTCGGGCCACCCAGGTTGACCAGGGGCGCGAAGCCGGTGCCGTACGTCGAAGAATAGGTGACCTGCGACGTGTTGATGGTGCGGACCGAGCCCACCGCCGACGCTTCGTTGGCGGCAATGCGCGAACGCAGCAGGTTCGGGATGGCGATGGCAGCGATGATCAGAATGATCGCCACCACGATCAGCAGCTCGATCAACGAAAATCCCTTCTGTTTCTTCATGTTCTCCTCATCCTCTCTTGTGACAAGAGTGTATGAACTTGCTCTCTGGAAGCCTGAAAGTCACGGGACATTGTTCCGCGCCCTTCCGGCTCATGGGCCTCTCTTTGGCCGCAGTAAAGCGCAACTCAGATACCAAAACCGCCCAGCCACTCCCCTATTGTCACAGCCATAGATTTCAGCCACTTACAGCCATGGAGGTTACTTTCGTGGGTGGCGCTTCCGGTCAGGAATGCCGGGATACGGCGGGCCCGGGTGACAAAAAGTGTCCGGCAGCCGGCCGGGTCGGCGCGGGCCGGGCTCGACTCGCGTCACCATCCTACGCACCGGGATCCGCAAGCGCGAGCCCGGGCCGAAGCGAGGCGCTGTACGATTCCCGAGCTGCCGGAATGGTTTGGCTATAATGAGACGAGGCCTTGCTCTTCCGAGTTCCCAGTCGAACTTTCTATGCTGGCGATCGAGACCCTTCAGCTTGAGAAGACCTACACGGTGGGGTTCTGGCGCAAGAAGGAGAGGCGCGCCCTGATGCCCCTGAACCTCGGCGTGGAAGAGGGCGAGATCTTCGGGTACCTCGGGCCGAACGGGGCCGGCAAGACCACCACCCTGAAGCTGCTGATGCACCTCATCTTCCCCACTGGGGGAGGAGCGAGGATCCTGGGCCTCGACTACCGAGATCCCCGCGTGAAGGCGCAGATCGGCTTCCTTCCCGAGCAGCCTTACTTCTACGATCATCTGACGGCTCCCGAGTTGCTGGACTATTACGCCCAGCTTTCCGGGGTGCCGGCGGGCGAGCGCCACCGCCGTATTCCTGCCATGCTGGAACGCGTGGGGCTGAGCGATGTGGGCCGGCTGCAGTTGCGCAAGTTCTCCAAAGGGATGCTGCAGCGCGTCGGACTCGCCCAGGCCATCCTGCACAATCCCAAGGTCCTGTTCCTGGATGAACCCATGTCGGGGCTGGATCCCATCGGCCGCCGCGAGGTGCGCGACCTCATCCTGCAACTCAAGGAGGAAGGCAAGACCATCTTCTTCTCCACCCACATCCTGGCTGACGCCGAAGCGCTGTGCGACCGGGTGGCCATCCTGCACAAGGGCGAGTTGCGCGGAGTGGGCAGCATCGCGCAGCTCGCGCCCGCTGGTCCGGCCCGCGTCGAGGTGGTCTGGCAAGGCGGCGCCGCGGCGGCGGCGGTGCGCGGCATGGGCGCCGAGGTCCATGCCGCGGGCGAAGAGATGCGCGCGGTGCTGCCGGAAGAGAAGCTGGACTTGGTGATCGACGCGTTGCGCCGCCAGCACGCCCGCCTGCTCTCGGTCACGCCCGTGCGCGGCTCGCTGGAAGACTACTTCATCGAGAAGCTGGGACAGCCCCAGGGGGTGAGCCCATGACCGCGCGCATCGCCAGCATCGCCTACAACACCTTCCGCGAAGCCGTGCGCGACCGCGTGCTCTACAACCTGGTCTTCTTCGCCCTGCTGCTGGTGGGCTCGGCGCTGCTGTTCGGGCAGATCTCCATCGACATCGAGCGCATCGTACTGGTGAACCTGGGGTTGGCGGCGGTCTCCATCTTCGGCGTGGTCATCGCCATCTTCATCGGCATCGGCCTGGTCTCCAAGGAGATCGAGAAGCGCACCCTCTACACCGTGCTCTCGCGCCCCGTAGCACGCTGGGAATTCATCGTGGGGAAGTTCCTCGGCCTGAGCGGGACGCTGATCGTCAACACCTTCTTCATGGCAGTGGGCTTCTTTCTAGCACTGCTCTACCTGCAGCATCACTTTTCCGCGCCCGATGCCTACCTGCTGGTGGCCATCTACTTCATCATCCTTGAGTTCTTCATCATCACCGCCCTGGCGTTGTTCTTCTCCTCGTTCTCCTCGCCGCTGCTCTCGGCGGTGTTTGCGTTCTGCGCGTTCATCATCGGCACCTTCGCCGAGGACCTGCGCGGCTTCGCCGCGATGACCAGCGGTGTGACGCGGTGGCTGGCCACCGGGGCGGCCTACCTGGTGCCCAACCTGGCTCCGCTCAACGTGATCGCCTCGGTGGCCCATCAGCAGCCGGTCGCGGGCACGCTCATTTTCCACAACACCGTGTACGCGCTGCTCTATGCCGGTGTGGCCGTCTGCGGCGCGGTGCTGGTCTTCGAGCGCCGGAACTTCAAATGAGCTCCTCGCGCCGCATCACGACCGTCTTCAGCGCGCTGCTGCTGCTCTGCCTGGCGGGACAGGCGCTCAGCGTCCGCCGGCTCGACCGCCTGCGCGAAGGCGCGACCTTGCAGGAGGTGCTCTGGATCCCCTCGCCCAAGATCGTGAAGCGCCTCAGCCTGGGCTACACCGGGCTGATGGCCGACATCTACTGGACGCGCGCGGTGCAGTACTTCGGCGGCAAGCATCACGTCCAATCCCAGGAGTACAAGCTGCTCGAGCCCCTGCTCGACATCACCACCACGCTCGACCCGCACCTGGTGGTGGCCTATCAGTTCGGCTCCATTTTCATCTCCCAGCGGCCTCCGCAGGGCGCAGGCGATCCTGACGCGGCCGCGGCTTTTGTGGAGCGCGGGATCCGGGAGAATCCCGACGCCTGGCGGCTCTATTACGGCTTGGGATTCATCCACTATCTGGAGCGCCATGATTACAAGGCGGCGCAGGAGGCGTTCCAGCGCGGCTCGCAGGTGCCGGGTGCGCATCCCTTCATGAAGGTGCTGGCTGCGTCCATGGCGCAGCGCGCGGGCGAGCGCGAAACCGCCTTCTACTTGTGGACCATGATCTATGACACCAGCACCGATCGCATGATGCGCGACAACGCCCTGCGCCGACTGGAGAGCCTGCGGGTGGACGACGACGTGGACCACCTGGAGGCGTTGGTACGCCGGTTCCAGGCCCAGACCGGCCATCCCCCCGCCTCCTGGTTCGAGATGATCGCAGCGGGGGAGTTGCCTGGCCTGCCGCTGGACCCGCGCGGGAAGCCTTACAAGCTCGCGCCTGGCGGCCGGGTCGAGGTGCAGTCCCCGGGCGACTTCCCCTTCATCACGCGCGGGCTGCCGCCAGGCGTCGCCCCCAGTCCCCTGCTCGCCCCGGAGGCTCCTCCGCCGGGCCGCGGGGTCCCCGCCGGCCGTAAGCCATGAGGAAAGCCTCCCTGATCCTGCTGCTCCTGGCGCTGCTGGGCTTGCCCGCCCGGGCCCAGGAGAGCATCGACCAGATCGCCTCCGCGGTGGACGACCATTACAACCATCTCAACTCCCTGGTCACCCAGTTCACCGAAAGCTACCGCGGTCCCGGCGTCTCGCGCCAGGAGTCGGGCACGCTCTGGTTGAAGCGCCCAGGCAAAATGCGCTGGGAATACCAGCAGCCCCGGGTCAAACTCTTCGTCAGCGACGGTAAGACCGCCTACTTCTACGTTCCGGGGGAGCGTCAGGTGCGCAGGGCCGAGGTCAAGAAGCTCGATGACCTGCGCTCCCCGCTGCGCTACCTGCTGGGCAAGACCAAGCTGAAGAAAGAGTTCGAGGGGCTGTCGCTGGCTCCCGACCAGAAGCCCTCTACCGCCGGCGACCTGGTGCTGCGCGGCGTGCCCCGCTCCCTGGAGCAGGTGGACGAGGTGCTGCTCGAGATCACCCCGGAAAACCGCATCCGGCGCATCGTGGTGCGGGAGGTCGACGGCTCGGTCACCGAGTTCAGCTTCGCCGACCCTCAGGAGAACGTCAGCCTGCCGGACGCGCGCTTCACCTTCTCGCCGCCCCCCGGCGTCGAGACCATCGAGAGCACCGACCTGGCGCCCTGAGCGCGAGGCCCGGCTTTTCCCTTTCCCAACGCTCTCGTATACTGGGCGCGCTGCAGAATCTTCCCTCCGGAAGGACGCCCGTGAGCAGCGCTCTCCCGCCGCCTCCGCCTCCCTTCACCATCTCCCGCCGCGCCCAGGCCCACGCCATCACCGCCAGCTTCCTGGGCTGGACGCTCGATGCCTTCGACTTCTTCATCCTGGTGTTCATGATGGACCGCGTGGCCGCCGACTTCCACGTGGATAAGGCCGCCATCGTCGCAACCCTCACCGGCACCCTGGCCCTGCGTCCGGTGGGCGCGCTGATCTTCGGCATGCTGGCCGACCGCTACGGGCGACGCCGCCCGCTCATCGCCAACGTCATCTGCTTCTCTCTGGTGGAACTCTGCTGCGGCTTTGCTCCCAACTACACCGTCTTCCTTCTGCTGCGCTGCCTCTACGGCATCGGCATGGGAGGCGAGTGGGGTGTGGGCGCGTCGCTGGCTATGGAGATCGCGCCGCAAGGCCGTCGTGGCATGCTCAGCGGCATCCTGCAGAGCGGCTACTCCATCGGCTACCTGCTGGCGGCGGTGGCCGCCTGGGCCATCCTGCCGCACTTCGCGCCGCACCTGGGCTGGCGCGTGATGTTCTGGTCGGGTGGCCTGCCCGCCCTGCTCGCCTTCTACATCCGCACGCGCGTCCCGGAGTCGGAGGCCTGGAAACAGCACCGCGCGCCCTCGGTCTCATCTCTGCTGCGCACCCTCGCCGGCCACGGCAAGACCTTCGCCTACCTGGTCGGCCTGATGACCCTGATGATGTTCCTGTCGCACGGCACCCAGGACCTTTTTCCGGACTTCCTGCACGAGGTCCACAAATTCTCCCAAGGGACTGTCTCCTCCATCGCCATCTTCTACAACGTGGGAGCGGTGCTGGGAGCGGTGGTATTCGGCCACCTGTCCGAGGCGGGACGCCGCCACAGCATGATCGCGGCCCTGGCACTCTCGCTGATCGTGATCCCGCTCTGGGCCTTCGGGCGCGGAGCCGCCTGGCTCGCCCTAGGGGCCTTTCTGATGCAGGTGGGTGTGCAAGGCGCCTGGGGCGTGATCCCAGCGCACTTGAACGAACTGGCCCCCGATTCCGCCCGCGGCCTCATGCCGGGGCTGTCTTACCAGTTGGGCATCCTTTTCGCCGCCCCCGTCAACTCCATCGAGTACTACCTGCGCGACCGCCTGGGCTATCCCACGGCCCTGGCCCTGTTCGAGACGGTCGTCATCGTCTCCCTGGCTGCGGCCCTCCTCCTGGGCCATGAGCAGCGCGGCCGCAGCTTCTTCCATCAGGCCGGGAGCCCGGCCTCCGCCCCGTGAACCGGGAGCCCCGCAAGTGATAGACTTTTAAGACACGAATGGCGGAATTCCTGGTCAAGATGGCCGATGAGCGCGGCCACGTCCTGCAACAACTGGAGACGGGGCGCTCCGAGGTCGAGGTGCGGGAGCGGGTGGCGCAGCAGGGGTTCCTGGTGTACTCCGTGCGTCCGCGCGGGGTACTGGCCCCCGGGGGCGTCCGCCTGGGCCGCCGCCGCATCAAGCACGGTCCCTTTGTCGTCTTCAACCAGCAGTTTCTCACCCTGATCCACGCCGGGCTGCCCATCCTGACGGCCATCGACCTGCTCCTGCGCCGGCAGCGCGATGCCCGCTTCCGCGCCGTCCTGGAGAACGTGCGCGAGCGCCTCAAGAGCGGCGAGCCCCTCTCCGAGGCCTTCGCTTCCCAGGGATTGTTCCCTTCCATCTACACCACCACGCTGCTGGCCGGGGAGAAGAGCGGCAACCTGGAAGAGGTGCTGGGCCGCTACATCGCGTACCAGCGCTTGACCACCAGCTTCCGCAAGAAACTGCTGGCTTCGCTGGTGTATCCCGCCCTGCTGTTGGCCGCCATCCTGGTGATGCTTACCTTCCTGCTGACCTACGTGGTGCCGCGCTTCGCCGAGCTGTTTGCCACCTTCCACGCCGATCTGCCGCCCCTCACTGTCTTCATGATCTCGGTGGGCACGGCGCTGCGCATGCACTTCGTCTTGTTCCTGGGGGGTATCATTCTGTTGGGGCTGGGGCTATGGTGGTGGAAACAGAGTGAGCGCGGAGGGCGGCAGTTCGACCGCCTCCGCCGCTCCCTGCCGGTGGCCGGCGAGATCTGGCTCCGTTACCAGGTGGCGATGTTCGCCCGCACCCTGGCTACGCTGCTCAGCGGCGGCCTGCCGCTGGTTCCCTCGCTGGAGACTGCCGCTGCCTCCATCGACAGCCCGCTGATGTCGGCCGCGGTGCGCGATGCCGGGCGCGGCGTGCGCGAGGGCAGACCTCTCTCCGCCAGCCTGGAGGACACGCACGTCTTCCCCGACCTGGCGGTGGAAATGATCGAAGTGGGCGAATCCACCGGCGCCCTGCCCGCCATGCTCAACTCGCTGGCGGAGTTCTTCGAGGAGGACGTGCAGACCGCCATGGCCGCGGCCATGTCCCTGGTCGAACCCATGGTCTTGATCGTGATGGCGCTGGTGGTGGCCTTCGTCCTGATCTCGCTCTACCTGCCGATCTTCAGCCTGGGGGCAGGCGCGGCGAGCTGAACCGGAGTCTTATGCCTGAGAAGAAACCACTGTTCGTGGGCGGCAACGGCGGCAAGGCCGCCGAGAGCGGAGGCAGCGAAGAGGTGCGGGCGCGCGACCTGGCCCGCCGCTACCGCTGCGAGTTCGTGGACCTGCGTAATTTCCACATCCAGCACGAACTCTTCCGCTCCATCCCCGTGGACATGATGTTCCGCTACAACTTCGTCCCCCTGGAGGAAGCAGCGGACGGCCGCCTGGTCATCGCCCTCGCCGATCCCAGCCGGCTGATGATGATTGACGAGATCGCGCTGCTGCTCAGCCGGCGCATCGTGACCAAGGTGGGCACGCTCTCGCAGATCAGCGACATCCTCAAGAAGACCGAGCAGTCGCAGCGCGTGCTGGACGAGGCCAGCGAGGGCTTCACCCTGGACGTCATCCGCGAAGACGAGAACGGCGACGAGACCATCTCCATCGAGCGGCTGACCGCCGAGGGCGACATCAGTCCTATCATCCGCCTGGTCGACACCACCATCTTCACCGCCCTGCAGCGGCGCGCCAGCGACATCCACATCGAGACCCGCGACGACTCCGTCATCATCAAGTACCGCATCGACGGAGTGCTGCAGCAGGCCATGCAGCCCATCGCCCGCGAGCACCATTCCACCATCATCTCCCGCATCAAGGTGATGAGCGAGCTCGACATCGCCGAGCGCCGCGTCCCCCAGGATGGCCGCTTCCGCGTGAAGTACAGCGGCCGCTTCATCGACTTCCGCGTCTCCATCATGCCCTCCGTCCATGGCGAGGACGCCGTCCTGCGCGTGCTCGACAAGGAGTCCATGAGCGAGAAGTTCCGCCAGCTCACCCTGGACGTGGTGGGCTTCGACGAAGAGACGCTGCGCCGCTTCCGCCGCTACATCGCCGAGCCCTACGGCATGGTGCTGGTCACCGGGCCCACCGGCAGCGGCAAGACCACGACCCTTTACGCCGCCGTGAACGAGATCAAGACCGATGAGGACAAGATCATCACCATCGAGGACCCGGTCGAGTACCAGATCCGTGGCGTCACCCAGATCCCGGTGAACGAGAAGAAGGGCCTGACCTTCGCCCGCGGCCTGCGCTCCATCCTGCGCCACGACCCCGACAAGATCATGGTGGGCGAGATCCGCGACACCGAGACCGCGCAGATCGCCATCCAGTCCGCTCTGACCGGCCACCTGGTCTTCACCACCGTCCACGCCAACAACGTGGTGGACGTCATC
>Ga0335085_10006621_pt1 | contig 18209 bp, 27 predicted proteins | sample Lox_Sample_45_FD_206712 | JGI IMG/M metagenome (GOLD analysis project Ga0335085, IMG submission 206712) | Soil microbial communities from Loxahatchee National Wildlife Refuge, Florida, United States - Lox_Sample_4.5 | ecosystem: Environmental > Terrestrial > Soil > Wetlands | place: USA...
GATCTTCCCGCTCTATTTCCATCAGCCGCAAAGCGATGATATCATCAGGCAAGCCAAGCGCTCGCCTGAGTTCTGAGCGCAATTCCCGCACTTCGCTCAGTAGCTCCCGCACCAAATCCTCAATGTCTCTCCTGGGCGGCTGCGCATGACGGAGGACTTCACATACCCATCGATAAGAGCAGTTTAACTGCTGAGCTATCAATGGCTTGGGTCTTCCGTCCAGCGCTAGCCGTAGAATCTCATCCCGCAAGCGTCTCGTTGACATTTAGCCTCTTGTATTCGTCTACTTTTTCTGCTAAAATCGCTAGGAAGATAGCGCATTTAACCGCTTTATGGAACATGCAAACACTCATCCGAAATCCACTTTCTAAACCCTTATGGCAAACAACCGTCAATTAACCCCCGCAGAAATAGGGGAGATCCATCAACTGGTCCCCGCCGAAGCGTGGCCCGAAAAGCGCCTTCGTCTCATCTGGACCAAATGCGCTCCCCAAGAAGCCACCTTCGACGACTTCCAGTATTTTATTTATCGCTGCGAAGTTCAACATCTCGATCCTCTGCTCAGTGAAGCTTATCTCAGAGTACAGTATGATGAGGCTACTGGCACCCAAAAACCCGTCATGATCGTTGGCATCGGCGGAGCCCTTAAGGCTGCTCATGCTTCCGGACAGTTCGATGGCCTGAAAACTGATTTCATCGAATCAAACGGCGTTGTGGTGGCCGCTACCACTAAGATCTGGCGCAAGAACGCTAAAGAACCCTTCGAATCGCTAGTCTACTTCGATGAATACGCCGCTAGAAAACGCGGCGGCGAGGTAGTCTACATGTGGAAGAATAAGCCGCATGTGATGCTCGGTAAAGTGAGCCAAATGAGTTGTCTACGCATCGCCTTTGCTGCCGAACTGGGTGGCCTTTATGTCGCCGAAGAGTTCGACCGCTCAGAGCCAAACTATGACTTCAGGGTAGAATCCACCGATACCACGCCCGCCGTTTCCACCGTCACTGCCCTAGCCGAGCGGCCCGTTAGTCACACGAAAACGCCCAAGTCTGAGGTCAGACAAATGGAGTCAAACGGGATTCAGGCTGAGTTCTCCGCCACCAAACAGCGCCTCATTAAGGACTTGTCTATCGCTCCATCCATGAGTAAGGCTGTATTCAACGATTACTTTAAGACATTTCTGGATGTTACTAGTCTTCCTAGAGATCTTGCTTTATACAAATCGGCTCTTGAGATGCTAGACCTGATGGCCTTAACCACTCCCGATGAGACACGCGAGCAGATCAAATACGCTGCCGGTTCCTTCGGCACAGTAGCTAAGCAGTTCTATCAGGAATGGTTTATTCAGCCATCTGAGATTTATGGCTGGACCCCGGATACCTCGCGATTGGCCTATCGTGTTTACAGGCGATTTGGTCTAGATTCGTTCGTTGAATTTGCCGAGTATTTGCAGGTCAACACGATCGATATCAGGCAACCGGCTGACGTAGAAGCTTTCCTGCGGCTGGCGCTACTTGATCGCGATCTGGCTAGCGAAGCGGCCACAGCCGCCGATGCCGATCAGATTGGGATTGCCTTCTTGGTTGATGATATCGAGCGCTCTTTAGACGGTAAACTAGAAGCCTTTTTGGTTCCGGTGCTGCGAGAGAAGCTTGAAGCGCGAGCTACACGATTATGAACAGAACGACTGTAGTTTCTACCCGGATCGAAGATATGGGGTATGACCCAGAATCCCAGACTGCGGAGATAGCCTTTGTCTCTGGCGGCATTTACCGCTACTTTAATGTCCCTGAAGACATTTACTACGCCGTCCTAAACGCGGCGAGCGTGGGCAGAGCCTTTGATCAGCTCATTAAAGGCTCTTACGATTACGAACGCATCAGTTAAAATCTAAACTAACAGGAGAATACTTATGTCTACACTTATGGAAACGCTACAAGCAGAGCGATCTAAGCTTGAAAAGCAGCTTGCTCAAATCGATTCGTTTCTGGCCACGTACTACCAGGCCGATATGGTTGATGCCGGTCCGCGCATCAGCCATATGACCCCGGAAGGCGAGGCTCGCCGTAAGGCTGGATACATTAAATATCTTGAGCGCAAGCGCGCCGCTAACGCTCCCTCTAATGGCCATGGCCGCTTCGCTAACGGATTCTGGGAGGCAGAGACCCAGAAGGCTTTAGTCGCATTGGGCGATAAAGCAACGAGTGTCGGCTCTATTTGGCAAGAAATTCAGGCATCGACCCGCCTTCCTAACGATCGCTACAAGGCGTTCACGAACTCTTTGGACAGACTTCGTAAGGCAAAACGGGTCATCCTGCGCGGCGATTATTACGTGTGGCAGTAATACCGATGTATCTATGGCTAGACGATATTCGGGACCCCAGAAAGCACGGTTGCGGCGATTACGTATGGGCCAAAACCTATCACGAAGCTATCGCCGTGCTCCAAACCGGGCAGGTGACCACCTGTTCGCTCGATCATGATTTAAATATCGAGCAGACTATGCAAGTCTGGGGTCCTGCTACGACCAGTGAAGAAAAGACCGGCTATGATGTGCTCCGCTGGCTAGAACAGAACCCGAAGTTCATCCCTCCGGACGGAATCAGGGTGCATTCCCTGAATCCGTCAGGTCGCCTGCGTATGGAAAAGCTGATCGAGAGGCTCTATGGCCGTTAGTATCACCTTCGATCGTGCTTCGCATTCCTATACGCTCGATTCGCGGCCCGTGCCTAGCGTCACCACTATCATTAGCGAGCTGAACTTGCTGCCAAACTATCCTGCCCATAAGCGCGAGTGGTATCAGCAGCGCGGTAGCGCGATTCACCTAGCTACAGCGCTGGCCGATCAGGGCAAGCTCAAATGTGCCGATGACCGTATCGGCGGATTCCTACGGGCTTGGTCTGGGTTCAGACACGCGACTGACTTTACTCCGCTTTTGATTGAATATCCAGTGGGCTCACGCTTGTTTCAGTATTGCGGCACACTCGATCGGCTTGGCCTGCTAGCCGGGAAGCTCGCTATTGTAGACATTAAAGCTGGAGAACCGCCAGACTCAACCGCGCTTCAGACCTCTGGTTATGCCAGGGCCTATACGGAAATGACCGGAGAATCTGTAGATCGCCGCATCTCGGTTCGACTATCTGAGGATGGCAGCTATCGCTCCACAGAATACTTAGACCACCAGGGCGACGATAAGCTGTTCCTTTACGCCGTATCTCTATTCCATTGGAAATCAAAGAACTTATGAGTACACTAAACGTTTCTCTACCAACCGGGGCTGGCGCTGGACCGATCGATTATACCGCGCTACCTTTTGCTGGCGTTGTGCCTGTCTCTAACGAGATCGTGGACGTAACGCTAAACGCCATCAATGGACCGCAGTACGTACCGACGATCGCCTATGTGCCCGTCACTTTCGATCCAACATTGGTCGATTACGGGATTCCCTCCATTATCATCCCATCAAGTCCGCCCTATACGCCGCCACTCACTACGCCAGAGCCCAATTATCTGATATTTGTGATTCTGGCGCTCGGGTTAATGGCGCTTACGCGCTGCTGGAGATTCAGATGAGCGCAAAGACATCCACAACCACCACGGCTCCAGCGGTTACTAATCGAGATTCTGAGCTTGCTGCCGAGCTACAGCGTTGTACCGCAGTTCGGCCAATCTCTAGCGCCGCCGATTATGTGGCCATTTGCGATCTTCGTAAGGCCAATCGGCTGCTTTACGATAAGGCTTGCCAGACGTTTGACCCATTAATTAAGACAGCCATTCAATCGGTCGATCAGGCTCGCAAGACCAAGGCAGAGTTCACCGAGCCTCTGGATAGGGCATTGCTGCTGATCGATATAGAGATCGACAAATACGAGCAAATTGACTCGCAACGCCAATCGCTTGCCGAGCAGAAGCTGGCCGATGAGATGACCACGGCGGCTCAAACCGAGCGTGCCGCCGAGATCAAAACTCTCCAGAAGACCGGCTATATTCGGGCCGCTAAGCAACTTGCTGAGATGCCTTTAGAAGTCGTTATACCCAGTGTCCCGAGTGGCGTACCCAAAGTGGCTGGATTCACCAAGCGCCCCGGATGGCAGGCTGAAGTGTATAACTTTTTGGACCTGATCACGGCGGTCGCTAGCGGCAAGGTGCAAATCGAGGCGCTTAAGCCGAACTATACGTTCTTAAACTCGGCGGCTCGTGCTTCGCAGACCTTGCTGAACATCCCAGGGGTGCGCGCCAAAGCTAAGACCATCAGGAGCCAGCGCAGGAGTTGACGTTGGCCAAGAACGCTTTGACAAAGGAACAACCCATGACTGAACTACACGTCGAGTTATTGCATCCCCGCAAGGGAGTCCACAAAGGCGGACTATTGTTTCATTGGGACGATCAAGAGGCTAGTATTACGCTTCACGACGGCACCTGGGTAGTTCATGGTTCTCGGGAGATGTCTACTGAATCTACCAAGTTGCTACTCAGCCTATGGTTGGACGGATTTGTATACGACAACAAGGCGGCTGTTGCCAGCCAGGCGCACACGGCCTTCAATTGTAATCCCTGCGGTACGCTGCGATGCCGCCTGGGGACCAAGCTGTAAACTACCGTCGCCTTTAGGCGACGGCTTTTAACTGAATCATGCGAGACAGCAGCACAATTCGTCAAGTCTGGGCGGCTTACAAGCGACCCTGCCCGGATATTCCGGGCAGCGTTGATATCCGCGTGTGCCTCATGCCCGCAGGCTTGGCACTGAAAGCGGGATTGGCTGGGACGATTCTGTTTCTCGCAGTGGCCGCATTCGCTGCAAGTCCTGCTGGTATTTCGAGGATCAACCGGCACCATCAGAACTCCGGCCAATTTGGATTTGTATTCGAGAAACAGGCGCAACTGCGAGAACGCCCAGCTATGCAGAACGGCACGTTGCTTGCGCCCGGCCTTGACCCGTGCGCGGATTCCGTTGAGATCCTCAATCGAAAGGCCGCGTTCGGAGCGTTCAGCTTCGGCAACGATCTGCTTGGAAATATTGTGATTCACCCAGGTGGCAAAACGCCGCTCTTTGCCGGAAAGCTTCTTCAGACGGCGTTTTGCTGCTCGGGTCTGTTTCTTTTGCAACCGCTGCCGCAATCTGCGGTGACGGTGGCGAACCGACTTCACATGCGAACCGGAGTACTGCTTGCCGTCAGAGTCAGTGGCTATATTAGCGATTCCGAGATCGACGCCCAGGAAGTCGCCGGGAGTAACCGGCGCGTTTCCGGGCAGGTCTACCGTGCAGTACAGGTAGAACCTTCCCTTGCGATAGACCAGATCAGCCTGCCCCTTAATCCGGTCAAACCTTCGTTTCTGGTACTCGCCGTAGACGAGTGGAACTACAATCCGGCCTTCCGGGAGCGTCCACAGGCTGACGCGGTCCACGCCCTTAAAACTGAAGATTCGCTCATCGTATGTGATCGCGCCGTGCGGCTTGAATACCGGGCAAATCTTCTTGTCGCGGGCGAAGCACTCAACGGCTTTGCCAATCGCCCGCACGGCCATTTGGGCCGACAAGCCGTATCGCTGGCGAATCTCGGCGTAAGCCAGCTTGTGGATACTGGGCTGGCTGAAGACTCCGGTTTGGAAGCCACACCGTGCGGCGTAGGTTGCCGCTTCATTGACGCGCTCCATGGTTGCGAGCAACCGTTCACGTTGATTTGGGTCCGGTACAAGTTGCAACTGGAGCGTAAGCTTCACTCGTTAGGAGTATATCACTCCATAGCAGAAAGGACAAGCGGAGGAGAACGGGCGACTTTGCAGTCGCTGCGCTATTCCTCTGCCGCCTGAAGGCGGCAGTCTCCCGCGCATTTTATGATTGAAGCGTTAGCGTTGTTGTTCTCTATCGGCGCGCTGTCGATGTACATTGGCTTCATACGCAACGATCGCGTTTGGGACTTCAGGACGAAACTCCTGGATGTTATCTTTGAAGCTAACGAAGATCGCGCTCAACTGCTTAGAGAGTACAATTCCGCGAACTATAACGACATGGTTTGGCAATTCTGGAGACCATTGCAATCTTTTTGGGATTTATATACTTGACTACCTTGCAAATTCAAAAAAGGAGATAACTCAATGAGTTGGAGCGTAAGTGCCTGCGGCCCTGCAAACCAGATTGCAGAGCAGCTTGAACAGCAGTTTGAAAAGATCAAGATGAACGATCCTGGCGAGCAGGAGACGGTGAACAATACCCGTGCTCTTATCGCCCAAACCCTTAAAACAATCGAACCCACAAAACCCGTGAATGTAAGCGCTTCGGGAAGCATGGGCTATCGGACCCACGAGGGGCCCTATCAAAGCGTGGATCTGAAGATCGCGCCCATTCACTTTAGCGTCTAGGACGGTCAGTGCAAGGTAGTCAAGTATATAAATCCCATCTTTTTACCGAGGCACGCGCCTGCTAACGCTTTTCCTTCAGAAGCATCCAGGCTCATCGTGCTTGCCACCGGAACGGGAAAGGCCGTTATAGCCGCTAATCTGCCAGAGGCGCTCGCGCTGCCGGGCCAGATGATACCCTACTGGACCCAATTCCGGCTGATAGAGAAGAAGATATGAAAAGGAGAAACTTTGAATATGAGTACTAGAGCTAATATCGTTCGTGAGAATTTGGATGATACGTTCGATTCCATCTACACCCACTGGGATGGCTACCCGTCGCATCATGGGCCGATTCTGCTAACGCATTACTCGAACTCGGCAGCAGTGGACCAGTTAATGAAACTAGGCGATCTGTCCATACTGGGAGATTCCATCGGCGCAAAGCACGACTTTGACGACAAATTAGAAGGCGCTTGCACTGCTTATGGACGTGATCGTGGAGAGACTGGCGTTGAGAGTAAGCACCACGAATCGGCGGAAGCACTGGCGGCATACATAAAGCAATCCTGGACCGAATGGGTTTATGTGTGGCGGGAAGCCGATCAGCGGTGGTATTTTACCAACAATCCATCTCCAACGTGGTTTAAGTGCTGCGGAAAGGAGCAAAGACCGACGGAACTATTGACAGAAGAGGCTATAGCGTTGGCGTCGTGAGGGCGGCAACCGCGCATCTCAAGTAATCCCGCAAATGCCGCTCCGTCCCTACCAGTCAGAAGCCATCCAGGCTGTAAAACAGCACCTGGAAAAAGGGATCAATAAGCAGCTTGTCGTGCTTCCGACAGGAGTCGGAAAGGCCGTTATAGCCGCTAATCTGCCAGAGGCGCTCGCATTGCCTGGCCAGATGGTCTTCTTGGCTCATAAAATCGAGCTGGTCGATCAGGCTGCCCGGCAGCTTTCTAAATTCAACCCCGGTCTGCGCATCTCGATAGACCGGGCTGATCAGATCGCCGATCTTACTGGTGATGTGATCGTCTCATCCATCCCTACAATCGGCAGACCGAATAAGAACGATCCCGAAGGTTTCTCGCCGCGATTGCGCCGCTACAATAATGAACAAGTCTTTTGCATTCAACAAGATGAAAGCCACCACCTAGCGATTGACAACGACATGTTCGTCAACCCGCTGCGCTATTTCCGCGTATTTAAAGGCGAGCCAGAACACTGCGATCCGCATAAGCTCTTGGTGGCTTACACCGCGACGCCCTCAAGGGCAGATGGCATCGGGCTAGAGTCTATATTCGATGCGATCGTATATTCTCGCGATATCCGCGATATGATCGCTGAAAAGTGGCTCGTAGATATCAGGGGCTACCACGTCGAAACCACCGTCAGCTTAGAAGGCGTTAAATCTAGCTATGGGGACTTCCAGATCGGCTCGCTCGAACGCCGCGTCAACACCCAAGAACGCAACCGCCTGATCGTAGATAAATATCGCGAGCTAGGCAGAAGCCGCCCGGCAATCGCCTTCACTGTGGACGTGGCCCACTCTCACGATCTTGCGTCTGAGTTCAGACGCGCCGGTATATCCGCTCTACCGATCAGTGGCCTTACCCCAGAAGATGAACGTAAGCGCATGATCGAATCCCACCGAACTAGAACAACCGCTGTGCTGACAAGCTGCTCTGTGCTTAGCGAGGGGGCCGATTTGCCGTGGGCCGAGATTGGCCTGATGGCGCGACCCACGCGAAGTGGATTGCTTTACAGGCAGTGTATCGGGCGATTGCTGCGCCCCTTCCCGGCTCCTGAAGATGGTCCGCCCATTAAGACTAGTTGCACTATTTTAGATTTCTGCGATTTGAGCATTCGTCATCAGCTCATCACCATGCCCACTTTATTCGGGCTCAATCCGAGAGTAGACCTGGGCGGAGAATCGCTCACAGAAGTACTCCGCGAGGCCGATACGGCTTCTGAGCAATTGCGCCTGGATTCGGTCACTTCACTCGGCGAGTTGCGTTCCATGATTCAGGCAGTCAACCTCCTTGAACCGCCTAAACTGTCAGAAACCGCCCTAAAGTACTCTCATTACGCTTGGCTTGAGTCTCCACTTGGATTCCAACTGGCCATTCCTGGCAGCATCTTGCTCGGTATCAGGGAGAACGCCTTGGGATTTTATGATGTGGTTGAATATCGGAATGGACTTAAAGTAAACATTTGTGATAACATCAGGAATCTCAAGGATGCGCTTAACATCGCTGACCGGCATATTCCTGACGATTCCCGTCGGCTCTTACGAGCCGATGCTGGCTGGCGTTCAGATCCACCCTCGCATAAACAGATCGTGGCGCTGTCCCGGCTGGATAAAAGCCTCTACAAAGTGTTTGGGAACAACATGACACGATTTTCTGATTTCATTTGCGCCAACTATTCCAAAGGAAAGCTGAGCGCTGTGCTCAGCGAATTGATCGATAGACACCAGGAGAACATACAATGACCACACCACAATCAGTTCTTGAGTTGCTAGAACAGCTTCGAGGACAACGGCGGGATATCGACTCTAAGATCGCCTCAGTTGAACAGGTCTTGAACCTGCTCGATACGGATATCCCAGAGCCTGATTCTGAGCCTGCTCCACCTTCGATGGCTCTGGCTACCAACGGCCACCGGAATGTCGCGCTAGCTGGATTGACTATACCCCAGGCGATTCAGGCTTGGGCTGGAGCGCATGGAAGCGAGGTGCGCATCAGAGAGCTAGCCAATGAATTCAGCCGCCAAACCGGGAAACCTGCCGACACGGTTTCTGCCCAGATTTACTACCGCTGCGGCAAAGATCCGCTATTTCACAAAGTCATGCCCGGCGTGTTTCAAATGGCCAGTCTTTATGACGACTCGCTCGCCAAGTCGCCGCGTGATTCTTTCCGCCGCATCACTAAACCTGTTCTTCGTGGGCGCGATTATTCTCTCATCGCGATTCCTCCGGAACTAGCGCGATTTGACATTAATTCACTTCGCGGCAAGTCCCCTTTAGATGCTGCTATCGATCTGGCCCGGTACTTGGGCGGATCTGTAACCGCCGCCCAAATCGCCGCCGCCTTTTGGCATGCCGATCTAACCCCCACGGCTGAAACTCCCGGCAGAGTGCCCAGTAAATGCCACAGTGCGCTGACTACGAGTCGCGCCGTGCGTTATCTTACGAAGAAGTTCCAAAACAACGGAACCGCCGTTTTCCACTTAATCGCTTAACACAAGGAGAATCAATCAATGACGAGCCGTTTAAGTTCCAATCAGTACATTATCTTGAAATCCATGGCCCCTAGGACCGACTCTGGCGTGCAGACGCCCATCAGCCTTGATAAGGCGATCGGGTTCAATCAACTTTACTTCATGAGCCTGCTCTCTAGGGGCTATATGAAGCTGAGCATTGCAACCGAAACGTTCTCACTTACCGACGAGGGGCTGGCAGCCTTTGCCCGTTATCATCGCGGCTTGGTAAGTGGTCTTCAGGTTAAAAATGATCCACCGGCCCGGCATGAGCGCGTTGAATCTAGGCTGAGCGCAACATCGGAAGAACCAAAACGAAAACCGCCTACTAGATCCAAAACGCGAGCCGCCTAACCACACACAAGCCGTATGAAAACACTTGAAACCGCTTTGCTCCATTTCGCCACCCTGGATTTGAACGAGGTCTATGTGTGCAACATGAACAACTTAGCCAAGGACCTTCTTGACAATCCCAACTTTAAAGAACTGTTAGACCACACAATTGGTGAAATCTCTTCTCGGGGTGGCGTTTCAGATCCGCTTATGCATTTAATCCGGAACCACCTGTTAGGGTTTTTCATGGCAGGTGTTTCTATCGGCATCGAGATGGAAAGGAATCCGCTTGACATCGCCTGATTTTAGCTTGCTTCACACCACTGCTCGCCTGCCGACTGGCTGGCGCAAAGCTGCTCAACACTGGCTCGATACCGCCGATTGCCCCGAGCGAATGGAGTATATCCTAGTGACCGACGAGCCGCTAGTTTTTGAACCGATCTTCCCGATTACCCGCTACGGAGTGAATACGGAGCGAAAGTCGAACGTCTACGGCTGGAATAAGGCTGCCCAGATTTCTACCGGCAAGGTGCTAATTACGCTTGCCGACGATTGGTTCAGCCCCCTGCACTGGGATAGCAGGCTGTGGCACGTGATCGACTATAGCCTAAAAACCAAACCCACGAATCGGCTCGTGATAGCGGTTGATAACTGCGACAACAGCCTAGGGCTGATTCCACATGCTATCGTAACCAGGGAGTACTACGAGAGTTTTGGCTACATGTTTCATCCAGATTACGAGGGCTTGATGTCCGATGTTGAATTTACCGAGGTCGCCTATGCGGCTGACGCCGTGGTGGACGCCACGTTCTTAAAGTTCCCGCATCTGAATCCAGAAGAAGGCTCAACCGACTGGGACGATGTATACCGGCTTCATAGAGGCCCGGAAAAACTCGCCGAAGGGCAGCGTATTTTCGTCAAACGGAAGTCCCAGGGCTTTCCAAGGACCGTCAATGCGGCCATCTAGGGTCCTGGTTAAGACTGCTGACTACACCATCGGCGAGTTGGACGGCGCGCTCTGGATAGAGTGTCATGCCTGTGGAGCAAGATCCTACAATACCAACGATGTGCGTAATGTATATTGCGCCACTTGCCATCGTTTTTTACTGCGTTGAGCCAAAATTTTACGCTCGAACTGTCTTTTGGTTACCGGGTCCGGGTTGGCAGGATTACGCGCAGACTAACCGGCGTTGGTAAGACTATCAAAATCTCCTCGATTCGAGCTACAGTGCGTTCCGATCAGCCGTTTCCGTTGGGAGCCTGTATCGAAATGAGGATCGATTGGCCCGCTTTATTTGATGGAACTCGGCCCATGGTGTTAATTCGCAATGGTCTGGTTCAGCACGTCGATGGACTGTGCTCTATCGTACGTTTTAATCCTGGCTATGAGATTCGCCTCAAGGGAGTCATTTCGATCAGTGATCGACGTGTATCTAGTGCGGGTTGAAGACCACTGGACAATAATCCCGCGTCAGGCGTTGTGGCCGTGGGAGTTATTCAATTCTATGACGGATATTGATGAGAATGATTTTGAGGAGCGCAAGCAGGCGCTATTGCGCGTGTTTGAGGCTAGCCGCCTGAAACACTGGCGATCCGACGTTCAATCCGCTATTCGCTTGCTACGCGCGGAAATGCAGCGTGAGGCCCTAGAAGCAGAAAAACAGGAGAAAAAGAATGGGACAAAAAAAACAGAAAAGCCAAATGGTCCGACTGGACCAGATCGTTAATCGCTTTGATGTTCGTATACACTTAGATGACGACACTGTTTACCACTTAGCCGATCTCTATAAGTCCAAGGTGAAGCTACCTCCGGTCGCCTTAACATTGGTAGGTAACAACAATGGCTCAGTCGCCTATGCTTATATAGACGGCAGGCATCGCGGCGCTGCGCGCGCGCTGCTGGGCCTTGAGGACGTTGAGGCCGTTATTGAGTCTGGAGGCCGTGATACCGAGGCGCTGTACGCTGAGGCTTTGCGAGCTAACGTGGGTGGATCTAAGCCGCCTACTCGGGCCGATATCGCGCATACGGTCCGCCGGATGCTGGAAGCCGGGGCTAACGAATCGAAGATTACTCGGCTTCTTTCGTTTTTGCCAAAAGGCATTATCCACAACTACGTCTCAAGCGCTAAAGCCCATATCCAGAGAGATCAAATGAGGGAGGCTCTCGATCGTGTAGCCGCCGGAACGCCGATCGAACAGGCCGCTCAATCAACCAAAGTGGACCAATCCACCTTGCGGGATGCTATCGCGGGTAAGAAACGCAACTGGCGATCAGAAAATGCCGATATCGTAGGCGGCACTAAGAGATATATCACTACATCATTGCGCGCCGCCAACTCCGCTATCGGTAACCGTATTAAACAGCTTCTCCAGATGATCGATGATGACGATCTCGATCCTAAGGCCGTCAAGGACGTACTCGACGCCTGGGCCACTAACGTACATGGTACTGCCCATCGCATCCAGGATTGGCGGCATCGTCTCGGCCAGCGCATGGAAAACTAAGGGACTTGTATACACGAGTACGACGATTGTTTAAAGGAGCAAACGGAACACATGAAAGCTAAGAAAACTCAGAAATTACTGTAACTTTCCAAAAATAAGGGGACCGATCATTGACCAGTCCCCAACAATATGTAAACACAGGAGAAACAATGTCGAACCAGAATGAACCGTCCAACTTGTCCAACCCAAATATAGCACAGATGGTCTGCGATTTCTGTCAGGCTCCGTGCCCGAAATGGGAATATAGTGCTAGTCCCTATTCGACTCTGGTACTAGGCGAAAAACTGCACACCGGCGACATCGTGAGCAGCCCCATACTTGAGTCCGATTCTGGCTGGATGGCTTGCCAGGCTTGTAAGCAGATCATCGAATCGGGAGACAGGCGCGCGCTAGCTGAGAGGGCGGTTAATTCCGTATACATGGAAAAGTCTGAGGCCAGACACGCGCTGCTGGTCGGTTTGGTTCTGGATTTTCATGAACCGTTCTGGCAGAGCAAATCGGAAGCCAAAGAGGTGGGGTGAAGCGCATCGTCGATGGCAGCGTGTCCAGCATCGATTATGTCGTGAGCTGTTTGCGTGGTCAGGCAGTGCTTTAATACTTTCCGTAGCCACGCGTTCTCGTGTTCCAGCGCCTCGGTGTAGTCGCAGGTGCTAGGGTCGGTAGCAGGAAAGCGTTTGACCTGGGATACTCTGACCTGCCAGGAGGCTGGGTGATGGCAGACACAAACGCCAAGGCAGAGGAAGAAAAAAAACCGGAGTTCAAAAAGTCGCCTGAATATCGGCGATTTAAAAAGTTATTGAAGCGGGTTATCAAAGCCCCACCGATGCCCAAGCGTAAAGAGGCTTGATGGATAAGGCAACCAGAGCGCTTGCTCAACGTGTTGCCGATCTTGAAAAAACCGTTCATAGGCTCACCCAGCTAATCAACGCTCCACGGGAGCAGGATGAAGCAGGCGTAAGCCCACAAGACGCATCCAACAAGGAACGCAATTCCACTGAAAGGAAGCCTAAGTCCTCTTCGCAGGTTCAACCATCCCCAAGCAATACCAATCAAACCAAGAATCCCTGGTATAAGACCACGGAAGGGTGGAAAACGTGCGCCGAACTTGTCGCCATCCCCTTCGCCATTGGATACGCTATCGTGACGTACTATCAGTGGCAGGACCTGCGACGCAACTTTGAAACTGATGCCCGCGCGTGGGTCAAGGTGCAATACGGACTCCCGGCGGTCATGAGCGAGACACCGATGGTGATCGTTAACGTGATCAATTTTGGGAAAAGTCCGGCGTTGGAATCGATTGTTGACACGGTATTTGAGATTGTAGAGAGCAAAAATCCGCCATCCTTCAAATTTGTCGCGGGTCACGATGTGACCGTCCTTAATCTGATCTTTCCTACTACCAACAACGCCAAGAACAGCGAATTTCCTGTAGCGCCGACCCCAGGAAATCGTCATTTGACTTCCACCGAACTGCAAAACCTCATTAGTGGTCAATCCTACGTGGCGGTTTTCGGGCAAGTCGCCTATCGTGACCAATTCAGGAAGCAACACTGGACACGTTTCTGCACTTGGCAATCCTATGCGATAGGGCCTAATGCAAACCAAGTTTTTAATGCCAGTCCGTGTGTCCACTACAACGCACTTGGAGACGGCAATCCACCCAAGGAGTAGTACCACACCAAAAAGCAGCAGCCAGCCTGTCAAGCCGAACATAATCGTACCACACTCGGGTGAGCCAAGTAAGTTAGTGCCTTTCGAAGACATGCTCTGCCTGATCCTGCGTTAGCGCCGATTCGGTCGTGCCTTCAGTACTGGTATCCATCGTGCCCGTAAACCGGCCCGAATGGCTGCGAGATGTAAAGGCGTTTCGCATATTGTCAAAAGCCGCCCCCTTTAGGGGCGCGGTAGTTTATACTATTTTGGCGAAGTTTAGAATACCATAAATGTGAACATGGCACAATACGGTTAGGTCTAAGGTCAGACTGGTGCGGGCGTCTGGAGCGGTCGCCGCAAGGTCTTTTCTTCAAACTTTCCGCATGTTTTTTGAAACCACATCGAAACCGTGCAGTTAGATGGTCCAGAACGCTGCTTAGCCACCAGAAGCTCGGTCGCGGTAAGCTCGTCGGGCCGATCAGAGTAGCGAGGTTTGCTGGGATCTAGTTTGTGGTAAAGAAATAACACCACGTTTGAGTCCATCTCTAGACCGCCCGATTCTCTAAGGTCGTATAGCTCTGGCGGGCGTTTTTCTCTTCCTGGAGCCCGGTTGAGCTGTGAAATCACCAAGAAGGGCAGCCCGGTATTTTTCGCGATAATCTTTAGACCGCGAGACAGGGCGGAAACCTCTTCTGCTCGCGTGCTAAACCGTCGGGTGCTGGACATAAGTTGTAAGTAATCGCAAACAACTAAGCCGATGTTATGCTGATGCAGCAAGTGTTCAACCGTCGCTTCTAATAGCTGAAGCGTGAGATAGGATTGATCGCAGATATAAAGCGGCAAATCTTCAATTTTGCGTGCCGCTTTGTCGATCAAATACAAATCAGCGCCAGCTTTGATAACCCTCGAATCGATCTCGCCAGCTAGACTGAGGAAGCGGTCGGTTAGCTCTACCTCCGACATCTCCAAGGAAAATAAAGCCACTCCAGTGCCACAACGAGCAGCGTGCAGGCTGTAGTTGATAGCAAAAGCAGTCTTTCCCGACGTAGTGGACCCGGCCAGTATGATCAATTCTCCATCGCGAAGCCCACCGGTCTTCTCGTTAAATTCAGCCCATGGCGATTGAATCCCTTGGCGGTGTTTATCGACCACATACGCTTCAAGCCCACCAGAACGGTTGATCACTTCAACTGGAGTCCTAAAAGGGACCGTCTCGATCTCTTTTTTTTCAACCGGCTTAGCTGTCCTAAACAGCTCAAGAACATGGTCTGGACCAGTAGCGGCTAGCAGGTCGTCGATGCCTTTGCCCTGTTTGATGTCCCAGTTGACCGGAATAACGCGCGCCCCGCGCGAGCGCAGCTCCCAGGCTAGCCTTTGCTTGGCCTTCTCAACGGCCACATTGGTGGCGGCGTCGGCATCAAAAGCGATTAGGACCTTGCGCTTGGTCCAGATGATCAGATTTAAATCTGGAATCGGCCCTTTCACGTCTGTCCGGGCTCCATCAGCATTCGCGGTCTTACCGATCGTTCCTGTCCAGCCGTTAACCCCATTGAACCCTATGGGCACGAAGCGAGGGCTTGATGCGCCATGATTTGCGAGCCTCCAGAGCGCTAGAGTTTTAAATTCTCCTTCGGTTATGACCAACGTAATCTGAGAGTTGCGTAGTAGTTCGTTGGCGATTCCGGGAACGAAATAAATCAAATTGCCACGACCCGGAGGAGAAAGATATTTGCCCCGCTCTTTGGGCTGTCCATTGCGGTACTCGATATCTGGATGATCGCGCCGTATGCGCCATTCGCGGACCAGATTGTGCTCCTCAGGCAAAAAGTAGGGAATCGCTAGCCCTTCGTAGGAGTGATTATCGGCACGACCAATGAGCGAAGCGCCGGTGTGGGTATCTACTCGGCGAAGTTGAGCAATCTTGGCAAGCGATTCGTCAATCCAGCGCTCGGCGAGTTTAGCCAAGTCGCTTTCTGTTGGCAGCGTACCCGGCCTAGTGGATGGAGTCACTGGCTTGCTCCAGCATGATGATCCGGCGCTCCTCGTCCTTCCAGTCTTCGGGCAGGTCTTTTAGCGGGCTAATGGGAGCCACGCGCCGCTTGCGATGTTCCCATAGTACGTCAAATTCCGCTTTTAGGCGATCATACTCAGCTACATCCAGATACGGGCTCGTGTAAGCCGGGCGGGGTGTTTTGCGCCACTGTCCATCTAGCCATTTTTTGAGCCCTGGAATAAACTTCTTCTCGGATTCATCGTCTGGATTCCAGTTCTCAGATTCGCACCACTTTTGGTGTTGATCTAAGATCTTATTGAGCAGCGCCTCGGGTTGCTCTGAACTGTTGTCAGCCACTACCTGAAGTAGAATTTGTGTGATTTCCCGCTCTCCCGATACCACACCAGGGTGCTTTTCAATGAGTTGTATCGCCACCTTCCAAGCAGGTGCCCAGTGTTGTAATTCGGGGGTGCCTGCGCGCCCATTCGGCTTGCCTGCATACGTGGGAGCAGAATTTCTGCCATGGTCGTTTTGCCTGGAATTGCCGAGCGCATTTAAGGCACTGTTGTTTCGTGATAACGTCTTTTGATTTCCGCTTGGACATAAATCTTTACGTCTTCCACCGTACGGAACATAATAGCGCCCTTCAGCGCATTGCACTGGTGACATGAGGCGGCCAGATTCAGTTGTTGGTTGTTCTGGTTGTAGCTGTATGGGGTCATGTGGTCCCAATTCAGGCGCAGACGAACTAGCTTGTGGTCTTTCCGATGGTTCAGGTCTTGAACATACGTCCCTATCTCCCGCTCGCAGTATAGGCAACGGTTCTCCTGGGCCTCCAGTATCGCCCGTAACTGCTTCTCCGGCGGTAGTCTGCGTCTTTGTTCCGCGATCACCATTCGGCGTATCCGCAACTGTGTTTCCTTGGGAATCTTGGCCGTTGCGCCGCAACACGCCCATTCCCCCGACACTATCAAGGCCACCCGCTGACAACGAGTGCATCTCCCTCGCAACATCACCACATTCCCGTACAGCGCCACATGGAGTTTCATCGGCCCATTCTACTTGAGTTGCGTCAGCGACGCAATAGTCAGGAGCTTTCGGGGCAAGGTTTGAATGTTTATCCGCCTTGGCGAGCCGCTTCAGGAACCCGCGCACCGGATAGTGGTTTTGTTTGCCCCAATCGCTGGCCTTGTAGGAATCCAATTCCCCGGCTAACTGCTCGGTGGTATGCTGGTCCCAAGCCACATCAACCAGAGCCTCTTCTTCGCTCGGTTTGATTCGCTTAAATCTTTTCCGCCATTCGCGTTTAAACCAATCCAAGTCTGAGGTCAGACACGGTTCGCTAGTGCTATAAGTTTCATTTATAGTATCATGGCTTACAGTTGGCCCCCCAGGTTTTAGATCCCCATCAGAGTTCGTAGTTTTACTAGGGTTCGGTTCATTACCCTGATCTAGAGTAAGGTCACTTACAGTCTTAGGTGGATAATTTAAAGGGGAAGGATGTCCGGTGTCGGAAGTATATGACTCCTTATATGACTCTAATACCTTAACTCTTAGGGAACTGGACATCTGCCGCCAGTTCTGACTAGACCCCGGTGTCCAGTCCATATCGGTCTTGTCCTGATCGGACGGTTCAGTCTGATCAGGATCGGACGGCTGATCAGGATCGGACAATTCAGTCTGATCAGGATCGGAACCACCACCAGGGGGTGGTGTTCCTCTATCTCCGACGTAAGCTGGGTGGAAGAGTATATAATACTCATTGTTATAGCCTAGACCCACCCTGCGTTTGGAGATAAAGCGTTGCGCGAGAAGTTCGGCCAGATAGCGCGATACTTGGCGAACGCTTGAGCATATATCGTCGGCTAGATCCTCCAAACTTGGATGGCAGCTAACCGAATCTTTTCCGCAATAGCGATAGAGCCGCCCTAGGACCATCTTGGCCCCGAACGATAAGCCGTAAAAAGAAACAATTCCTTCCGGGATAAAGGAACCGTTAAAGATGTGGAACGTGTTGAACGGCTGCCCAAAAGTTAAGCCGTGTAGTTGTGGGTCTGACATCAGACCACCTCCAGAGCGGGCACTGAAATTCGTTTAGCACCTCGAAGAAATGTCAATGTGCCGAACGTT
>Ga0335085_10006623_pt1 | contig 18207 bp, 10 predicted proteins | sample Lox_Sample_45_FD_206712 | JGI IMG/M metagenome (GOLD analysis project Ga0335085, IMG submission 206712) | Soil microbial communities from Loxahatchee National Wildlife Refuge, Florida, United States - Lox_Sample_4.5 | ecosystem: Environmental > Terrestrial > Soil > Wetlands | place: USA...
AGATTTGCAGGATGATGCCCGGCAGCGACTCGGCCAGAATGTCCTTGATCGGCCGGCCGGCCACCTTCTTCACGAAGCTGTAATATCTGCCCTTGGCGGTGGATTCGACGGTGAGCGCTTCCGGCGGCACGCCCTGCTTGCGCGCAAACCCGGCGACGGCCTGCGCCGGTGCCGATGCAGCCGGACCCATCACGCGCTCCTCGCTATCGGCCTGCCGCTGCGGCAAGCCCGCCGCTCGGAGCACCAGGCGGCGCGGGGTGGCGTCCATCGTCACCGATTCGTGCGGGATCTCCAACTTCTCAAACAGCAGGCGCAGATTTTCCAGCGCGCTCCGGATCATCCAATCGGGAATCTCTTCGACCCCAACCTCCAGCAGGAACGGCAGGCTCACTTCGCCACCTCCGCTGCCACGGGCTGCTGCTGATCGACCCACGCGCCCGCCACGCCGACCGCCAGTTTGCGGACGCGCTGGATGACGCCGACGCGTTCGGTGACGCTGATGGCGCCGCGCGCATCCAGAGTATTAAAGAGGTTAGAGCATTTGAGCACCTGGTCGTAGGCCGGCAGCAGCGGGAAGCGCCGCTTGTCCGCCGCTTTCGGATCGTAGAGCTTCAGCAGGCGCGACGCCTCGCCCTCGTGCAGGTCGAATAATTTCCAGAGCGTGGCGACATCGGCCAGCTCGAAATTGTAGACCGAGTACTGCAACTCGTCGAGGTAGCGCACGTCGCCATAGGAAAAGCCCGGCGCCCATTCGATTTCGTAGACGCTGTCGCGCCCTTGCAAGAAGGCGGTGAGGCGCTCGAGGCCATAAGTCAACTCGGCCGGAACCAGGTCCAGGTCGATGCCGCCGCATTGCTGGAAATAAGTGAACTGGGTGACCTCCAGGCCATCCAGCATCACCTGCCAGCCGACGCCCCAGGCGCCTAGCGTGGGCGCTTCCCAGTTGTCCTCTTCGAACTTGATGTCGTGCGCGCGCAGGTCGATGCCGATGGCTTCCAGGCTGCCCAGGTACTGCTCGATGACATCTTCGGGCGAGGGCTTCAGAATCACCTGAAGCTGCGAATGCTTGTAAAGCCGGTTGGGGTTGTCGCCGTAGCGCCCGTCGGCCGGACGCCGGCTAGGCTGCACATAGGCGACGCGATAGGGTCGCGGTCCCAGCACGCGCAGAAACGTTTCGGGACACATAGTGCCGGCGCCAACCTCGATATCGTAAGGCTCCTGAATGATGCAGCCTCTTTCGGCCCAATAGTGTTTCAGCTTGAAAATGATCTCTTGAAAAGATTGCATTTTTGGATTCGAACCGCTGACGCGAAAGGCGCCGAGGCGCGGAGAAGACGCGGACCGTATCATTTCCGCGTCAAGCTTTGGAGTGCGTCAATTGCCGATCTTCTCCTCCAGTAACTGCGCCGTAACCAACTTCCGTTCGACGTGCGATTCCATCTGCTGGACCAGAAACCGCCGCAGGTCCGCGCCGGTGGCTTGGGTCCACTCCCTGGCCGAGAGTTGCGCCACCGGACGGCGTACGATCTCCGCGGCGACGCTGCGGGACTCCGCGCTCAACTCCCAACTGCTGCCCGCCGCCATAGTGCGCCGGCAATCAGCACACATCAGGCCGGCCCGGCCGCGCTGGAAAAACGCCCTTTCGGGACGCTCCCCCGGCTCCGGCTCATCCAGCAGGCTGCCGCAACCGAGACACACATGCAATTCCGGAAGCCACCCGGAGAGCCGCACCGCCCACAGGGAATAATACGCAACCGCGCGCCAGACCCTTCCGCCGGCCATCGCCGGATCCTCGCCCGCAGCCGGCCGAAGCGAGTCGAGCACCGCCAGCAGGAGGCGGAAAAACTTCTCTCCCGGTTCCGCGGACGGCAGCAACTGATCGGCTGTCTCCGCGAAGTAATCCAGCGCCACGCCCGTCCAGTAATCCGCAACCAGGTCGAACTGGGAACGGATCAATTCGCAGGAGTCCACGTTCACCAGCTCGCGGGTTTCGCGCTGGAAATAAGCCATCCGCACGTGCGACAGGCGCTCGAGGCCCGCGCCGAAGCCGCCCTTCGGCCGCCGCGCGCGCTTGGCGACGCCCCGCAACTTTCCCTGATCGCGAGTGAGAAAACTAACGATCAGGTCCGCTTCCTTCAACGGATAAGTCCGCAGGACCAGTGCTTCACTGACACGCGCTGCCACACCCGGAAAATTAAGAGTAACACAGTTGAAAACCCTTCCGCCTTTGGGCCGGCGCGCCACGAGCGTGTGCGGGAGCGTTCCAAGGCGCGCCGAAGCCGCGGCCGAGCGGCGTAAAATCGCCGCCCCGAACGGGGGGAGAGATGCGACGCCGGGGGACACGCCGCGCCGGCGGTCGCTTTTCATTTGTTTCATTTGGCGGAATCGCGCGGCGGTCGCCTCCGCTGCCTTTGCACCAATCGCAACACGCGGATGGTAACTACTGTGAAGATTGCCCCGGTTGACCGAATGTAAGAAACTGAACTGATGCGAAAGTGGGCCCCTTCCTTACAGTTCGCCCTTGTCCTGGGCGTGCTTCTTCTGGCGATCGCCGGTTGGCTCGGTCTGAATCGACATTCTGGCAAGCCGGCGGTGCGGAAGGAAAGTGGGCCACAGCCAGCGGCGAGCCAACCCGCGGCGCGCGCCGTGGCGGAAGTTCGAAAGGCAAAGCCTCGAGGCGAGAAGCGGGAGGAGGATGATGATGATAATGATGCGGTGTACTCGGGCCGGCTCCGCGCCGCGCCCGAGGAGAGGGATAAGGATAGGGACCGGGACGGGGAGCATCCCTATGACGAGGCCCTGGCAGCGCTGAAATTCTACGCAATGAAGCGCACGCCGGTTGGGGCGACGACGGTGCCCGTGGAGCGTTACGCCGTGGCGCGCGAATGGAACAAGAACATGCCGCGGTTCTCGTCGAGCCTTGGGGTTGCTTACCCGGCGCAGAATCAGTCGGCGCTGCCGACCACTGTCGCCGTCACGTCATGGACTAATCTTGGCCCTGGCAATATCGGTGGACGCGTGCGAGGTCTGGTGGTGGACCCGACTAATCCCACCACGATGTATGCCGGCGGTGTCGCGGGTGGGGTCTGGAAAACTACGAATGGTGGTGGAACATGGACGGCGGTCGGACAGTTGATGTCGAATTTCGCCGTCAATTCCATGGCGATGGATCCTGGCAACTCGTCCACCATTTACGCCGGGACGGGCGAAGGCAATTTCAATATCGATGCCTTGCGAGGCACTGGAATTTTCGTGACGAACGATGGCGGCAATAACTGGTCGCTTCTTTCGAGCACCAACAATGATTCAGATTTCTATTATGTAAATAAGATCGTCGTCAGCCCGGTCGCCAGCAACCGGGTTTATGCGGCTACGAACACCGGCGTCTTTCAGAGTACCAATAGCGGCGGGTCCTGGACCAAAGTTCTGAACTCTTCCTCCAACAACGGCTGTTTCGACCTGGCGATCCGAACTGATAACCCGGCACAGCCGGGGCCGCCTCCCGGGCCGGCGATCAACGATTACATCATCGCTTCTTGCGGAACCTTTGCGCAGGCGTTTCTTTGGTACAACACAACGGCCGACATTTCGCCCTCATCTTGGACGAAGGCCAAAATTAACGGCAGCATGTCCGGACTGAATAACATGGGCCTCACGTCGGTGGCGGTCTCGCCGAACAACCAGCAGCGAATGTACGCGCTCGCCTCTAACAGTTCGACCTTCGCCTCTCTGGCAATTCTGGCGTCTACCGATGGGGGCGTAACCTGGAACACCGTCACCACCAGCGGAAGTCTTGCCAGTATGCTGCTGACGAACTCGTGTGCCACCAGCGAGAGCCAGGGTTGGTACGACAATGTAATTGCGGTGGCTCCAGGCGGTGTGGATCCGGGCACAGGCAAAGATATTATCTGGGCCGGTGGCATTGACCTGTACCGGTCGAATGATGGTGGCGTGACTTGGGGGCAGGCATCTTACTGGGCGGGATCAGGATCGCACTACGAACACGCCGACCAGCACGCGATTGTTTTTCACCCGCAGTACAACGGATCGAGTAACACCACGATATTCACGGGCAGCGATGGCGGCGTGTTCGTGACCACTAACGGCACGGCCGCGGTGGCTTCTTCCACGAATTGTGGCGCCGGCGCCGGTTCCGTAGCCTGGACCAGCCTCAATAATAACCTCGGCATCACGCAGTTCTACGATGGGGCGGTTTTTCCGGACGGTAATACTTTCTTCGGCGGCACTCAAGACAACGGAACTAACTTGGGGACGATCGGCGGAGGAAACAATAACTGGAACGGGATACTCGGCGGCGATGGTGGCTATGTTGCGGTGAATCCATCCAATACCAGCATCTTATACGGCGAATATACATACGGGTACATGCAGAAATCGACCACCGGCGGCAATAGCTGGGTGAACAACGGCAACAACGTGGGGCCGAGCGACAGCGGATTTCCGTTCATTGCCGTTTTCACCATGGATCCGAACAACCCTCAGCAGATCTGGACAGGGTCCGGTCCGATCAATGGCGGCCGTAGTGGCGCAGTAATCTGGACGACGAGTAACGCCATGTCGTCCTGGACCCAAGCGTCCGGCACGATTGGTGGATATGTCTCCTCGGTGGCCGTAGCCGGTGATCCCAACCATCCCAACGCCGCCAATTCTAATTTTGTGGCAGTTGGGACCAGCGTCGGGACCGTCTACTACAACTCGTCAGCCTTGTCGGCTAACTCCGGCACTAGTTGGCCTAATTCGACACCGCGCAACGGGTACGTTGCCTGGATTGCCTACGATCCCACGAATAACAGCACCATGTATGCGGTTTACTCCGACTTCACTACACCACACGTATTTAAGTCCATTAACGGTGGCGCGTCGTGGAACGCAAGCGATGGAAGCGGCGGGAGTTCGCTGCCGAACACGCCGGTCAACGCCATCGTTGTAAATCCTGCGAACAGCCAGATGATCTTCGTCGGAACCGATACGGGCGTTTATTCCTCCACGAACGGCGGCCAGAACTGGAACCTCGAAACTACCGGTTTCGGTGACGCACCCATCGATTCACTCAGTATCGTTAACGTTTCCGGCACTTCTTATCTCTACGCATTTACTCACGGCTACGGCGTGTGGCGCGCTCCGATCAGCGCGGCAGCGATCTGCTCTTACACGCTTTCGGCGGATCCGCCCCCCCTGGGGCCGGACGGCGGCTCGGGTACTGCCACGGTTACGACTCAGGCAGGTTGCTCGTGGACCGCGGTGAGCAACAACAACTCGTGGCTGACGGTTCCGTCGGGCGGCGGTAATGGCAGCGGCACCGGCAGCGGGTCATTCAACTGGAATGCCGCGTCAAATACCGGCGCCGCTCGCACCGGCACAATTACAGTCTCGGGGCAAGGCGGGAGCGCTACGTTTACCGTCAATGAAGCCGTTCGGACATACACGATCTCAGGGCATGTGTATCTCGGAGCTGCCCCCACGCCCTTGTTCGGGGTTCCAATCAACCTATCCGGATCGGCCAACACAAGCACCACCACTGCCGTCGATGGCAGTTACAGCTTCACGCAGGCCGGAGGCGGCAATTACACCGTCACCCCGGCCATCACGGGAACGAATTGCGCGAACTCTCCGCAGAGCTTTACGAACCTCGCGGCTAACCAAACCGCCAATTTTACATCACCTAATGTTATTATTACGACAACCCCAACAGGTCTCGCGGTTAGTGTCAACAATACCAGCGCTGTCGCGTCGCCGATCAGTTGGTGTGCAGCGCCGGGCCCCGGCGCAACCCTTCCTGTAAGCGTCGCCTCACCACAAGGTGCGGGATCGCCAACCGAAAACGTTTGGCAGAGTTGGAGTGATAGTGGAACGCAATCCCACTCCGTGGTTGTTCCGGCCGCAGGCAGCACGATGACTTACACTGCCACTTTCAATCAGCAGTTCTTATTAGCAATGCAAACATCACCGTCCGGCGCCGGTACCATTACACCGCAGCCTTCTTCGCCAGACGGTTATTACGCGGCCAATACACCGGTGCAGTTGACTGCGGCTGCAATCTCACCCTTTACCTTCCAGAACTGGTCGGGCGACTTAAGTGGAACTACTAACCCGCAGACGGTCACCATGAGCGCGCCCAAAAGCGTCACTGCCAATTTCAATGCGCCTTCACCGGTGACCGTGACTACCGTACCGCCTGACCTCCAGGTGATCGTCGACGGAGTTACTTCCACTGCTCCGGTCTCGCTTACCTGGAGTTCAGGCACTAACCACACACTCAACGTGAATTCGCCGCAGGGATCGGGCGGCACGATCAACGTCTTTGCGAACTGGAGCGACAGCCTTCCGCAGAGCCACAGTGTAACCGCTCCGGCGGGACCGGTAGTTTATACCGCCACCTTCACCACTCAGTATCAATTGACCACCAGTGCAGTGCCTTCGGCCGGCGGGACGATTGGGGCGAGTCCGAGTTCCGGCAATGGCTTCTACGCAGCCAATACCCAGGTACAACTGACTGCCACGCCCAACCCGGGCTATTACTTCACAGGCTGGACGGGCGGGCTTAGCGGCACGGCCAATCCGCAATCGCTTTCTTTGACCGGACCGATGAGTGTAACGGCCAACTTCGCTCCACTTACTTCGATCACGGTCACTACCTCGCCAAGCGGTCTGTCGATGACGGTAGACAGCGCCAACGTGAACTCACCGCAGACCTTTCAGTGGGTGCCAGGGTCGCAGCATACGATCGGCGTGGCATCGCCTCAGCAAGGGGGCGGAACACAGAGCACTTTTACCGCTTGGAGCGACGGCGGCGGCCAGAGTCACTCGATCACAGTGTCAGCCTCGACTACGACCTATACCGCGAGTTTCTCGCAGCAGTTTCTGCTGACCACGGCGGTCAGCCCCTCGTCGGGTGGGAGCATCGCGGCGAGTCCTTCTTCCGCGAGCGGTTACTATGCCAGCGGCGCCACGGTTCAACTTACCGCCAATCCGGCGTCGAATTTCCAATTTAGTAACTGGAGCGGGGATTTGAGCGGTAGCACCAATCCGCAATCGATTACCATGAACGCGCCGCATACCGTGACGGCGGTTTTTGCCCAACCCGTATCCGTTACGGTGACTAGTTCGCCCTTCCCGCTTTCCGTGGTCGTGGACGGCAATCCGGTGACCACTCCCCAGACGTTCAGTTGGTTTCCAGGAAGCAATCACACGGTAAGCGCCTCTTCGCCTCAGGGCGTAGGCACGCGGCGGGTATTCGCGAGTTGGAGCGACAGTGGGGCGCAGTCGCATTCGATTACTGTCGGCGCTTCCGGCGGGACGTATATCGCGATCTACAGCACTCAATTCCTGCTGACGTCGTCAGTGTCGCCCTCCGGCGGCGGGAGCGTCGCTGCCGCTCCTGCCTCACCCACTGGCGATGGTTATTATGACCCGGGGAAGTTAGTTCAACTTACCGCCTCCACCAACGCGGGCTTCAAATTTACCGGCTGGAGTGGCGACTTGAGCGGAACGGCGAATCCCGGCGTGCTGACGATGAACGCGCCGCACACGGCTACTGCGAACTTCGCTTCGACCGCGGGAATTACAGTCACTACCATTCCCGCCGGGCTTCAGGCGATTGTGGACGGGCAAACTATTACTACGCCACAGTCGTTCAGTTGGGCGCCGGGGACGAACCATACGTTGAACGTTCCTTCGCCGCAGGGCAGCGGCGGCACGATTCAGGTGTTCAGCACCTGGAGCGACAGCGGAGCGCAGAGTCACTCGGTAACGGCGCCGGCTTCACCCACCACTTACACCGCCACCTTCGCTCCGAACTATCTGCTGACCGCCACGGCGTCGCCGGGGATTGGCGGCACGATCGTGGCGAGCCCGTCGTCATCCAACGGATACTATGCCGGCTCGAGTTCGGTGCAATTGACCGCCACGGCCAATCCGGGTTATCAATTCACCGGGTGGGGCGGCGATTTGAGCGGCACCACCAATCCGCAATCGATCACCATGGGCGCGGCCCACACTGTCACGGCTAACTTCACGGCGTTGACGTCGATCACCCTGAGTACGATTCCGGCGGGGCTGCAGGTGGTGGTGGACGGCAACACGATCACGACTCCGCAGACGCTGGGGTGGCTGCCGGGATCGTCGCATTCCTTCAACGTCGTGTCGCCGCAGGCTGCCGGCACCGGTGCGCGGGCGGCATTTGCCTCCTGGAGCGACGGCGGGGCGCAATCGCACTTAGTAAGCGCTCCCTCGACTTCGACCAATTACACGGCGACTTTCAACACCCAGTATCTGTTGACCGCGGCGGCCTCACCGGCGGTGGGCGGGACGGTGAGCGCGAACCCGCCGTCGAGCGACGGTTACTATTCTGGCGGCACTTCGGTACAACTGACTGCCCAGACGGCCGGTAACTTCCAATTTACCGGATGGGGCGGCGATTTGAGCGGCTCGGCCAATCCGCAGAGCATCACGATGAATGCGACCCATAACGTCACGGCGAACTTCACCGCGCCGGGATCATACACGGTCGCCACGGTGCCGACGGGCCTGACGATTGTAGTGGACAGCGCCAGTTTCACGGCTCCGCATACGTTTAACTGGATCGCCGGCAGCAATCATACGGTGAGCGTGGCGTCGCCGCAAGGCAGCAGTCCGCGCAACGTGTTCGTAAGCTGGAGCGATGGCGGCGGGATTAGCCATTCGGTTACCGCGCCCGCCGCGGGAGCCACTTACACCGCCACCTTTAACTCGCAGTTTTTGCTGACGACGGCGGTAGCGCCGGCCGGGGGAGGCACAGTAGCCGCCAGTCCCAGTTCGAGCGACGGATACTATAACAACGGCACGAGCGTTCAACTGACCGCCGCAGCCGGCGCCGGGTATAACTTCGCGAACTGGAGCGGCGACCTGGGCGGCGCGACCAATCCTCAGTCGATCACGATGAGCGCGGCGCACAATGTGACCGCGAATTTCAACGCCGTCGTCACCGGCTGCACGATTGGTCTGAGCGCGCTTTCGGCGAGCCTGCCGGCGACCGGGACGTCCTCGCCGGAGACGTGTCCCAACAGTTCCGGCCAGCCCAATTGCGGCGTGCTTCCGGAAAGCCCGCGCAGCTTCAGCGTCACGCCGAGCGCTGCCTGCGGAGCCTGGACGGCCACGTCGTCGAACCCGGCGATTCTGGCGATTACTGCCGGCGCCTCGGGCAGCGGCCCCGGCAGTGTGAGTTACACGCTGTTGAATAACACGCATAACTCGGCGCAGAACTGTACGATCACGGTCGCCAGCGGTACAACTTCCGCGACTTACTCGGTGACGGAGGCCGGATCGGGCGACACCCAGGTCTACCGCGAGGTCTTTGCATTGTATGAGCAACTGCTGGGACGCGATCCGGATGCAGCCGGGTTTGCTTTCTGGTCGGGTTCGGGCGGTGCCGCGCTGGGGCAGATGGCGGATGCCTTCCTGACCAGTCCGGAGGCCTTCAATACGGATTTCGCCGTGATGGCGGCGTATCAGGCGGCCACCGGAGCTGGTCCGACTTACTCGCAATTTACTGCCGCGGTGACCAACTTACGGTCGAACAGCCAGACCGTCACGGCTCTGTTCAGCTCCCTGGTCGGCGGCACTTACAGCGCTACGACGCTCTATCAGAATCTGCTGAACCGGCAGCCAACCGCCTCGGAAATTTCCAGCGCCAACCAGGCCGGGCTGGCCGCGTGGTTCCAGACGCTGATCGGCTACCCCGGATCGACCACGCCAGTGGGCGCTGCCAACAACGAGTTCCAAAGCACGGGGACCTTCCACACCGGCGCCGACCACACCAATTCGCTGTACATTCAGATGCTGTACTACGTGATCCTGGGCCGGAACGTCGATCAGACCGGGTTGAACTTCTGGCTGGGGATCGCCAACCAGGGCGGTCCGGGCATTCTGTTCCAGGGTAGCTCGGGTTACAACACACGCCTCCAGATACTGGGTCCGGGCACGCCGAACCAGGGCTTCATCGGCAGTCCGGAGTTCCAGGGGCTGTTCGCGAATTGATGGCGCGCAGTTTGCCGGGGGCGCTCTTTGCAGTGGCGGCTCAGCGCCCTTCCGGGCCGCGACCAGATGAGCGGTCTTGCGAACCGCAACCAACCTAGTGCCGCTGCACCCAGGCGGCGATATCCACGACGACGGCCTTCTCGACATGGCCGGGGAGGAGGTATTCTTCATCGGAACTGGGACCCTGACCGGTGATGAATAAGTGGTTGAGTCCCGGATAGCTCTTGAATTCGGCGTCCTTCTTGCCGGCCAGGCCTTTCTTCCACGCTTCATAATCGTCCATGGTGATCTGGTAATCGCGCTCGCCCTGCAACACCAGGACCGGCTGCTTCAATTCGCGGGCGACCTGCTCGGGGTGGTAGGCGCGCAGGTCGAGCCAGTACGAGGCGGGCAAGCCCATCGGCATGGAGGAGCGCGGGGCATCGGCGGTGAGCGCCGGATCGGAGGCGCGGGCCACTTGCGCTTTGATCGCGTCGATCTGCCTCTGCTGGGCGGGCGTGATCGCGGCGCCGTGCAGGGTGAAGCTGTAGATGGCCTGGCGCAGCAGTTCGTCGCCGAGAAAGTGGGTGGTGCCGGCCATCACGATCACACCGGCGATGCGCGGGTCGGCTTTGGCGATGCGCGGGGCCGCGGTGGCTCCCAGGCTATGGCCGGCGATGAAAATGCGCTTGGGGTCGATGCCGCCGGTGGCAGCGGCCTGGGCGAAGGCGGCCAGCGCATCCTCGATGGTCTCCTCCTTCAGGGTGAGCCGGTCCATCATTGCGGTCACCTCGGCGGGATACTCATTGGCGCGTTTGTTGTAGCGCAGTACGGCAATCCCGCGCGACGCCAGGCCCCAGGCCAGGTCGCGAAACGGTTTGTTCGGACCGAGGGTGGAATCGCGGTCCGCCGGTCCCGAGCCGTGCACCAGCACCACCGCGGGAAAGGGGCCGGAACCGTTGGGAATGGTCAGCGTGCCGTGCAGGGGCGAGTTGCCGCTGCCCACCAGCACTTCCTTTTCGTGGAAGGCGCCGGGATTCACGTAGTCGGGAGGGGTGTAGTCCGCATGCACGGTGAAGCCGAGGTTGCCGATGCGTCCGGATTTGTCGAGAGCGATTTTCAGATCGAGAGTGGACTTCTCGAATTCGCAGGTGAGGAATACGGTGTCCTGGCGGGGTGACGATTCGAGGCGCGCGGAAGTGGCGCGGCGGAACGTGCCGGAGCTCTTCTGCACCTGGGCCCAGGTCTGTTCGAGGGCGGCCGCAGAGACCTTGGCGCCCAGCACATCGTCGAACATGGCTTGGGCGTTGGCGAAATCGCCCTTGGCCAGGGCGTCCACGAATTGACGGGAGCGCGCCTCCGGATCGGCAGTTTGCGCGCAGGCCAGCGCGGCCCAAAGGATCAGCACCGAGACTCGGATCATGGAGGCAACAATACACCCGCTTGGCTGTGCGCGTGCTGGAAAGATCTGTAAAATTCTGCGCGGCGGGCGGAGATTATCGGGCCTAGCCGTGGGGGCGAGGCGGGCGTCGATCCAGCGATTGTAGAAGTTGAACCGTTCGCACACGGTGATGGCGAAGTAGATGGCCTTGCCGGTTCATCCGGCGGCGCGCACCCGTCCTGGTCTCCGAGGAGTGCCACCGCAGGCGCGGCGGGATTAGCACGCAAGTGGTCGCCCGTATGACGTGTAGGCTGCGAGCAACTCGCGAATGCGGAGGGGAGCAGCGAGCGATCGCGCAGGATCTCCTGCGTGAAGCGGGCATATTCCGTGAGTACTAACTCTCGATATGAAAGGAGAATGGTACGCAATGCGCCTGGATTGAAGCGCGGGATCTTGGCAACATAGCCTTGGAGGGGCCAAACAATGACCTTCGAATTCATCGACACCGCCAAGAAAAACACCTTGATGATCATCTCCACGGAGCCCGTAAAACCGGTTCCTACGCTGAAAGCCTGCGCACAACCGTGGCTCAAGGCGCTGTTTGCTTGCATCTGCCTGACGCAGGGGATCCGGCTGCTGGCCGCCTCCGACCCGATCGCGACTCTGATGGGTGTATCCCTCCTGATCAGCGTCCCGAGTTGCTGCTATTTTCTTTGGAAAGATTACCAGGGCCTCAGACAGTCTCGCGCCGGCAGTGTTGTCCAGTGCTCCAGCGAACTGCGCAAAATTGCGTAGTCGCCTGGCTGACGCGGCAGTGGGTAGTACCGTTCCGGCACGAGTTGCGGGCGCATTGTAGGATGCGCCCGCCGGAATCGGGCGGCGGCCGTGGGTCTCGGAGCCGAGCCGTCCGGGTTTAGCAAGGCGTCCTTCCTTTTGTTTGTCACCGTCCAGCTTTCTTCCTTCCATCTTCTCCAGTCCACGCAATAGCGGTTCGCCATAAGCCGGCACCCCGACGCTTGGGTTGTAAGGCACGCCGGCCTTGCTGTAAATGTCCGAGTTGGTTCGGCACATCCCTGGTGTGAGCGATCGCCAATCGAGGCGGCTGTCTGAGCAACCGGTCGTCGTTCATTTGAAGCCGGCTTGCGGTACGAGATGACTGTGCTGACCCCGGCCGTGATCGCCACGAAAGACGCGCCGGCACCGTGGCCGAGCGCTTCGCCCAGCTTGCCGGTGGCGGCTGAGTTCTGCCATTCTCCGGTCTGAAAAGCGGCCGGCTCGATAAACGGTGCGGCAATGCCGCCGTGGCGTGTGGCTTTTTGCGGTTCAGACGGGCAATGCCGGCGGCGCCGTCACAGTCCTTCGGCGACGCGATCGCGCGTGGATGGCCGCGGGACAGGTGAACCATCGCCGGCATTCTTGTCGAAGACGCACTTCGGACTGAAGGCCGGCCTGCTGCTGCCAGTCGCGTCCGGGACGGAGCCGCGACCGCGACGGAGTGTCCACGGCCCGGGGGCGGGCCGCCAAAAACAATAAAGAGGTGGTGAGGGGCCTCGAACTGAGCCGCGACCACAAGGAGCGGTCCAGCCTGGAGTCCGAGGTGCGTCTTCGACAGAGCAATTGTCCCGCAATAGCCGACAACGCCATGGGCACTCTGACGCCGAGCCGGGCTGTCACCCTGATCGGCGCCGAATCTCTGGCGCGGCCGGCGGACCTGGGCGGACACCGCAGTCCAGGGGGACCGACTCGGAGCCATGTTCGAGCCGGGTGCCGGGACCGAAGGAGGCGGATTCACATCGGTGGCCCGCACCGATGCGGCTCGGCTCCGGTGCGTTCCGGGAGCGCCTGTCGCGCGCAGGTTTGAGCGTTTCCAATCGGCCCAAAAGGATAACACTACCGTTTCCGCATGAACCCTCACGCTCGTGTAGAGTAAATGACCGAATCTCCGAGAATGTTAGTGACAGTACGTGGAGTACAACCTACAAATTGAGCTAAGTCGCCGGTACGAAGGTCACACGCTCTTACTAAGATCGCTGGGAAGAAAGACTCATATCCAAGTGCGCGTTTTAGCGGGAATCGGGGAATCGGCGCCGGAAAGTAACGCTAACTGATCGCCATCTAACTGCAGCGGCCCATCGCGACGCAAAGCCGCGGCTGCCTCTGGCCAGATCGCCCGGCCTCCGCAAGTGATTCACAACAAGTTGGTTAATCATCGACGCGGAGCTGGCTCGCGAATCCCTCGATGTGCTTGCCCAGGCTTGCTGCGAACTGCCGGAAATACGTTGTCCAAGATCATAGGAAATATCCTGAGTCCTCGGATGCGCGACTAGTCTAATTTACAGATCAGTCCAGTACGGCTGCCGAACCGCCGGTACTATCGGATGGGCGGCGTCGCCTCTCATAATTGGGATCGGAGCGAAATTATGACCCATACCTTTGCACTGCTGTCGATCGTGTTTATGATGAGCTTTGTCGCCCTCTTCGATTCCATGCATGTGGATGGATGCAATGACAAGTTCTGCAGACATGGTCTGATGAGCCCTGACGATATCACGCGATTGATGACCATTTTTTCCGCCTGCCAGGATTAGCACCGATCGGCCAGGCGGTGCGCTGCCGCCGGACCTTAGCCCGCTCCTCCGCGGGTCCGGCGGTATTCTAAAGGGAAATGCCAAGCGAATTGCCTTCCCTCTCGCGACGCAGCCTGTTAGCCGGTGCGGCCATGCTGGCATCGGCAGCCGATGGACCCCCTCCTTCCACCAGGGTCGCCATCTTCTCCAAGCACCTTCAATTTCTCCAGGGCGAGGTCCTGGCGCGCGCGGCCGCGGATCTCGGCTACGACGGAATCGATATCACGGTTCGTAAGGGCGGCCATGTGGAGCCTGAGCGAGTCCGGCAGGACCTTCCCGCTCTGGTCAAGACGATTCGGGCGCACTCACTCGAAGTGCCGATGATCACCACCGACATTGTGGACGCCGATACGCCGTTCGCCGAAGATATGATCGCGACCGCTGCCGGACTGGGCATCCAGCACTATCGATTCGGCGGCTTCAAATATACGTTGGAGCCTTACCCGCGCCAACTGGCCGCCTTTCGGCCGCGGCTGGCCAAGTTGGCTGCGCTGAACGCACGCTACCGCACCTGCGCCATGTATCACACGCATTCCGGCACCGGCGTGGTCGGCGCGTCCATCTGGGACCTGCACATCCTGATGCAGGACATCGACCCGGCGCAGATGGGCGTCAATTTCGATGTCGCCCACGCCACCATCGAAGGCGGCTTAGGCGGCTGGATCAACAGTTTCAAAATCACCGGGCCCCATCTGCGCGGTATCGCGGTGAAGGACTTCGTCTGGAACAAAGACGCCCGCGGGGCGTGGCAGCCGCAGTGGCGGCCTTTGGGCGAAGGCATGGTGCACGTAGCCGAGTTCCTGCAGATGGTTCAGTCCGCCGGATTTCGCGGTCCGCTCCAACAGCACTTCGAATATCCGCTTGGCGGCGCCAATGACGGCAAGAGGCAGATCACGATGCCGCAGGCGGAAGTTTTCGCGGCCATGAAGCGCGACCTCGGCACGCTGCGAGGGCTGCTGGCGCAGGCCGGCTTATGAGGCTGGGCCGCCGCGCGTTTCTGGGTATGCCCATACTGCTGGCGGCTGCGCCTTCCACGGATGCCCAAATCGACGAAGTCCGCATCGGCTTCGAAGACTACCGGTATCGCGCGCCTTACAAATTCGGCGGCAAGGAAGTGGATCGGGTGACGCTGTTGAACGTGCACTGCCGCTTGCATTCGCGCCAGGGAAAAACCGCGACCGGATTCGCCGCGATGCCGCTCGGCAACGTGTGGTCGTTTCCCGCCAACGACATTCCATACGACACCACGCTCGCGGCGATGAAATCGCTGGCCGGGAAAATCGCGCGGCTCACCCAGGATTTCCGCGGCTTCGCGCATCCGCTGGACGTCAACGCCGCCCTGGAGTCCGATTATTTGAAAGCGGCCGCCGACGTCTCTCGCGAGATGAACCTGCCGCGTTCCATTCCGAAGCTTTGCACGCTGGTGACTGCCAGCCCAGTCGATGCCGCGCTCCACGATGCCTTCGGGAGGTTGCACGGCCGGAACAGTTTCACCGTCTGCGGCAAGGACTTCGTATCTTACGATTTGTCGCACTATCTCGGCGCGGAATTTCGCGGCGAGTATCTCGACCAATACATCCAGGCGACGTGCACGCCGCGCATTCGCATGTACCATTCCGCCGGGGCATCGGACCCGCTCACGCCCGCGGAGGTAAAGAAGCGCATCGGCGACGGCCTGCCCGAATCGCTCGAAGAGTGGATCCCTTACAGCGGCGTGACGGCCATCAAGATCAAGCTGAATGGCGCGGACCTCGCCTGGGACATCGAGCGGGTGGCCGCCATCGACCGCGTCACCGTCGCGGCCCAGGCGCGCCGCGGCCAGAAGGAGTGGCTGTACTCGCTGGACTTCAACGAGCGTTGCCCCAACGTGCAATACCTGCTGGAGTTCGATCGCCAGTTGCGCGGCAAAGCACCCACGGCGTTCGATCGTGTGCAGTACATCGAGCAGCCCACGGCACGCGACCTCGCCGCCGACCGCCGCAACACCATGTTCGAAGCCGCCAAACTGCGGCCGGTGGTGATCGACGAATCGCTCACCGGGCTCGACGCGCTTCTGCTGGCTCGCGAAATGGGCTATACCGGCGCCGCGCTGAAGGCGTGCAAAGGGCAATCGCAGACGCTGCTGCTGGCGGCGGCGACACAGAAGTACAAGATGTTTCGCTGTGTGCAGGATTTGACCTGTCCCGGAGCCGCGCTGGTGCATTCGGTGGGGATTGCGGCGCATGTGCCCGGTGTTTCCGCACTAGAGGCCAATGCGCGCGAGTACGTGCCGGCTGCCAATCGCGGCTGGGAAGGCAAATTCCCCGGCATTTTCGACGTGCGCGACGGCTACCTGAAGAGTGCCGGTCTGGACGGCCCCGGCCTGTGCACGGGTTGACTCAGGCCCGAGCCGAAAGCTACAGTAGAATTGTTCCTCTTCACACGGCCTGCCCAGTCCCCATCGTCTAGCCTGGCCTAGGACATCGCCCTTTCACGGCGGTAACGGGGGTTCGAATCCCCCTGGGGACGCCAAACTTGATTCATCCACTGGAATGTCTTGGAACTGATTGAAAAACAAAGGGTGTGGGACGGTTCCAAACCCCTCTTTCGTAATGGGCAGACCGCTCGGGAATGGGGCTGACTGGATAGCTTTTTATTCCCCTCCGAAGCGCTGCTCCAGATTCCCGCCACCCGGTCCAGCAGCCAATCGGCAAAACATAGCAAACGCTCAAGATGTTCTGCGCTGACGGGTGTATTGGACAGTTGAGATTGAGCGACCGCGAGGTCGGTTCCAACTCGTTGCATTTGGTCGTCGAAGGTGGCTTTATCGATTCGGCATTCAATGACCGCATCAATCACCTTCTGTTTTCGCCCTTCTAGCTCTGTAATGCGCTTTTGGATCCACAACGCCACCTGTTCCTGTTCGGCGTTCCGTTGTTTCCATATCAGGGCCTTGAGGCTATAGGCGAGTGCCTGGATTCTCAGAACGCGAGGCCGAGGACCACGTTGAATGTGAACGGATTCGTGGCAGGTCCGTCAATCGGTCTGTTGAATCGAAATATGAAATCGCCTTCGACAAAATAACCGTTGAAGAAGCTGTGTTTGATCGGCCAGCTCTTGACGATCAGCGGTGTGATTCCGAATTGGGCGTTCTTCGTCTGGTCTTGGTTGATCAGGAATCCTACCCGGCTTCCGACTGCAATGCCGTGCCCCACCCGCCACAGGAACCCCGGATTGAGGACAAATTGAATCTCTCTTGGATGGTCCACGACGATTGGGACGAGTTCCAGGTCAAAGTACATTCGTCCGGGGCCATTCACCGTGATCGCTACCGGTAGCGACATCGCAAAGTTATCTGCCAAACTTGAGACGTTCCCGCCGTCTTTGGTCACCAGAGGGAACCCAAAACCGACGTGGCCGCCCACGGTCTTGTTGTTCTGGCCGGACAGCAGGGTTGGTGACGACATTAGCGTTAATAGGAGGGCTATTGGAATCCAAGACAAACCGCCCGGACCTTTCAACCACCTGGGAATGTGCATAGATCCTCCTTTTCTCCGAATGTGCAATGGATGGACCTTCCTGGGACTGACCTTTCGAGATGCGCCTGCTGGCCCTTTGCCTTAAAACTTTCGCATCGGGTCCGCCCTTCTGCACGCTGCGGCACACAGGGCGCCGCTGCATTCAACAGCCTCTTTCGAGCCGAGTCGAAGAAGCATCTACACCGTGGTGCGGAGGGGCCATACTGGGGGTAGGTAGGGAGTGCCCGTAGTGCCTCACCGGACACATTTCGACCGGAATAGGGGAATCAAAGGAGGGCTAAAATGAAACCTTTGTTCAAGTTCTTATCGTTTGGGATCGTGCTTTCCTTCGCAACAGCGTTGCTGCCCCAGGCGTCAGCGCAAGCCCAGCCCACAACCGCACCACCAGCCAAGCCCACAACCGCAACACCAGCAACGCAAACGCAGCCACAGCACCCCAAGGCTAACGGTGCCGCAAAAGGTGCCGCAGTTGGTGCTATGACGGGTGGGAGCGCTGCTAAGGGTGCGGTGGTTGGAGCTGGGCATTCCCGCCGCGAGGAGAGGAGGACCAGCCGGCACCAGTAACACTTAGAGACCTGGGGCGTCGCCCTACCTCCGACCTCCAAGCGATGCCCCAGTTCAACAACTATTCACGGCATTAAAAACGGGCTTTAGCGGAAAGCACTCT
>Ga0335085_10006624_pt1 | contig 18207 bp, 20 predicted proteins | sample Lox_Sample_45_FD_206712 | JGI IMG/M metagenome (GOLD analysis project Ga0335085, IMG submission 206712) | Soil microbial communities from Loxahatchee National Wildlife Refuge, Florida, United States - Lox_Sample_4.5 | ecosystem: Environmental > Terrestrial > Soil > Wetlands | place: USA...
ACCGGAGCGCAGGCTTTCCAGGCGGAAAACGCGGTGGCCGTGGCGCTGAAGCAGATGCGCGAATCGCCCATCCCGCCGCACGAGATCGAGCCGATGATCCCTGTGCCGATCGAGCGCGCCATCCTGAAGTGCCTCGAGAAGGATCCGGGAAAGCGCTTCCAATCCATTCCGGAGCTGGAAGCGGCGCTGCGCTCGCCGCTCGCTCCCGCCTTGCCGCAGCCGGCGGTGAACTACAAGCTGAATCACTCGAGCCACGCTCCGGTGTTGCCGCCCGCTCTGGCGGCCGTGCCCGAACCGAAGCGAAGCTTCGCCGTTACGTGGGTGCTGCTGATCTGCCTGCTGACCATCGGCGGCTACGCCGGCTGGCTGTACTATCCCACGGCGCAGGCGATCATTCAGCTCGCGCCGCCCGCGGCGCCCAAGACACCCGCGCCTCCGGATTTCGCTCTCGATCTCTCGACCGGGAAGGCCGCTGGGCAAGAACCGGCTCCGGCCGCTCCGGCAGCCGGCCCGTCCGCACCTGCGGCAAATTCCGAAGCGAAGCCCGAGGCGGACTCCGATAAATCCGCCGACGCAAACGCCGGCGGGAACGTGCCATCCTCCCCGAAAACTGCGGCAGTCGCGCCAACCGGCAAACCGGCCACTTCGCACGATCTGGCGGCCGCCAGGAATCAGGACGCCGATTCCGCGGCCACGCCGAAATCGAAAACCCATCGCGCCACCGAAACCTTCGGCGAGGACGAACCCGTCACGCAGCCTCCGGTCAACGACCACACGCCGAGCTACATCTGGGTGGGGCGGTTCGAGCACGAGGATCGCGCGCAGAGCGTCGCCAAGAAAATTCAGGATCTGGGCCTTTCGGTAACTGTGGTACCGCGCCGTGCGCTCACCGGTCAGATCTACATTGTCGTAACCGGTCCCTACGGTCCTGAACGAGTGGAAAGCGCCATGGATTACCTCAAAACGCAGGGCTTCTCCGATGTTCGTTTGATAAAAAACCCTTTGGGCACTCAACGGAATCCAAGCAATTAGATTTCGGAGGCTCGACGGAATGACCACGGAGATGAAATTCGGGGCGCGCAGCGATGTGGGATGCGTGCGCGAAAACAACGAAGACAGCTACCGCATCGTGCCGGAGAAAAATCTTTTCGTGCTCTCGGACGGCATGGGCGGGCTCGAAGCCGGCGAAGTGGCCAGCCGGATGGCCGTCGACGCGGTGGTGGAGCAGTATCGCGAGTCCGACTCGAATCCGGACCTGCCGCTCAATGGAGACCGCGTCGAAAGCGTTTCGGCATCGTCCAATCGCCTGGCCAGCGCGGTTCGATTTGCGAATAGCGAAGTCTACCGCGCCGCGCAGAATGGCGCCGGGCACCGCGGGATGGGAGCGACGATCGTCGCCGTGCATTTCACCGATCATCGCATGAGCGTGGCGCACGTGGGCGATAGCCGGCTCTACCGCCTGCGCGCCGGCAAGCTCGAACAGCTGACCAACGACCATTCGTTCGTGGCCGAGCAGGTGCGCAACGGCAAGATGACCCAGGAAGAAGCCGACAGCAGCACCATGCAGAACGTGCTGATCCGCGCGCTGGGCGTCGATCCCACGGTCGAAGTCGATCTGGCCGAGGTGCCGCTGCTGGAAGGCGACATCGTGCTGCTCTGCTCCGACGGCCTGACGCGCGAACTCACCGACGCGCAGATTGCCGCCGTGCTCGCCGGCCGCCGCAACCCCGAATCGGCCGCCGAAGAACTGGTCGACCTGGCCAAGCAGGCCGGCGGCGGTGACAACGTCACGGTGATCGTGCTGCGCTGCGTCAACAAGCCGCATGGCGCGCTGGCGCGCATCGCGAAATGGTTCACCAAATCGGCCTGAGCCCGGGGGCTGCGGTTTACGTGAGTTCGAAGGTTTGATTTTTGGAGGACGGAAATGCCAAAGCTGGTGCTGAAATTCGAAAACTCGGTGCTGAACGAAGTCGCGGTCGGCTCGCGCGAAGTCAGTATCGGCCGCTCGCCCGAAAACGGCCTGGTGATCGACAATCCCGCCGTCTCGCACTATCACGCCCGCGTGTTCAACGAAGAAGGCCGGCTGATGCTCGAGGATTTTGGCAGCATGAACGGCACTTTCGTCAACGGCCAGCGCGTGAAGATGGTCACGCTCAAGCCGGGCGATTCTGTCGGCATCGGCAAGCACACCATCGTCGTCTCGGAATCCAGGGAACTCGACGGCTTTGCTCCCGCCGGCGGCAACGGCGTGAAACCCGCCGCGCCGAAAATCAACGAGACCGTGATGCTCGATACCAAAGAGCGCCGCGAATTCCTGCAGAAGGTCGCCTCCGTCGGCGAAAGCGCGCAAGTCGCTCCGTCGCGCGTGAAAGTCGGCACGCTCATCGTCCGCAAGGGCAGCACCGACCATAAGGAGTACGCGCTCAACGACAAGCTCACCGTCATCGGCAAGTCCAGCCTCGCCACCGTAAAACTCAAAGGATGGTTCAAGCCCAAAGCCGCCGCGCAAATCACGCGACGCGACGACAAATCCTACGTAATCGGCGCCGCGGATAAGACGCCGAGTGTCAACGGCGTGCCGATCGCACATCCCACGGTGCTGAATTCGGGAGACGTGATCGCCGTGGCTGGCGTCGAGTTGGAATTCGTCTACCGCGATTAACCGCCCCACCCCGCGGTTCGACACTGCGCCCTCCGCGTCTCTGCGGTGAGCCGCAGTTCATCTCCGTGAATTCCGCAATCATTCACCCACTCGCGGCTGCGAGTTCGCCTGCACCATCGCAACCTGCTATCATCCACGCAAGAGAAATTCCCCGGAGCGAACACATGTCCGAACCCACAAAAGAAGAATTGCTGGCGCGCATCGCCGAGCTTGAGAATCAAACCGGCTCACGCTCGAAAGGCAGCCTCGAATTCCGCGTCGGCGAAAAAGGCGGCGTCAGCGTCTACGGCCTGGGCCGCTTCCCGGTCACCTTGTATTACGAACAGTGGATTCGCCTGCTGGACAAGTCCGAGGATTTGCGCAATTTCCTCGAAGAAAACAAAAGCAGATTGAAACTGAAGAACGCCTAAGTCTTGCTCTTTTCCAACTCCTCAATCATCGCCGGCACAATCTCAAAAAGATCCCCGACGATCCCGTAATCCGCCACCTCAAAAATCGGCGCGTTCGCATCCTTATTGATCGCCGCAATCGTCCGCGAGCCTTTCATGCCCACCACGTGCTGAATTGCCCCGCTGATCCCCAGCGCCAAATAAAGCTTCGGCACCACGGTCTGTCCGGAGCTTCCGATTTGCCGGTCCATCGGCAGCCAGCCTTCATCGCAAATCGGCCGCGAGGCGGAAATTTCTCCGCCCATCAACTTCGCCAGCTTTTCCGCCATGGGAATATTTTCCGGAGCTTTGATGCCGCGCCCCACTGAAACCAGCACCGGCGCCTGCGTCAGATCCACCGCCTGCTTGGCCTCGCGGAACAGCTCCAGCGGCTTGGTGCGAATCTGCTCCGGTTTCAATTCCACGCTCATCGGCTTTACCGGCGCCTTGCCGCTCGCATGCTTCGCGGCCGTGTCCGCGCGAAACGCCCCGGCCTGAAACGTCGCCACCCACGGCGGCTCGCCCATGAACACCACGTCCGCCGCGGTGCGCCCCTGAAACATCTGCCGCACGAAAATCGATTTGCCGTTCTCGTGCCGGTGCCCAACGCAGTCGCCGATCATGCCCTTGCCCATCGACGCCGCCAGCTTCGGCGCGAAATCGCGCACCTGGTAGGTGTGCGGCAGCAGCACCAGGTCGGGCTTCGCCGATTCGATCACCTGCCGCAGCGCGATCGAAAACGCGTCCGGCGTGTATTGCTCCAGCAGATCGTGCTCGACGAGCAGCACCTCATCGAGCTGATAGCTGGCCAGTTCATCCGCTAGCGCCGCCACGCCTTTGCCCACCACTGCCCCTGAAACGGTCGCCTTCTCCTGCCCTGCGATCATCTGCGCAGCCGCCAGCGTCTCGAAGCTGACTTTGTTCCACTTCGCGTCCCGCTGTTCGGTAATCAGAAGAATTTTCATCGGCCTACAAAACCCGCGCCTCATGGCGCAGCTTCTCAATTAACTTCGCCGCAGCCTCCTTCGGCGTTCCCGAAATAAATTCTGTCTTCTTCGTTTTCTGCGGCACGTAAATTCGTTCCACGCGCTGCGTCCCGGCGTCCGCCACGCCCAGCGACGCGCGCTCTACCGTGGCGATCTCTTTCTTCTTTGCCGCCATGATGCCCTTTAGCGTCGCGTAACGCGGCTTGTTGATGCCCGATTGAATGGTGATCACCGCCGGCAGCGGCAGCTCCACCCACTGGAACCATCCGGCCTCGAGCTCGCGCTTCAATTTCATGCGCCCGTCGTTCACCTCGATGGCCATGATGATCGTCGCGTGCGGCCGCCCCAACAATTCCGCCAGCAGCACGCCGGTCTGCCCGAATCCCTGGTCTTCGCTCTGCAATCCGGTGAGAATCAGGTCGAAGTTTTCTTTTTCGATCGCCGCCGCCAGCGAGCGAGCGGACGTCAGGGGATCGAGCTTGTAAAATTCGTTGTCCGCCACGTGAATCCCGCGCTCCGCGCCCTTGGCCAGCGCTTCCTTGATCGCCTGCTTGGCGCGCTCCGGACCCATCGAAATCGCCACCACTTCGCCGCCGTGCTTTTCCTTCAGCCGCAGCGCTTCTTCGAGCGCAAATCCGTCCGGCTCGTTGGTCTCAAAACCGATATCCGATTCGCGGATCCACGCCGAGGCATCGGCAATGGCGAGAGGGGCATCTTTGGCGGGAACCTGCTTAACGCAAACGCCGATCTTCACAGAACGCCTTTCACTTTCTAATTCCCGTCCCAGCGCTTGAACAGCAGCGACGCATTCGTTCCGCCGAAACCGAACGAATTCGAAAGCGCGTACATCACTTCCGCCTTCCGCGCCGTGTTCGGCACGTAATCCAGGTCGCAAGCCGGATCGGGCGTTTCCTGATTGATCGTCGGCGGCAAAATCTGGTCGCGCAGGGCTAGCACGCTGATGCCGGCCTCCAAACCGCCCGCACCGCCCAGCAGATGCCCGGTCATCGACTTCGTCGAGCTGATCGGCACTCTCTTCGCCCGCTCGCCGAACACGCGCTTCAGCGCCGCCGTCTCGATCGCGTCGCCCATCGGCGTCGAAGTCCCGTGCGCGTTCACGTAGCTCACGTCGTTCGGCGTGATCTTCGCGTCCTTGATCGCCGCGAGCGACGAACGATAGCCGCCGTCGCCTCCCTCGGCTGGCTGCGTGATGTGGTACGCATCGCCCGACATGCCGTAGCCCGTAATCTCGGCGATGATTTTCGCCCCGCGCCGCTGCGCGAATTCCAGCGACTCCAGAATCAAAATCCCGGAGCCTTCGCCCACCACAAATCCCTCGCGCTGCGCGTCAAACGGCCGGCTGGCCTTCTCCGGCGCGTCGTTGCGCGTCGAAAGCGCCCGCATCGCGCCGAATCCACCGATGCTCATCGGCGTGATCGCCGCTTCCGATCCGCCCGCGATCATCACTTCCGCATCGCACCGCTGAATAATCTTGTACGCGTCGCCCACCGCGTGCGCTCCCGCCGAACAAGCCGTCGCCGTAGCGGAATTCGGCCCCTTGGCCCCATAGCGAATCGACACGTTGCCCGCGGCCAGATTCACAATCGCGGAAGGAATGAAAAACGGAGAGATCTTGCCCGGACCGCCGTTCAGATATTTGGAGTGTTCGCGCTCGATCACGTCGAACGCGCCGATGCCCGATCCGATGTAAACGCCGGTGGAATCCGCGATGTCCGGCGTGACCTCCAGCCCGGCCATGCGAATGGCGAAATCCGAAGCGGCCATGGCGAGCTGAATAAACCGCCCCATCTTCTTCAGCTCTTTTTTCTCGATCCACTGCAGCGGATCGAAGCCCTTCACTTCGCCGGCGATGCGGCAATCAAACGCGGATACGTCGAAGAACGTGACCGGCCCGATCCCGCTCTTGCCGGCCAGCAGGCTGGCCCACACTTCCTCGGTCCCAATGCCGCACGCGCATATCAATCCAACGCCCGTCACTACCACTCGGCGGTTCAACGAAAACTTCTCCTGTTCGGGTTAGGACGATCCGGCGGGACTGCTTACTTCCCCTTGGAATGTTTCTCGATGTACTCGTTCGCGTCCTTCACCGTGGCAATCTTCTCGGCGTCCTCGTCCGGAATTTCGATGCCGAACGCCTCCTCGAACGCCATCACCAGCTCGACCGTGTCGAGCGAGTCGGCGCCAAGGTCGTCCACGAACGAAGCGCTGGGTGTCACTTCGCCCTCATCCACCCCGAGCTGCTCGACAATAATCTGCTTCACGCGTTCTTCGACGCTGGCCAGTCTGATGTTTCCTCCGATATCCGCTGTCTGGGACCTTGGGCTGCACGCAGGAGAGTTGCGCCCCAAATCGTCCGAACCATTCTATTAGGGGCCTTTCGCCCGGTCAACCTTACGCGCCCCCTATTTCATTTGCAAGATTCGCGTTTTCTCTGCGCCTCTGCGGTGATTCGTTGCCTGTCTCTGTGACTTCCGTGCTACTTAGCGAACTCTGTGTTGAGCCTTTCGATTACCCCGCGTGCATCCCGCCATTCACCTCAAGCACTTGCCCCGTGATGTATCCCGCCTCGTCGCTCGCCAGGAACACAATCGCCGTCGCAATCTCGCGATCCGAGCCGAAGCGCCCGAGCGGAATCATCGTCTTCATTTTGTCTTTCACCTCCTGCGACAGCACATCCGTCATCGGCGTCTCGATAAACCCCGGCGCCACGGCATTCACGGTGATGCTCCGCGAGGCCACCTCCACCGCGATCGCCCGGGTCAGCCCGATCAAACCCGCCTTCGACGCCACATAATTTGCCTGCCCCGCATTCCCCGTTTCCGCCACCACCGATGACAAATTAATGATCCGCCCCGACCGCTGCTTCAGCATGGCGCCCAGCGCCTGCTGCACGCACAAATACGCCCCGGTCAAATTCGTACGCAATACCGCGTCCCAATCCTCCAGCTTCATCCGCAGCGCCAGCGTATCCTTCGTAATCGCCGCGTTGTTCACCAGGATGTCCAGCTTCCCGAATTTCGCGAGCACCTGCTGGAATCCCGCCTTGATCTGCGCGGCGTCGGCTACATCCATCGTCACCGCCAGCCCCTCGCCGCCTCTCGCTTCGATCTCGCTTACCAGCGACGCCAACTTATCCGCCGACCGCGCCGCCACCGCTACCTTCGCGCCCGCCTCCGCCAGTGCCAGCGCCGTCGCTCGCCCAATCCCCTGCGACGCACCCGTAACCAGCGCCACCTTATCCTTCAATGAAAACATTCGCCTAACTCTCCGGCGCTTCCGCGCGCGCCTGCGTGATCTTCTCGATCGTCGATTGCAACGTCGCGCTATCCTCCACGCTCAACACGCGCACCGAACGGTCGATCTGCCGCATCAACCCGGCCAGCACCTTCCCAGGCCCTACTTCCACGAAAATATTCACGCCCAGCTCGATCATCTCGCGCACTGATTCCAGCCACCGCACCGGCATGGTCACTTGCCGGATCAGCGATTCGCGCGCTTCGTCTCCCAGAATCACCGCCTCGGCGTCCACGTTCGTGATCACCGGAAATTTCATGGCGCTGAACTTCATCGCCCGCAGATCCGGCTCCAACCGCTCCTGCGCCGGCAAAAGCATCGCGCAATGAAATGGCGCGGAGACTGTCAGCATCACCGCCCGCTTGGCTCCCGCTTGTGAAGCCATCTCCACCGCGCGCTTCACCGCCGCCGCGCTTCCCGCGATCACCGTCTGCTCCGGCGAATTCAGATTCGCGGGGGAAACCACTTCGGACTCCGCGGCCTTCTTGCAGACTTCCGCCACGTCCGCGGGCGACATTCCCAGAATCGCCGCCATCGCGCCTTCGCCCACCGGCACCGACGCCTGCATGTAACGCCCGCGCTGCCGCACCGCCTTCACCGCATCGCGAAACTCCATCGCGCCCGCCGCCACCAGCGCCGAATACTCGCCCAGGCTGTGCCCCGCCGCATAGTCCGGCTGAAATCCCTTGGCCGCCAGCGCGCGATATGCAGCCACGGACACCGTCAAAATCGCCGGCTGCGTATTTTCGGTCAGCTTCAGCTCTTCCTCGGTGCCCTCGAAACACATCTTCGACAGCGGAAATCCCAGCGCCTCGTCCGCTTGGTCAAACACCTCGCGCGACTCCGGAAATTTCTCGTAGAGATCCTTGCCCATGCCGGGATATTGCGAGTTCTGTCCGGGGAAAAGAAATGCGAGCTTGCTCATAGTGATGGCGGATTCCTTCCAGACTCAGCCGCGGGCGGGGATTGCGGCGGCAGCGGCGGCAGCTGCAGCGGACGACAGCTCCTGCTCGATTTTCTCGTTCACGCGCGAGCGGCACAGCTCCGCCGCCACGCGAATCGCGTTCTTGATGGCATTCGGATTCGAGCGCCCGTGGCCGATCACGGTGATGCCGCGCACGCCGAGCAGCGGCGCGCCGCCGGTTTCGGAATAGTCCGTGCGCTTGCGGAAATCGTCGAACGCGCTCTTCGAAAGCGCGTAGCCGATTTTCGAAGTCAGGCTGCTCTTGATCGCCTTCTTCAGCATTCCGCCGATGTGCTCCACAAGCCCTTCGCTCAATTTCAGCGCGATGTTCCCTATAAATCCGTCGCAGACCACCACGTCGACGTTCCCGCGAAACACATCCCGCCCCTCGACGTTGCCCACGAAATTCAGCGGCAAACTCTTCAGCCGCACCGCCGCTTCTTTCGTCAGCTCGTTGCCCTTGGCCTCTTCCTCGCCGATCGAAAGCAGCGCGATGCGCGGCCGCTTCGTCCCCCAGATCGCCCGGTAATAAATCTCGCCCATCACCGCGAACTGCTCGATCTGCGCCGGCTTGGAATCCACGTTCGCGCCCACGTCCAGAATCACCGAGATTTTTTCCTTCATGTTCGGGAAAGCCGCGGCCAAGGCCGGCCGGTCGACCGATGGCAGAGTGCCGATCACGAACCGCGCCACGGTCATCACCGCGCCCGTGTTCCCGGCGCTCACCAGCGCTTCCGCCTGTCCGTCCCGCACCAGCCGCGCCGCCACGTGCAGCGAGCTTTCCTTCTTCCGGCGGAAGGCATGCGACGGTGAATCCGTCATGGTGATCACGTCCGTCGCGTTCACCACCTCGATCGGAAGTCCGTCCGAAGCCTTATGCCGCTTCAGCTCTTCGCGGACCGCGGCCTCCTGCCCAACCAGAATGACGCGCACCCCCAGCTCGCGCGCCGCAAGGATCGCTCCTTCGACCTCGACTCGAGGCGCATGGTCGCCCCCCATCGCATCCAGGGCAATTGTGGTCATGGCAGTGCCAGCTTGGTACGGCAGGCGAGAAAAACTTAGGCCGACTTCGCCGCGGTGTCAATCACTTCGCGGCCCTTGTAATATCCGCACTTCAGGCACGCCCGGTGGGGCAGCTTCTTCTCGTGGCAGTTCGGGCACTCGGCCAGCGTCGGGGCCGTCAAATGGTCGTGCGCGCGGCGAGTCGACGTGCGTCGCTTCGAATGTCGCCGCTTTGGGTTGGGCATTGTTGCTCCTCTAAACAGGCCTGTATCAGACAGGACCCTAAATGGAAGTATCAGTGTAGCGGTTTATTGCTTTTTGAACCAGTCCTGCTTGATCCGCGCCAGCGGGGCCATGCGGGGATCGCTGCCGTTCTTCTCGCAGCGGCATTCTTCGTTGTTCAGGTTGGCGCCGCAGTGGGCGCAAAGTCCGCGGCAATCGCTCGAGCAGATCACCTTCATCGGTAGCGCCAGGTTCACCTGTTCGGCCAGCACATCCGCCAGGAACAGGCCATCGCCCTCAAAAAACGCGGTTTCCGTATCGTCCAGATTCAACTGGACTTCTTCGTCGTTCGCGATCGTCGCCATGGGGCGGTAGTAGAGGTCGAAATCGCGGCTGATTTCTTCGATCACCGTGTCCAGGCAGCGCGCGCACACCAGCTCAACCCGCGTGTGGAGGTTGCCGACCACGCGAATCTGGCCTTCCACAAGTTCTGCGGTGGCACGTACTTCGAGGGGTTCGACCTGGCGGAATTCGCCGGAATGGAAATCCAGCGTCCCCGGGGCGTAGCTTTTCCGGATGCGGGTCTTACGGACGGCAAGTTCATTTACATCCAGAAACATTAAATTTTCCCCGGAATTCGCGCTCGCAAGCTCATTATATGTCCCGCGCTCGCCTTGTCAAGAAACCCCCGAAACAGGTTGTCCGCCCCGATACCGCAACCAAAGCGAAACAGCCGACTTCAGCCGCAGGAATCCTGACCCAGCATCTCCCTGCACTGACGCAGCAGGAAATGATCCGTCATTCCTGCAATGTAATCGCAGACCACGCGATGGACCGGTTCCAGCTTCGCCAGCTCGGCGTGGTACTTCGGCATGCGCTCCGGATGCTCCAGGAAGAAACCGAAGAGCGCATCCAGCGCCTCGACCGACCGGGCGCGATCCTCCGCGATCGCCGGCTGCGAATACACACGAGTCATTAGATAACGCTTCAACTGCGCGTCTTCCTCGGCCACCTCGGCCGAAAACGCGGCCAGCCTCCGGGGCACCCTTCGGATATCTTCAACCGACGCGGCTCCGCTTTCCTGCACACCCCGCCTTGTGGTCTCGATCAAATCCGTGGCCAGGCGGTCGAGCACGCGCATGAGCGCCGCGTTGAATTTCAATTTCTTCGGCCCTCGCGGGTGGCGCCCTTCGACCGCTTCGTACGCGGAACGAAAGACGGGAACTTCCGCCAGCAGCTGATCGAAATCGAGCACGCGCGCCTCGAAAGCATCGTCCAGATCAGCGGTGTTGTAGGCGATTTCGTCGACCAGGTCGATCAGCTGGGCCTCGAGCGGCGGCCGCTGCTCCAGGAGAAACTCGGCCAACTCGGGATGTTCCGCCGCGTCGTAATCGCGCGAATGTTTCACGATTCCTTCGCGGACTTCGAAGGTGAGGTTCAGGCCCGGAAAATCTAGATAGCGCTGCTCGAACTGGTCGACGATCCGCAGCGCATGCAGATTGTGATCGAAGCGCTCTCCATATGTTCGCATGCGCTCGTCGAGCTTTTTTTCGCCGGCGTGCCCGAACGGCGGATGCCCGATGTCGTGCACCAGCGCGAGCGCTTCGGCCAGATCGGTGTTCACGCCCAGCGCGCCGGCCACGGTACGCGCGATCTGCGCCACCTCCAGCGTGTGCGTCAGCCGGTTGCGAAAATGATCGGAAAAACGCTCGGTGAAAACCTGCGTTTTTGCCTCCAGCCTGCGGAAGGCACGCGAGTGGATCACGCGATCGCGGTCCCGCGCGAATTCGTTGCGGTAGGGATGCGGCGGCTGCGGATGGCGGCGCCCCCGCGTCTGCGCCACGTCCATCGCGAATTTCTCCAGCGCCATTGACGCTATTCTACCGCGATTGCCTTTTGCGGTATGATCCGCCCAATGTTTTACGGGGATGTCCTGAAGAAGTTGAGACGGGTGTGTCTCGCGCTGCCCGAAGCGGAGGAGTTCGTCAGCTTCGGCCATCCGGCCTTCCGCGTGCGCGGCGGAAAAATCTTCGCCGTGCTGGAAACGTACAAAGGCGAACTCGGAATCTGCGTCAACGTGGGCAAGACGATGCAGGGACTTTTTCTCGCCGATTCGCGTTTCTTCCGCACGCCCTACATCGGCAAATTCGGCTGGGTGACGCTGCGCGTGGAAGCCGCCCGGCTGAATTGGACTGAGATCCGCGACCTGGCAAAAGGAAGCTATCAACTGGCCGCGCCGAAATCGTCGAGCGCCGCCGATCCTGCATCACGCCGCCGCAGATAGCCGCGCAAGTTTCGGCGCCATGGAAAAGTACAGTAAAAGAGCGCCTGTCCTGGGTTTCGACTAAAGGACAGGCGACACGCCTCCCCGCATCTGCCAATCTGAACTCGACGCGAACAGTTCCCGTCCACTCCGCGGGCCGGAGTCGAATGCTCTTTGACAACTGAATATTTTACGCGTGCCTTTATCGATGCTGTCAAACGCATCGATGTAGCCGCACCTAGCATCAGCGCCGGAGGCGCGGCACATGGTAGCCCAGCCCGTAAGGGCGGGGACACGCATCTCTGCGGAATCCCAGAGCGCCGGAGGTGCGACACATAATTCGGACTGCGACGCGCAACCGCCCACTGCCCTGCTAAGCCAAGCCGCGGAGCGGCGATTGTAATTAGCCCGGCACGCAGGTCGCCGCAGCGACCGGAGTGCCGGGAACGCCTCTACCTACGACGAAAAGTCCCGGAGGGACGGTTGAGGGTTTCATCCCGAACACTGGCGCTGGCCGCAAACGAAGTGACACACCATGCAAAGTGAAATCATCCGTAACCCTCTGAAAACAAAGGCAAGGTACACCTTTCAAGTGACACACTTTTTCGAGGGGTTGCGCCGGCGCATTTCGCCAAATCCGCCGAATATTTCACACGCAACAACGCCTATCAGGAGATTGGCGATCCCGGAAAACTCAGGATTTGCCGGGGAGAAGCGCGAGGGCCTGGTCGGCTTGGTCGGCGACCGGCGTGTCGGGGTAGTCGGTCTTGATCTGATTGAAAAGCTTCGCGGCCTGCGCCGGATCCTTTGGCGCGTAATGCTGCGCGAGCGCGAGCATCACCACGGCTTTCGGGACCAGCACGGTGGGCTTATCAATCAGAGCCTTGTAGAGTTTTTCCGCGTTGTCGGCGTCGCCGGTGCGATCGTCGAGTCCCGCGAGTTCGAATTTCGCGAGCGCGGCGATTTCTTCGTCACTGCTGCCCGTCAAGCCGTTCAGCGCTGCCTTCGCTTCGGCGTTCTTGTCGAGCTTCTCGTCGCTGAGCGCCACGTAGTAGCGCGAAAGCTCTCCCGGGCGCGTGTGCGGATATTTCGCCGCCACGTCGGCGAATTTCTGCTGGGCGTCGGTGAATTTCTTTACCGGGTCGGTATAAGACGGCTGGCCTTCCGCAATGGCGGCGCCGAGCGGTGCCTGGAAAATCTTCATGGCGTCGTCAAAACCGGCGGAGGCCTTCACGGTCTGCCGCTGAGTATAGGTACGCCAGCCGAAAATGCCCGCGGCGATCAAGACCGCCGCGATCAATATGTAGAGCGACAATTGCTGATGGGAAAGGACGGCTTCGGCGCCGCGCTCGAACGTGTCGCGGACTTCGTCCTTTTTCAGCTCTCTGCGGGAAATATGCGCCACACCAATGCTCCTGAATGTATTCGCCGGTTCAGAATCGTATCACAGAATGCCGGGAGGGCCGCGGCCATGGCCTTTCGTGCGGGGTTTGGCGCCTGGGCTCAGTTTCTGGCAACACAGAGTTCACCGAGAACACCATTGAGGGCACGGAGACCGGGGCGGGCAAGAAAGGCCCCGTTTCGTCTTGGAAACGGGGCTGCTGGATATTCGCTGCGCTAGACCTTGGTGACGTTTTCAGCCTGAAAGCCCTTCGGTCCCTGTTTGACCTCGAACTCGACAAGCTGCCCTTCGTTCAGCGACTTGTACCCATCCATCTGGATCGCGGAAAAGTGAACGAAGACGTCTTCTCCGGACTGGCGCTGGATGAAGCCAAATCCCTTCGATGCATTGAACCACTTCACAACACCCTGTTCTCGAGCCAAAGTGACGACTCCTCTGCAGTGATGTCCTGATTCTGGTGCTCGCACATCCGGCAGCGGTACGAAGGGCGTCGCGCAGCGCTGGGTTCGTATCACGACAGGAACGGCAAGACCGCCTCGGCGGGCGGATTTTTGCATAAACCGGAATAAATTGTCTAGATGAAGGGTGTTACGAACGGCTGCGGGAATGGGCGCGACCGCAGTCGCAATTTGGACGAACGAAATTGAACGGCTTCACCACACAGCTCATAGAGCGAGCGCAGAGGGCACGGAGAAAATTTGCAGCGAGATTGCGGTCGCTCGTTGATTAAAGAGAAATCGTAAGACCACAAACAGGAGTGTCTGTGCCGCTTACGAGCGACTACTTTTTGGCGAAGGCGTTGATGGCGGCTGCTTCGTCGGATTGGACGTCGAATACGGTGAAGAGACGCGTGATCTGGATCAGGTCGCGGACGCGCTTGGTGAGCTGCATCAATTTCAGCTCGCCGCTGGCGCCGCGAACGGTGGTGTAGGCGCCGACGAGCTCTCCGATGCCGGAGCTGTCGATATAGTCCACGTCGCCGAGGTTCAGCAGGATCTTGCGCTGGCCCTGGCCGACGAGATCTCTCACGGTCTGGCGCAGCGTGGCGCTGCCTTCACCGAGCGTGATCTTGCCGCTGAAATCGACGATAGCCACGTCGTCTATTTGCCTGCATGTTCCGCGTAATGTCACGGTAAGCCCTCGAACTGACTGCCGATTCTACCGCGCCTGGGAGTTTCCGTTGCCGGAATCTGCGTGCGGGAGTTTCTTGAACATCACCAGGTCGGCCCCGCCGGTCGGCCCCTTGCGGACGGCAAGATCGTCCATAAACGCGCGCATCAGGAAAATGCCGCGTCCGGAGGTGCGCAGCAGGTTCTCCTCGGCCAGCGGGTCTTCGACATCGGAAAGCTCGAAGCCGCAGCCTTCGTCGACGATGTGCACAACCATGGTTTCGGGCTCGAACTCCACGGCGAGGTGAATCTTCTTGCGCTTGTCCTGGCAGTTGCCGTAGTTGTAGGCGTTGATCACGCCTTCGCGCACGGCCATGCCGAGGCGATGCAGCTCGTCTTCGCCGAAGCCCGCTTCCTGGGCGACGCGCGTCACGATGTTTTCCGCCAGATCGACGCTCTCGAGTTGCGTATCGAGAGTGACTTCCAGCCGTTGGTTTGATGCCGCCATGGCGCCGTGAGAAAACCCCAATAAAAATGCCCTGTATGGGTATCACAGGGGGTGGCGGGCCGTCAATCGGAGGCGACCCTTAGAGGATTTTACCGAGGTCCCAAATTCCAAACCAAATTCAAAGGCAAAAGGCGGCACAGTCGGCTGGTGGCTGACTTTGCGCCAAGGTATTTCGCCGGCCACGGCATCCCCTGCCTCTAAGTTCGAGACGCTCCGCAAACCAAAACCGTTACGCCCAGTAGGTGCGGTCCAGCGTGCGGTATTGGATTGCTTCACTTAGATGTTTGGGCTCGAGGTTGGGTGACGCGTCGAGGTCGGCGATGGTGCGGGCGACCTTGAGGATGCGGTCGTGGGCGCGGGCGGAAAGGCCCAGGCGGGCGATGGCGGATTCGAGGAGCTTTTCGCCTTCGGCAGAGATCGCGCAGTATTTCCGGATCAATTTGGGCGGCATCTGGGCGTTGGCGTAGAGGCCTTTTTCTTCCTTGTAACGCTCGGCCTGAATTTCGCGGGCGCGAAGAACGCGCTTGCGCACGCATTCGGAACATTCGATGACCGCATCGCCGCGCAGCTCCTTGTATTTCACCGCGGGAACTTCGATGTGGATATCGATGCGGTCGAGCAGCGGGCCGGAGATTTTCGAGACGTAGCGCTGGATTTGCGGAGGCGAGCAGTGGCATTCGCGGGTGGCATCGCCGAAGAAACCGCAGGGGCACGGATTCATGGCGGCGGCGAGCATGAAGCGCGACGGGAAGCTGACCGAGGTGGAGGCGCGGGCGATGGTGACGCAACCGTCTTCGAGGGGCTGGCGCATGACTTCGAGTACGTTGCGCTGAAATTCGGGAAGCTCGTCGAGGAAGAGCACGCCGTTGTGCCCGAGCGAGACTTCGCCGGGACGGGGGACGGCGCCGCCGCCGATGAGGCCGGCGTCGCTGATGGTGTGGTGCGGGGAGCGGAACGGGCGGGTGCCGACCAGGCCGCGGGAATCCTCGAGGACGCCGGCGACGCTGTGGATGCGCGTGGTCTCGATGGCTTCGGCCAGCGAAAGCGGCGGCAGGATCGTAGGGATGCGCTTGGCGAGCATGGTCTTGCCAGCGCCGGGCGGGCCTATGAGAAGGATGTTGTGACTGCCGGCGCAGGAGACTTCGAGAGCGCGCTTGGCGGAGAGCTGGCCGCGCACATCGCGCAGGTCGACGGGGTAGTGGCCGGCCTCGACGAGCATGGTGGATGTGTCGACTTCGACGGGCTTGAAGGATTCGGGCGCGTTCATCAAGTCGACGGCTTGCGGGAGGGATTTCACGCCGAAGACGCAGATGCCCTGAACGACGGCGGCTTCGCGGGCGTTGGCTTCGGGGACAACGAGATTCTTGATACCGCGTTCGCGGGCGGCCAGCGCGGCCGAGAGCGCGCCGCGAACCGAGCGGACGCTGCCATCGAGCCCGAGTTCGCCGAGGAAAACGAAATGGTCGAGCTGTTTGCCGAAGAACTGGCCCTGACTGCCGATGAGGCCGAGCGCCATGGGCAGGTCGAAAGCGGAGCCTTCCTTGCGGATATCGGCGGGCGCGAGATTTACGGTGACGAGCTGGTAGGCGGGGTAGTCGAAACCGCAGTTGCGAAGGGCGGCTTTGACGCGTTCGCGGCTTTCGCGGACGGCATTGTCGGGGAGGCCGACGACGTTGAATTTGCCCTGCTCGCCCGGGCCGATGTCGACCTCGACTTCGACGAGGTAGGCGTCGATACCGAATACGGCGGCGCTGAAGGTCTTGAAGAGCATTTTAGTCAGACAATGGGTGGTGCGTTTAGGGGGACAGCGTAACCCAAAATGGACGTATTGGCTAGTGAAAGAGAACTGGAGGCAAGGAAGCCGGGACACAGCGAGCGAGCCGGACAGCTGGCTCCGGCCCCGTGCTTGATTTTCGGCCGCATCGGGATTCTTTAGGGTCAGCTCGGGTGCGGGTCACCCACGAATTCGTGGCCGTCGGTGGTGCGGGTGCGAGCGAGAGAGTCTTGGCGATCCTTGAAAAACATTTCGCCTTTTACCATCCAGGCGAAGCCGAAGGCCCAGAGTGAGGTGGACTCGAACGTGATGCCGCCATGATTCCATTTCACCAACCTAACGAAAATGGGCAGCAGGAGGAGCGAAATGACGATGACCATGCCGCAAGCAATGTAGATGCGATTGCGCACGATTTTCATTTCTGTTTTTCGCTTGTCGCCGGCGCTCATCGTGAACAGGAAGAGGCAGAAAATGGCGAGGATAATGAAGAGCGTGGCGGCGAAGGTGTAATGCACGTAGCTGACATCGATCTGGCGGCAGGAGGGGAATCCGGGCGAAGTCGGGAAGAGAGCGACCCCGATGGCGCAGATGGCGGAGAGGAGGCTGAAAGTTTCGTCCTTGGAGTCGTAGCCGCGGGCGCCGAGCATGAACATGGCAATGGCGCACAGGCTGCCGGTGAAAACGGTGCGCATGGCGGTGTAGTAGTAGGCGCTGATGGAAGTTTCGATTTCGTGGTGCATGAGGTACCACGGAACGGCCACGGCGAACGGCAGCAGGAAGGCGACGATGCCCACGAATTTTCGCAGCGCGAGATAGGAGAGAACGACGGGATCCTTGCGCACGGGCGGGTTGGTGAAATGCATTTCCATGGCGCACCTCGATGGAGATGGGGATGCCGGGGCCGACATGCAGGGGATTGAGGCGGAGAGGGTAACTCGGAACTTACGTGGTTTCCAGTGTTAACTCCGGCGAGAATTCGGTGTGATATTCTTCGCGCCGTATTGAGGAGGATCCCAGATGATCCGGAGTATGGCGGGATTGGCGTGGGGTCTAGCGATGGTGCTGGTTGTCTTTTACCCGGGCGCTCGATTGGCGGGCGCGCAGAGGATTTCAGACGAGCAGCAGAACCAAGCCGTACGGCTCTACAACCAGGGGCGGGCGCAATACCAGAGCGGCAACGTGGATCAGGCGATTGCACTCTACAAGGCGGCGCTGGCCATCGATCCCAGCCTGGCCGATGCGCTTACGAATCTGGGATTCGCTCTCGATTACCAGGGAAATTACGACGAAGCGGTTGCTGATTACAATCTGTCGCTCAAGTTCAAGCCGAATAACGGCGTGACGCTGAGCGATTTGGGGCTGACTCTTTATCATCAAAAGAAATATCAGGACGCCGCGAACGCGTATATGAAGGCAATCGCGTCGGCGCCGAAATCCGCCGAGGCCTACAACGGATTGGGAGCGGTGTTCTTCGCCGTGGGTCAGGTGGACGACGCGATTCCGAGATACCGGCAAGCCCTGGCGATTGATCCCCTCTACGCCGACGCTTTGAATAATCTGGCTGCGGCGCTG
>Ga0335085_10006625_pt1 | contig 18206 bp, 16 predicted proteins | sample Lox_Sample_45_FD_206712 | JGI IMG/M metagenome (GOLD analysis project Ga0335085, IMG submission 206712) | Soil microbial communities from Loxahatchee National Wildlife Refuge, Florida, United States - Lox_Sample_4.5 | ecosystem: Environmental > Terrestrial > Soil > Wetlands | place: USA...
GCCGGTCCAGGCCGGCCACCACGCTGGCGCCGGAAGCCGCGTCGTGCACCACCCGGGCCACCCTGGTCAGCGTCCCATTGCGGGCGAACGAGTGCGGGCCGAGCCGGTCCCAGCCGAACTCCTCGACCGTCACCCGGGCCCGGCTGATCTGCGGCTGGCCGCCGACGAAATGCGCCGCCAGTTCCAGGCCGAGCACCTCGGGCTCGGCCGCGCCCAGCCGGCGGGCGAAGGCCTGCACCGTGTTCTTCTGCGTGTCGGTGGTCAGCACGCCCGAGTTGTCCCCGGTCAGGTGGGTGGCATCCAGGTCGCCGGACAGGCTGGTCGAGACGTTCCAGTCCCGGATCAGGTCACCGCCGCCCGCGGCCGCGCCGCGGGCCACCCGCAGCACCCGGACCTCCGCTTTCCCGTACCGGTTCGCACCGAGCTGGACCATGAGCGTGCCTTTCCTCAGCGTGATCCGCGGCCGGCGATGGCCGCGCTCGCCTCGGCCGCGGCCCCGGCCAGGGCGCCGGTGTCGGCCGTGCTCAGCTCCCCGCCGGTCACCACCTGGCGGCCGCCGACGAACAGGTGCTCCAGCGCGGGCGCGCCGTGCACCAGCGTGATCACCGGGTCCTCGATCCCGGCCCCGGGCAGCCCGGACACCCGCCACACCGCGAGGTCGGCCAGCTTGCCCGGCTCCAGCGAGCCCAGTTCGGCCTCCCGGCCCAGGCAGCGCGCACCGCCCATGGTGGCCATCCGCAGGCAGTCCCGCGCGGTCAGCGCCTGCGGGCCGCCCGCGTACCGCGCGGCCAGCAGCGCCTGGTGCAGCTCGGCGGCCATCCGGCCGGACTCGTTCGACGCGGCCCCGTCCACCCCCAGCCCGACCGCGGCGCCCGCGTCGAGCAGCTGGCGGACCGGCGCGATGCCCGCGCCGAGCCGGCCGTTGGAGCTGGGGCAGTGGGCCACGCCGGTGCCGGTCGCGCCGAGCCGGGCCACCGCCTCGCCAGACAGGTGCACGCAGTGCGCCAGCCACACGTCCGGCCCGAGCCAGCCCAGGTCCTCGACGTACTGGGCGGGCGTGCGGCCGAACTGCGCCAGGCAGAACTCTTCCTCGTCGGCCGTCTCGGCCAGGTGGGTGTGCAGCCGGACGCCCCGGGCCCGGGCTAGCTCGGCCGAGTCCCGCATTAGCTCGGCGGTGGCCGAGAACGGCGAGCACGGCGCGATCGCGATCCGGGTCATCGCGCCGAACGACGGGTCGTGCCAGCGGTCGATGGCGGCCTCGGACGCGGCCAGCACCGCGTCGTGCGTTTCGACCACGGCGTCCGGTGGCAGCCCGCCCGCCGACTGGCCCAGGTCCATCGAGCCCCGGGTCGGGTGGAACCGCACGCCGACCTGCTGGGCGGCCACGATCTCCGCCTCCAGCAGACCGGCGGAGTCCAGGCCGGCCGGGAACACGTACAGGTGGTCGGTGCTGGTGCTGCAGCCGGTCAGGGCCAGCCAGGCCAGGTTGGCCGCGGCCGAGTCGTGCACCAGCTCCGGGGTGAGCCGGCCCCACACCGGGTACAGCGCTTCCAGCCAGCCGAACAGCCCCTCCTCGGTGGCGTAGCCGCGGGTCAGCCACTGGTACAGGTGGGTGTGCGTGTTGACCAGTCCCGGCGTGACCAGCAGCCCGGACCCGTCGATCCGGGTGGCCCCGGCGGCCAGCTCCGGCGGCACCGGCCCGGGCCCCACGGCCACGATCCGGTCTCCCTCGGCGGCCAGGTGGCCGGCCGGGTATTCGCTGCCCGCCGCATCCACCGTCGCGACATAGCAACCCTCGATCACAACCTTCATTTGCCTAACGCTCCTTCCCGGATCGAGGTTGCGCCACCCGCCCCGGCGTGAGTTCCCCCCGCTGCCGCGGGCCTTCAAGATCCGCGGTAGGTCGAGTAGGCGTACGGGCTGAGCAGCAGCGGCACATGGTGGTGTGCGCCCGGGTCGGTGATACGGAACACCACCGTGACTTCCGGGTAGAACGTTTCGGCCAGGTACGCGCCGGTCTGGAAGGTGATCCGGTACACCCCGGGGGCCGTGTCGCCGGCCAGGTCGCGGACCCGGCCGTCCTGGTCGGTGGCCCGGCGGCTGAGTTCCCTCCACCCGGCGCCGTCTTGCCGGCTGAGCGCCAGTTCCAGGCCCACGGCGGGCTGCCCGGTAGTGGCGTTCAGCACATGCGTGGAGACGGTCATGGGGGATCACCCGGTGCGCGCAGCGCCTTGGCCAGCCTGATCGCGGCGATCTTGCCCAGCTCTTGCCGCACGGCCTCGTGCTCGGCGGCCGGGTCGTGGCCCATCCGCTCGTGCAGCGCGATCAGCATGTCGCTGGCCTGCAGGCCGGTCGCGCAGATCAGGAACACGTGGCCGAACCGCTCCTCGTATTCGGCGTTGGCCTGGCGGAGCGCGGCCTGGGCGCCCGGCCCGGCCTGGCCGGTGCCGGCCTGCTCCTGCCGGGACCAGGCGGCCTCCTGGCCGGCGCCGGTGGGCCGGTCGCCGATCCGCGGGTGCGCGGCCAGCGCCTCCTCGATGTCCGGCCAGTCCAGCGCGGCGACTGCGGCGTCCGACGCCTTGATGAGGGCGTCCAGCGTGCGGTACGGGCGGCCCGCCACCAGCTGGCTGACCCACCGGGAGCTGGCGCAGCACGGCCGCAGCGCGGCGGTCGCGCCGGCCACGGTGGCCCGGTCCAGCTCAGGCACCGAGGCCAGTTCGGTCACGGATACCAGCTCAGGATCGGTCACCCTGCTGACCCTAAATCGCCGGCTCCCGCGCCCGCCAGCCAGCCGCGCCCGCGGCCGCCTGCGCCCCGCCGCCCGCGCCCCAGCCCCCAGCTCCCCCCCAGCCCTCAGCTCCCGCCCCAGCCCCCAGCTCCCGCGACGCCGCTGTGCGAAGATCGCGTCAGCGCGGTTCATTTCAACACTGCGGTGCAAAAGTGACCTATAGGGCGCATAGCGCACCGCGCTGTTAGAACGCACCGCGCTCAGGGCACACAACGCACCGCGCTGATCACATGCACCGGAGGGGCGGCGGTCGGTGGGCGAGATGACGGCGATCCGGGCCCGCCGGGTGATCACCCCGGACGGCGAGCGGCCGGCCACCGTGCTCATCCGGGACGGGCTGATCGTCAGCCTGGCTGATTATCAGGACGCCCCGGATAACGCGGTCGGCCTGGCGGATGGTGACGTGCTGCTGCCCGGGCTGGTGGACAGCCACGTGCACGTGAACGAGCCGGGCCGGACCGAGTGGGAAGGGTTCGCCACCGCGACCGCGGCGGCCGCCGCGGGCGGCGTGACCACGATCGTGGACATGCCGCTGAACAGCATCCCGCCCACGGTGACCGTGGCCGCCCTGGACGAGAAACGGGCCGCGGCGGCGGGGCAGCTCCAGGTGGACGTGGCGTTCTGGGGCGGGGCGATCCCGGGGAACGTGGCCGATCTGCGGCCTCTGCAGGAGGCCGGGGTGGCCGGCTTCAAGTGCTTCCTGCTGCCGTCCGGTTCTGGGGAGTTCCCGCCGCTGGGCGGCAGCGAGCTGGCCGCGGCGATGACCGCGATCGCCGGCTTCGGCGGCCTGCTCATCGCGCACGCCGAGGACCCGGACGTGATCGCGGCGGCGCCGCCCGCCCACGGCCGCCAGTACGCCGGCTTCCTGGCCTCCCGGCCGCCGGACGCGGAAGTGCGCGCGATCGAGGCGCTGCTGGCCCTGACCCGGCGGACCGGCTGCCGGGCGCACATCGTGCACGTGTCGGCGGCAGAGGCACTGCCCGTGCTGCGCGCGGCCAAGGCCGGCGGGCTGCCGGTCAGCGCGGAAACCTGCCCCCATTACCTGACCCTGCGCGCCGAGGACGTCCCGGATGGCGGCACCGAGTTCAAGTGCTGCCCGCCGATCCGCGACGAGGCCAACCGGGCCCAGCTGTGGGCCGCGCTGCTCGACGGCACGATCGACTGCGTCGTGTCCGACCACTCCCCGTGCCCGCCGGCCGACAAGCGGCTGGCCGGCGGGGACCCGCAGCGGGGGGACTTCGGCGCCGCCTGGGGCGGCATCGCCTCGGTCCAGCTGGGCCTGCCGGTGGTGTGGACCGAAGCGGCCCGGCGGGGCATCGGGCTGTCCCGGGTGGCGCGCTGGCTGGCGGCGGGCCCGGCCCGGCTGGCCGGGCTGGCCGGCCGGGGCTCGATCGCGGCCGGCCAGCGGGCCGACTTCTGCGTGTTCGCCCCGGACGAGACGTTCGTGCTGCGGCCGGACATGCTCCGCCAGCGTTACCCGCTCACCCCCTACCTGGGCCAGCGGCTGCGCGGGGTGGTCCGCGAAACCTGGCTGGCCGGCGCGCCGGTCGCGCCAGGGGAACGGCGCGGCCAGCTGGTCAGGGCGGGGGCGGCCGGTGCCTGACCAGGACGAGGTGCGGGCGCCGTTCGGCGGGCGGCCGGACGTGGCCAGCCGGGTCCTGGGCGGCTCGGTGCGCTGCGCCAATGACGAGTTCTTCGCCGACGCGCATAACCTGATCGAGCCCGGGCCGGCCAGCCACGACCCGGCCGCGTTCGGCATCCGGGGCAAGCTGTACGACGGCTGGGAGACCCGGCGGCGCCGCGAGCCGGGCGAGGACTTCGCCATCGTCCGGCTGGCCGCGCCCGCCACGGCGCGCGGGTTGAACATCGACACCACGCATTTCCGCGGCAACTATCCGCCGCGTGCCGCGGTGGACGGGGCCACGCTGCTCGGCCACCCGGCCCTGGATGAGGTGCTGGCCGCGGACTGGGTGCCGCTGACCGGAGTGGCCGAGCTGGCCGGGAACCAGGCCAACCTGGTCCCGGTGACCGCGGCCGACCGGCTGGTGACGCACGTCCGGCTACGGATCCTGCCCGATGGCGGGGTGGCGCGGCTGCGCGTGTTCGGGGACATCGTGCCCGATCCGCGGCGGCTCGGCGGCCGGGTGGACCTGGCCGCCACGCTGGCCGGCGGGCAGGTGACGGCGTGCAGCAACATGTTCTACGCCGTGCCGGGCAACGTGCTGGCCCCCGGCCGGGCCCGGGTCATGTCGGACGGCTGGGAGACCGCGCGCCGCCGCGATCAGGGCAACGACTGGCTGGTGGTCCGGCTGGCCGCGCCCGGGCTGCTGCACCATGTGATCATCGACACCACCCGGTTCGTGGGCAACGCGCCGGGCGCGGCCCGGCTGTCCGACGCGGAGAGCGGGGCCGAGCTGCTGCCGCGTACCCGGCTGCTGCCCGACACCGAGCACCGGTTCCGGATCCGGGTGGCCGCACCGGTCCGGGAGGTCCGGCTGGACATCTACCCCGACGGCGGTATCTCCCGGCTGCGGGTGGTCGGCGAGGTCCCGCCCGCGCGGCGGGACGCCATCGCCCAGCACTGGCTCAGCCTGCTCCCCCCAGAGGTGGCCGCCACCGTAGACCGGACCGAGTTCTTCAGCTAGGCAACCCACCGCCGCGCCCACTGCCCGCGCCGCACCGTCCCACCAGTCACATGGATCATGGACAAGGCGACTTGGCATGCGGAACGTGCGCTCCGCTGGGTGATTTGCCAGTTATGCCGGTACGCGCCGCGTGCTAAGTGCCGGTTGCTCAGCGGGCCGTGGGAGCGGTGACGGGTGGGCGGAACGCGGCGAATGGGTTGGTCACGACCAGCGAGCGGGTGGCGAACCGGTACAGCGTGGCGGGACGGCCCCCCAGCGACGTGGGCTGGGCGGCGGCGGTGGTGGGCTCGATCACGCCGCGCCGGGTCAGGATGCGCTGCAGGTTGGTCGCGGACACCGGGTGGCCGAGCGAGGCGGCGTAGATGTCCCGTAGCTGCGCGATCGTGAACGTGTCCGGGGCCAGCGCGAACCCGATGTTGGTGTAGGACAGCTTGGCCCGCAGCCGCTCGCGGGCCGATTCGACGATCGAGCCGTGGTCGAATGCGGTCGGCGGCAGGCCGGCTACCGGATGCCAGGCCGTGTCCGGCGGGATCTGCGGCTCGACGTCCGCGCTCACGACGGCCAGGTAGGCGGTGGCCAGCACCCGGTCGCGCGGGTCCCGGGCCGGGTCGCTGCGCGTCTCCAGTTGCTCCAGGTGAGCGATATCGGTCAGGTCGACCTTGCTGGCCAGGTGCCGCCCGGCCGAGGCGCCCAGCCGCTCGGCCGGGCCGAGCGGGCCGCCGGGCAGTGCCCAGCGTCCCTCGAACGGCGGCGCGGCGCGCTGCCAGAGCAGCACGTGCAGGGTGCCCAGGCGCACCTGGAGCACGACCGCGAGCACTTCGTGGCGGAAACAGTCGTCCGGTGGGCTGCTGGCTGGTCCTTGTTGTGCTGGCCGTTGGCGTGCTGACACGACCGCAGGATACTGCTCCAGGCATTAGTTTTCGACTAATAGTTGAAAACTAGCGGTTGAAAACCTAGAGTCGAAAACTGGACGAGCCAGCTAGTAGAGAGACGGGAGCAGCGGATGACCAGCCAGGCAGTCGCTGACCAAGAGGTCGGCGTGGAGTGGGCGGATGAGGTCCGGCGGCTTGCCGCCCAGCGGGACGCGGTGATCCTGGCGCACAACTACCAGCGCCCGGAGATCCAGGACGTGGCCGACCATGTCGGCGATTCGCTCGCGCTGTCCCGGATCGCGGCGGCCAGCACCGCGCGGGTGATCGTGTTCGCCGGGGTGTACTTCATGGCCGAGACGGCCAAGATCCTGGCCCCGGAGCGGACCGTGCTGATTCCTGACCCGCGGGCCGGCTGCTCGCTGGCCGACAACATCACCGCCGAGCAGGTGCGGGCCTGGAAGGCCGAGCATCCGGGCGCCGCGGTGGTCGCGTACGTCAACACCAGCGCCGCGGTCAAGGCCGAGTCCGATGTGTGCTGCACGTCGGCCAACGCGGCCGAGATCGTCGCCGCGGTGCCAGCCGGCCAGCCGGTGCTGTTCCTGCCTGACCAGTTCCTCGGCGCTCATGTCCGCCGGGTCACCGGCCGGGACAACCTGCACGTCTGGCTGGGCGAGTGTCACGTGCACGCCGGTATCAGCCCGGAGGATCTGCGCCGCAAGGTGGCCGGGCAGGCCGGCGCGGAGCTGTTCATCCACCCGGAGTGCGGCTGCTCGACCGCCACGCTGTGGCAGGCGGGCGCGGGCGACCTGCCAGGCACCCGGACCAGGGTGCTGTCCACCGGCGGCATGCTGGCCGCGGCCCGCGGCACCACCGCACCGGCCGTGCTGGTCGCCACCGAGACCGGCATGCTGCACCAGTTGCGCCAGGCCAACCCGGCGGTGCGCTGGGAACCGGTCAACCCGGGCGCGGTCTGCCGGTATATGAAGATGACCACCCCGGCCACCCTGCTGCGCTGCCTGCGCGACGGGGTGACCGAGGTCGAGGTCCCGCCGGATGTGGCGGCCCGGGCGCGGCGGGCGGTCCAGGCCATGATCGCGGTCGGCGCCCCGTCGGCGGTGGCGGAATGAGCGAGCCACGCATCCGGCACCTGCCCCGGCCGGACCAGCCAGCCGCCTGGACTGGGCCGGGAGGCTGGGCACAGGACACCGATGTGGTCGTGGTCGGCTCGGGTGCGGCTGGGATGAGCGCCGCGCTGGCCGCCGCCGGGCATGGCCTGCGGGTGCTGCTGATCAGCAAGGAGAACATCGGCGGCGGCGCCACCCCGCTGGCCCAGGGTGGCCTGGCGGCCGCGCTCGGACCGGGCGACAGCGAGCAACTCCACCAGCAGGACACCGCGGCGGCCGGGGCCGGCCTGTGCGATCCGGGCGCGGTGGCCAGGCTGGCGGCCGAGGCACCCGGGGAGATCGGGCGGCTGGCCGCGCGCGGGGCCCGGCTGGACGGCGGCCCGCTGCACCGGGAAGGCGGGCACAGCCGGAACCGCATCGTGCACGCCGGCGGCGACGCGGCCGGGGCCGAGGTGCACCGGGTGCTGCGCGCCAGCCTGCTGGACAGCCCGGTCGATACGCTCACCCAGTGCGCCGCGGTGGACGTGCTGACCGGCCCGGATGGCCGGGCCGGCGGGCTGCTGGCCGGGCTGGTCAGCCGCTACGGCGGGCTGCGGCTGGGCATCGTGTCCGCTCCGGCCGTGGTCCTGGCCACCGGCGGCATCGGCCAGGCGTTCGGCACCAGCACCAACCCGGCCGGGCTGACCGGGGATGGGCTGGCGCTGGCCGCCCGGGCCGGCGCCGAGGTGCGCGACATCGAGTTCGTCCAGTTCCACCCGACCGTGCTCTGGCAGCCGCAGGCCCGCGGGGAGTGCCCGCTGATCACCGAGGCGCTGCGCGGCGCCGGGGCGGTGCTGGTCGACGCGGCGGGCCGGCCGGTGCTGGCCGGCCAGCACCCACTCGGCGACCTGGCCCCCCGGGATGTGGTGTCGGCCGTCATGCAGCAGCGGATGAGCCAGCCGGACGATCCCACCGATCACCTCTATCTGGACGCCACCATGCTGGGCCGGGACCTGCTGGAGCGGGGGTTCCCCACGGTGACCGCGGCCTGCCGGGCGCGCGGTACCGACCCGGTCAGCGAGCCCATCCCGGTCGCGCCGGGCGCGCATTACAGCTGCGGCGGCATCCTGGCCGACCTGGACGGGCGGACCAGCGTCCCCGGGCTGTATGCGGTCGGTGAGGCCGCCTCGACCGGGGTGCACGGCGCCAACCGGCTGGCCTCCAACTCGCTGACCGAGGCGCTGATCACCGGCCGCCGGGCCGGTGACCTGCTCGGCAGGGTACTGCTCACCCAACCACGGGCCACCCAGCCACGGGCCAGGCCGCCGCGCCTGCGCTTCCCCGACGCCGGGCCGGGGATGAGCCCGGCCGCCCGGCCGGCGCTGGCGGCAGCCATGTCCCGGCAGGCCGGTGTGCTCCGCGACCGGGCCGGGCTGGAGTCGCTGCTGCGCCTGCTGGACCAGGCCCCGGCCGCCGAGAGTGGCCTGGACCTGGCCGTGCTCGAGGCGACCAGCCTGCACACCGTGTGCACCCTGGTGGTCACGGCGGCGCTGGCCCGGCCGGAAAGCCGCGGCTGCCACCGGTGGCGGGACGTCCCAGCGGTCAGCGCGGGCCCGGCCCGGCACACCGTGCTGCGGGCCCACGACACCCGGCTCGACCTGGCCGGCACCAGCATGAGGAGGAGCGCATGACCACGTACCAGCCGGCCGCCGCGGGCCAGTTCGCGCAGGAGCGGATGACACTGGGCACACAGGTGACCGAGGCGCTGCGGGCGGCCGGGCTGGACCCGGTGAACACCCGGCACGTGGTCCGCGGGGCCCTGGATGAGGACCTGCGGTACGGGCCGGACGTCACCTCGGCGGCCACGGCCCGGCCCGGTCAGCTGGCCGTGGCCGAGGTCGTGGCCCGGCAGCCGGGGGTGCTGGCCGGCCTGCCCGTCGCACTGGCCGTGCTGGCCATGGCCGGGCTGGCGCCCAGCGCGGCGGAGCCACTGTGCGCCGATGGCGACCGGGTCGGTCCCGGAACCGCGGTACTACGGATCCGCGGCCCGCTGCGCGAGATGCTGGGCGCGGAGCGGACCATGCTCAACTTCCTGACCCACCTGTCCGGGATCGCCACCGCCACCCGGGCCTGGGCGGACGCCCTGGCGGGCACCGGGGCGGTGCTGCGCGACACCCGGAAGACCACTCCCGGGCTGCGGGAGCTGGACAAGTACGCGGTGCGCTGCGGCGGGGGAGCCAACCACCGGATGGGCCTGGGCGACGCCGCGCTGATCAAGGACAACCACGTGGCCGCGGCCGGCGGCATCACGGCGGCGATCCGGGCGGTCCAGGCGGCCGCGCCCGGCGTGCCGCTCGAAGTGGAGTGCGACAGCGTGGCCCAGGTCGAGGAGGCGCTGGCCGCGGGAGCCGGGCTCATCCTGCTGGACAACATGAGCCTGGCCGGCCTGCGCGCCGCGGTCGCGGCGGCGCACGGCTACCCGGCGACCCGGCTGGAGGCCAGCGGTGGCCTGCGGCTCGGCCAGGCCAGCCCGGTGGCGGCCACCGGCGTGCACTACCTCTCGGTCGGTGCGATCACCCATTCCGCGCCCGCGCTCGACCTGGCCCTGGACTTGCGGCCGGCCGAACCCGAAGACCGGTAGCCCGGTGGCCGGTAGTGCGGTCGGCTTACCCGGGCTTGCGCGCCACACCGACCAGCCCACCCCAGAACCGGCCCGGCCGACATCCTGATCGGCCAGGAAATTGTGGCTGCCGCATAACAGATGGTCGTAAACCCGGGCCACATTCGCCCGCCGGGTATCCACCCCGGCCGGAACCCAGCTCACCTCACCCGCCACCGCAGCCTCCCGGACGACCTGGCCTGCACGATATCTCACCAGGTTCTGAACGGCTGAGTAGGCTGTGCGGGTGACGGGGAATGGCGGCCGGTCAGCCCGGCCGGACAGGAATGGCCGTGGCTGACGATTCCGGGCCGCCCACACCGGGCGGCGAAGCGGCCGCGGCGCCGCCGGGAATCGACGTGACCCGGCCGCATTCCGCCCGGATCTATGACTACTTGCTGGGCGGGAAAGACAACTTCGCGGCCGACCGGGAGACGGCCGGCCAGGTGCTGCGGACCTGGCCCACGGTGCGCACCGCCGCCCGGGAGAACCGGGCGTTTCTCAACCGGGCCGTGCGGTACCTGGCCGCCGAGGCCGGGATCCGCCAGTTCCTGGACATCGGCTCGGGCCTGCCCAGCGCCAGCAACGTGCACGAGGTCGCGCAGGGCATCGCGCCGGAAAGCCGGGTGGCCTACGTGGACAACGACCCGATCGTGCTGGCGCATGCCCGGGCGCTGCTGGCCAGCCATCCCGATGGGGTGTGCGCGTACATCGATGCGGACCTGCGCAAGCCGGAGCAGATCCTGGGCCACCCCGCTATCACCCGCTCACTCGATCTGACCCAGCCAATCGCGCTGATGCTGGTCGCGGTGCTGCATTTCATCCCGGACGAAGACCAGCCCCGGCAGATCGTGCGGGACTTGGTCGATGCGCTCCCCAGCGGCAGCTACCTGGTCGCGTCGCACGTCACCGCGGTGCACAATCAGGACGGCCTGGCCGGGGCCGGCCGCGCTTATCAGGACCGCGGCATGCGCGGCGCGCTGCGTACCCCGGACGAGTTCACCGGGCTGGCCTTCGCGGGCCTGGACCTGGTCGAGCCCGGCGTGGTGCTGATCTCCGAGTGGCGGCCGGATGCCACCACGCCGCGGCCGATGGCGGCCGAGGTCAACGCGTACGGCGGGGTGGCCAGGAAAGACTAGGCCGGGCCACCGGCTCGCAGTGGCTGGCGCAGCGCCGCGTTCAGGGCGGCGGCGACGTCGTCGGCGCGCAGCCGTGTTTCGGCGCCCGCGGCCCGGGAAGCCAGCCAGAGCGAGCCGCCCACCGGGGGCAGTCGCGGCACGGAGAAGTCCTGGTCCCCGAGCACCGCCCGCAACCGCTCCCGCAGGGGCCCCAGGAAGACCTCGCCGGCGCGGAAGTTGCTGCCGATCAGGGTGACCTCTGCGGGCCCGTCGAACTGGAGGGTGGCATGGATGACCTCGATCTGCCGGGCCAGGTCCGCGGCGGCCTGCTGGAAGATGCGGATGGCCGGTTCGTCGCCCTCGTCGGCCGACTCTGCCACCTGCTCGGCAAATGCGGCGATCCGGGCCTTGTCAAAAGGGCGGTAGACCACCGCCATGATGTCTTCTATATTGCTCAGCTCATAGAAATCGAGCAGCCGGGGAATCATGCTGCTCCACTGGCCGCGGCCGTCTCGCCAGGCCACCGCGTGCTGGATTGCGCGCAGCGCGATCAGGTAGCCGGACCCCTCGTCGCCCAAAATGTGCCCCCAGCCGCCACACCGCCAGGCCTGGCCGCGGGAATTAACCCCGAACGTGTTGCTGCCGGTTCCGGAAATGGCGGTGATTCCTGGTGCGGCCAGGGAGCCCGAGGCCCACGCGGCCACCACGTCGTTTACCGCCAGCGCGTTCTTGCTTTTCAGGCTTGGCACCCGGGCCAGAAGGCGCTGCCCTTCCTCGTGATTATTAATACCGGCGATGCCGATGACGGCGCCGGATATTGCCGTTTCCGGGGTAGCTCGCTGGCCATCCCGGAGATAGTCGGCATGCACGCCGAGCGCGGTCATAATCGCACTGTTGATCGAGCCTGCGGCGGCGTCCAGGCCGATCGCCTCCGGGTTGCTCGGCCCAGTCTCAGCCGCGCTGGCCTGCCCAGTATCGGGATTAAACGTGGCCGCTATCGTTTTCGTAGCACCGCCGTCCACTCCGATCAGCAGTCCGGCCGGGGCGGCGCCGCCCCGGGGCCCGGTGGCGCCGGGAAGCAATTCAGTGGGCAGCATGGTAAGGCTGCCTTTGCGTTGTTGCCCGCTATCTACTGATGTACCATGCACGGGTACCACCGGCCAATCTCCCAGCTATGCGCTATGAGCGGATCGCGGTGCTAGACTACCTCGCTTTGGGTAACCCAACCCTCGACGTCCAGCAGGAGGGTTCTCTCGTGCTGGGCGGAACGGCAGTCTACTCCGCATTGCAGGCGGCCAGGCTGGGCCTGCACGCCGTGGCGGTGGGAAGAGGAAACGAGGCGGACGTAGCGCCGTACTGGCGGCCCTACGCAAACGAAGCGGACCTGCGCCTGCAGCCTTCGGCTGAGACGACAACTTTCCGTAATGTGTCAGAAGATGATGCGCGGGAACAATGGCTTACGGCATGGGCTGGGGAAATTGACGTAAGCCAGCTCCCGGACAGCGACATTCTGCATATTGCGCCGGTCGCACAGGAAGTCGCCGTCGATCAGCTCTCGGCGGCCTGCCTGACCCCCCTGGTCTGCCTGACACCGCAGGGCCTGATCCGGCGCTGGGACAGCGAGGACGGGCGGATCGGGCTGGAGGCGCGCAGTTTCGCCCCGGCCGTGCTGCCACTGGTGGACGTGGTGGTGGTGTCCGAACTGGAGGCGCCTTACCTGGGCCAGCTGCTGGCCGGGGTGGCCGGGCATGGCGGGCTGTCGGTGGTAACCCGGGGCCGCCGCGGCTGTGAGGTGCTGACCCGGGATGGCTGGTCCGAGTTCGCGGCCGAGCCCGCCAGCCCGATGGTGGATGCGACCGGGGCAGGTGACTGCTTTGCTGCCGCGCTGGCGGTCGAGATGTTCCTGGGCCGCCCGGTGCCAGACGCCATCCGGCTGGCCTCGATCGCGGCCGCCCTGTCGGTGCGCGGCCAGGGCCCGGGCGCGATCGGCACCCGGCCGGAGATCATGCGGGAGTTCGCGACCCGGCCGACCCGCTCGGCGACCTGAGCTCCCGGTCCGCCGGGGCGCCGCCCGCCGTATAGTGCCGGGCGCGGGCCACGAAGATGTCATACAGGTTGCGGGCGGCCCGCGGCGGTGACGCCGAACGGGCCCGCTGGATGACCAGATGCACCTGGGTGTCGTCATCGGCCAGCGGCCGCCAGGTGATGACCTTGCGCTGCTCCAGCGGATCGCCGATCACGCTGAAGTCGGGCAGCACGGTCAGCCCGAGGCCCTCGGCCACCATCAGCTTGCCCATCTCGGCGCCGTCGGTGGAGTAGGAGAACGCCGGGGTCTGGCCGTGCAGCAGGCGGTGCACGTAGCGGTGCATCACGTAACCGGACCGCATCACGATCAGCGGCTCGGCCAGCAGGTCACTGATCCGGATGGCGTCCCGGTCCGCCAGCGGGCTGTCCGGCCGCATGCACACCACCGGGTGCCCGGTCAGCAGCAGGGTGGTCTCCAGATCGGGCGGCCGGTCGTCGCCGTCGAGGTAGTTCACCAGGCCCAGGTCGAAGTTGCCCTCCAGGACACCACGGTGGATCTCGGCCTGCTGCGCGCCGATCACCTCCACCTGGGTGGCCGGATGGCTCCGCCGGAACTCCCGGATCGTCGGGGTGAGCAGCGGCACCGTGGCCGCGTTCACCGTGCCCACCCGGACCACCCGGACACTGCGGTGCTGCTCATCGGCGGCGGTGCGGAGCCGGTCCACGGCGTCCAGCACGGTCAGGATGTACGGGAACAGGTCGCGGCCCGGATCGCTCATCCGGGCCCCGTGCCGCCCCCGCTCCAGCACGTCGACGCCCAGTTCGCGTTCCAGGCTGCGCACCGAGCCGCTCAGCGCCGGCTGAGAGATGTGCAGCTCCTCGGCTGCCCGGCGGAACGAGCCCAGCCGGGCGATGGCCGCAAGGTACTCCAGCTGTTCGATCCGCACGGCGTTTCCTCCTGTTTGCGGGGAATCATCCTATCAATGTTTCCGATCGTTTTAATAGGTAATGGTTATCATGCCTTCGCTGATCGGTATTGGACGCCCCTGGGTGGCCGTCGCATCCTGAAGTCACCGGCCAAGGGCGGACCGCGGCGCAGCGGCTGCCGGCCGGGCGCCGGAGCCCCCCGGGGGGTGCCCGCCTCCAGGGAGCTGAGTTACAGTAATTTCCAACTAATACGATCAAGAATCTAGGAAGCACGGATCTAGAAGGCGGGGAGTCACCCCTCGGCCGGGAACGGCCGGGGAGGTCCAGCGATGGGAGGCCGTTGCCCATGGGGGTCGTTCTGCACTGGTTCCTGCCCACCAACGGGGACTCGCGTACCGACCTGAGCCTGGGCAACGCGGTCGGCGTGGCGGGCAGCCGGGTCCGCGAGGGCGGCGCCGAGCGGGTGCCGGGGATCGGCTACATCGGCCAGGTCGCCCGGTCCGCGGAGCAGCTCGGCTTCACCGGCGCGCTGACCCCGACCAGCTCGTGGTGCGAGGACGCCTGGATCATGACCGCCGGGCTAACGCAGGTCACCGAGCGGTTCAAGTTCCTGGTCGCGTTCCGTCCCGGGCTCATGTCCCCCACGCTGGCCGCGCACATGGCCGCGACCTACCAGCGGATCTCCGGCGCCCGCCTGCTGCTGAACGTGGTGACCGGCGGCGACGACCTGGAGCAGCAGCGCTTCGGCGACCACCTCAGCAAGGCCGAGCGGTACCAGCGGGCCGGTGAGTTCCTGCACGTGGTCCGCGAGCTGTGGACCGGCGAGCCGGTCGACTTCACCGGCCAGCACTACGACATCCGGGGCGGCCAGATCATCCCTGCCGCCGACTGGCCGGACATCTACCTGGGCGGGTCGTCCGGGCCGGCCCTGGACGTCGCGGCCAGGTACTCCGACGTCTACCTGACCTGGGGTGAGCCTCCGGCCGCGGTGGCCGAGAAGCTCGACCTGGTCCGGGAGCGGGCCAAGGCGGCCGGCCGGGAGCTGCGCTACGGCATCCGGCTGCACGTGATCACCCGGGACACTTCGGCCGAGGCCTGGGCTCAGGCGCAGCGGCTGCTCGACGGCCTCGACCCAGCCGCGATCGAGCGGGCCCAGGCCATCCAGCGGGCCTCGCAGTCCGAGGGGCAGCGCCGGATGGCCGCGCTGCACGGCGGCCGGAAGGACGGGCTGGAGGTGTCGCCCAACCTGTGGGCCGGGGTCGGCCTGGTCCGCGGTGGTGCGGGCACCGCACTGGTCGGCAGCCACCAGGAGGTGGCCGACCGGATCGCCGAGTACTACGCGCTGGGCATCGACGAGTTCATCCTGTCCGGCTACCCACACCTGGAAGAGGCGTATCAGGTCGGCGAGGGCCTGATCCCGGTGCTGCGCCGTCGCGGCCTGATGGCGCCTGACCTGGCTACCCCACCTGCCCTGGCTACCCAACCCCTGGAGGAAGTCCGATGACCACCGACCCCACCGCCGAGCCGCTGCGCTTCGCCTACTGGGTGCCCAACGTCAGCGGCGGGCTGGTCACCAGCACGATCGAGCAGCGCACCGACTGGTCGTTCGAGTACAACCGCAAGCTGGCCCGGCTGGCCGAATGGGCCGGCTTCGACTACGCGCTCAGCCAGGTCCGCTACACGGCCAGCTATGGCGCCGAATACCAGCACGAGTCGACCAGCTTCAGCCTGGCCCTGCTGCTGGCCACCGAGCGGCTCAAGCTCATCGCGGCCATCCACCCCGGGCTGTGGCATCCCGGCGTGCTGGCCAAGTGGGTGGCCACCGCTGACCACCTGTCCAACGGCCGGGTCGCGGTGAACGTCGTCTCTGGCTGGTTCAAAGATGAGTTCCGCCAGCTCGGCGAGCCGTGGCTGGAGCACGACGAGCGGTACCGGCGCACCGCCGAGTTCATCCAGGCGCTCAAGCTGATCTGGACGCAGGACGAAGCCAACCTGGCCGGCGACTTCTACCGGATCCGGGACTTCAGCCTCAAGCCCAAGCCACTGCGGCGGCCGGGCCGCCCGCACCCGGAGATCTTCCAGGGCGGCAACTCCACTGCCGCCCGCCGTAACGGCGGCCAGCTGTCCGACTGGTACTTCTCCAACGGCAAGGACTTCGACGGCGTCCGCGAGCAGCTCACCGAGCTGGAGAAGAACGCGGCGGCGGTCGGCCGGACGGACGGGCCACGGTTCGGCCTGAACGGGTTCGTCATCGTGCGGGACACCGAGCACGAGGCCCGCGAGCAGCTCCGCGAGATCATCGCCAAGGCGCACGTCGAGGCGGTCGAGGGCTTCGGCGCCGCGGTCAGGCAGGCCGGGCAGTCCACCGGGGACAAGAAGGGCATGTGGGCCGACTCCTCGTTCGAGGACCTGGTCCAGTACAACGACGGTTTCCGCACCCAGCTCATCGGCACCCCCGAGCAGGTCGCCACGCGGATCGTCGAGTACCGCAAGCTCGGCGTGGACCTGATCCTCACCGGTTTCCTGCACTATCACGAGGAAGTTGAGCGGTTCGGCCGGGACGTGCTGCCCATCGTGCGCCAGCTCGAGGTGGAGAACGGCCTCGACCCGGCCGCGGTGCCGGACCCGGCGGCCGGCCTGACCCAGCCCGGCCCGGTCCTCACGGGTGTGCAATGAGCATCGCCACCCCCGCCGCGCCCGCGAGCACCGCGGCCGAGGTCCCACGGCTCAGCACGGCCGGCCAGGCCGTGGCGGCGGCCCGGGCCTACGCGGACTCGATCGCCCCGGGCGTGATCGCACGGGACCGGGCCGGCCAGGTGCCCGTGGCCGAACTGGCCGCGCTGGACGCCAGCGGCCTGCTCGGCATCACCGTGCCCACCGCGCACGGCGGCCCGGACCTGCCGCCGCCGGTGCTGGCCGAGGTGATCCGCACGATCGCCGCCGTGGACCCGGCCATCGCGCAGGTCCCGCAGGCCCACTTTCTGTTCGTGGACGTGCTCGCGGTACACGGGAGCAGCCAGCAGCAGCAGCGGATCTTCGGCGACGTACTGGCCGGCGCCCGGCTCGGCAACGGGCTGGCCGAGCGGGGCGGGCAGCATGCCCAGGACCTGCGCACCCGGCTCCACCGGGCCGGGCCGGACCGGGCGCTGCGGCTGGACGGCCGCAAGTACTACTGCACCGGCGCGATCTCGGCCCACTGGATCGGGGTCAGCGCGCTCGACGACCATGACCGGCTGGTGCTGGCGTTCGTCGAGCGGGCCGCCGACGGCGTCCAGCTCACCGACGACTGGAACGTGATGGGCCAGCGGGCCACGGTCAGCGGCAGCGCGGTGTTCCAGGACGTGCCGGTGGACCCGGACCTGGTCATCCCGTACCACCAGGCGTTCCAGATCCCGCAGCAGCTGGGCGCGCGAGCCCAGCTGGTGCACGCCGCCATCCAGGTCGGCATCGCGGGCGGCGCGCTGCGCGACGCGGGCGAGTTCGTCCGGAGCAAGGCCCGCCCGTTCTTCGAGGCCGCGCGGGCCGGCTGGGCCGAGACAGCGGCGCAGGACCCGCACACCATCCACCGGTACGGCGTGCTGGCCACCCGGGTGGCCGCCGCCGAGGCCCTGCTCAACCAGGCCGCGCAGACCCTCGAGGAGATCACCCGGCACCCACGCGACGCCCAGGCAGCGGCCCGCGGTTCGGTCGCGATCGCCCAGGCCAAGGCGTTCGCCAGCGAGGTCGCGGCCGAGGTGGCCAGCGACTTGTTCGCGCTGAGCGGCGCCAGCGCGGCCGACGAACGGCACGACCTGTCCCGGCACTGGCGCAACGCCCGCACCCACGCCAGCCACGACCCGGCCGACTGGAAGTACCACCACGTCGGCAACTTCCTGCTCAGCAACGTCCCGCCACCCAACCACGGGCAGGTATGAGATGACCATCACCGAATCCGCTCCCGTATCCGCCACCCCCGGCCCCGCCGTCTCGGCGGCCGACTTCCGGAACGCGATCGGCCACTTCGCCACCGGCGTCACCGTGGTCACCTCAATCGGGGCGGACGGTCAGCCGGTCGGCACCACCGCCAACG
>Ga0335085_10006626_pt1 | contig 18204 bp, 11 predicted proteins | sample Lox_Sample_45_FD_206712 | JGI IMG/M metagenome (GOLD analysis project Ga0335085, IMG submission 206712) | Soil microbial communities from Loxahatchee National Wildlife Refuge, Florida, United States - Lox_Sample_4.5 | ecosystem: Environmental > Terrestrial > Soil > Wetlands | place: USA...
TGATGCACGAATAGATATATGACGCCGGTGGATAGCACCGCAGCTTTTGTAGCTTCGATTTTGGATAGGAACCCGACCCTGTATCTTAAACCCGCTTACCTTAAAGCCGGCTTGAACGAAACCACTCCGCCAAAACGGTCACTCGCGGGCATTCAGGCCAACACGCTAGGCTAGAGCGAACAGGCTATGATCGTCGCGAACGTCTCGATGCTTCGGGCGCACTCCGCCAGCCGCTCGTTGCAAATTAGCCGGGCCGGTGTATAGTCAGCAGAGTCGCGGCGCGTGGTCTTCAAAGAGAGGGGGCACTCGATGAACCGTATCGCTTGTCGATTCCTGCTGCCTGTCCTGGGCGTGACGCTCATGCTTTCGGCGCGCGGTGTTGTCAGCAGTCAAGAATCGTCCGCTACTCTCGAACGAGGCTTCAGGAATCCTCCCGATTCGGCCAAGCCGCGTGTCTGGTGGCATTGGCTGAACGGCAATATCACCGAGCAAGGGATCACCGCGGATCTCGAATGGATGAAGCGCTCCGGCATCGCGGGAATGCAGATGTTCGACGGCAGCCTCGGGACCCCGCAGTTCGTCGACAAGCGCCTCATCTGGATGACTCCCGAATGGAAGCATGCGCTTCACCATGCCGGCGACGAGGCCGCGCGGTTGCACCTGGAAATGGCCATGGCGGCGTCGGGCGGCTGGAGCGAAACCGCGGGACCCTGGGTGAAGCCCGAGCAGGCGATGAAGAAGATCGTCTGGAGCGAGACGCTGGTCAAGGGACCGAAGCATTTCTCGGGCGTGCTGCAGCATCCTCCTGCCAACAACGGCAAGTTTCAGGATATGCCGCTGCCGCCTGACCTGAATTTCCCGACAGCGACGGGATTGCCGGGCGAAAAACCCATGCCGCCGCCACCGCCGCCGGCGCCCGATCCCACATTTTATGCCGACAGCAAAGTGGTGGCCTACCGCCTGCCCGAAGACGAAATCTCCATGGCCCACGCTCATCCCAGCATTACGACGAGCGACCCGGGCGCCGACACGGCCCTGCTGACCGACGGCGCTTTCGGCAAGACGGCGACCGTCCGCGCGCAGGAAGGAGAGTCCGAGATCTGGGTCCAGTTCGAGTTTCCACAGCCCTATCGCGCCCAGGCCGTCACCGTCGCGGCCGGCGGCGTGGCGATGTTCAGCGGCGGCGCCATACCCTATGGTGAAGTGCAGTCGAGCGACGACGGAACTCACTGGCAGACGCTTATCAATCTGCCGGGACCCGAGCAGGCGACCGGTGGATTCGCGGTCGAGACGTACTCGTTCCCGGAGACGACATCCCGCTTCTATCGCCTTGTGCTGTACCCGCCCGCGCCAAGCCCATCCATTGTCGCGATGGCAAAAGAGCTTGGTTTCACGATTCCTCCCGGTCACAGTGTCCGCTTGGCCGAGATCGAGTTCTCCGGGCCGCGCGTGAATCATTGGCAGGGCAAGGCTGCCTATGGCAACACGACGGAATTCAGCCGTATTGACACGCCAGATGTGCCGGAGCGCCAGGCGATTGCGCCCCAGGATGTCATTGACCTGACTTCAAGGATGCATCCCGACGGGACGCTTGACTGGGATGTGCCGGCGGGCCGATGGGCGATCCTGCGGCTCGGCTATTCGCTGACCGGCGAGAAGAATCATCCTGCCAGTCCCGAAGCGACCGGCTATGAGGTCGACAAGCTGAGCGCGAAGCACGTCCGCGAGTACCTTCAGGCGTACGTCGATATGGTCTCGAGCGCCCTCGGCGACAACTTCGGCAAGAGCTTCCGCTATTTCCTGATGGACAGTTGGGAAGCCGGCGTCGAGAACTGGACCGATGACATGATCCCGGAATTCCAGAAGCGCCGCGGATACGATCCCACGCCTTATCTGCCGGTCCTTACCGGAAGGATCGTGGGCAGCGCCGGAGCCAGCGATCGTTTTCTCTGGGACTTCCGCCGCACCATCGCCGACATGCTGGCCCAGAATCACTATGGAGTGGCGACCAAATACTTCAACGAGCACGGCGTCGGACTTTACGCGGAAGCCATGGGCGCTGATGCTCCCACCACGGGCGATGGACTGCTGAACAAGGGTGAAGTGGACGTCCCCATGGGCGAGTTCTGGACGCCTCCTGTGGGCGCGAAAGACGGTCCCGAGCATCCCGCCGATCTGATCGAAGCGGCCTCGGCGGCGCACATCTACGGCAAGCCGATCGCGGGCGCGGAGTCGTTCACCACGGCACCAAACGCGCCCGTGTGGGCGTCGCCCTTTTACCTGAAGCCCTCCGGCGACAAGGCCATGTCGCTCGGCATCAATCGCTTCATTTTCCATACCTCGGACCATCAACCGTTCGTTGATGATCAGCACGCCCCGGGCATGACCCTCGGATTCTTTGGCCAGCACTACACGCGCAACGTGACCTGGGCGGACGAGGCGATCGCGTGGAACACGTATCTGGCGCGATGCTCATACCTGCTCCAGCAAGGCAGGTTCGTGGGCGACCTCGCCTACTTCTACGGCGAAGGCGCTCCGGCCACCGTCCCGTTCTGGAAAGCCGTGACGCCAGCGCCGCCCGAGGGCTACGCCTACGACTGGATCGATGCTGACATCCTGCTGAACCGTATGTCCGTTGAGAATGGCCGCTTGACCCTTCCGAGCGGCATGCAGTATCGCGCGCTGGTGCTGCCCGACTACGTGAACGAGATCACGCTGCCGCTTCTCCGCAAATTACGTGACCTCGCGCAGGCGGGAGCCGTCGTCGTGGCGCCGCGGCCACTGCGGTCGCCGAGCCTTTCCGACGACGCGAGCGCCGCGGAGTACCGCTCGATCGTCAACGAGGTTTGGGGTCCGATCGATGGCTTGGGCGAGACAGAACACGATTACGGCAAAGGGCGAGTGTATTGGGGGAAGCCGCTGAGTGAGGTCCTGGCCAGCCAGAAGACATCGCCTGACTTCGAGCACAACCGCCCCGATCCCGATTCGGAGTTAGTCTGGATTCATCGCCACGATGGAGATGCCGAGATTTACTTCATCGCCAGCCAGAACAATCGCATTCAGCACTTTGAGACCAGCTTCCGGGTGGAGGGCAAGGAACCTGAATTGTGGCATCCGGACACGGGTGAGGTCGAGGCGGCTGAGTACCGGATCGAGCAAAGCCGCACGTTCGTGCCGCTCGATCTCGATCCCGACGGTTCGGTGTTCGTCGTCTTCCGGCGGCCCGCCACCAGCCCGTCACGAACCTTGCCCCACCCGGTGAGTAACGAGCTCGCGACCCTCGACGGTCCGTGGCAGGTCAGGTTCCCTCCGAACTGGGGCGCGCCGCCGCAGGTGCAATTCGACAAGCTGATCTCCTGGACCGATTCTTCCGATCAGGGCGTGAAGTACTTCTCCGGGACGGCTGTCTATAGCAAAGACTTCGATGTTCCTGCCCAGTGGCTGCACCAGGGCGCGAAGGTGATGCTCGACCTGGGTATGGTGAAGGAAATCGCCCAGCTGTCGATCAATGGCACTTCGGCGGGAGGCACCCTGTGGAAGCCGCCCTTCCGCGCTGAGGTGACTTCGGCGCTCAAGCCCGGTCGCAATCACATCGAGATTAAAGTCACGAATTTGTGGCCCAACCGGATCATCGGTGACCGTCAGCCGAATGCGACGAAAAAGTACGCCTGGCTCGACTACAAGCCGTTCCGGGCCGACACGCCTTTGCTCGAGTCCGGGCTGCTCGGTCCGGTGAAGCTCAGTTCTGTTGTCCAGGCTCCTCATGATCGGTGACAGCCCGCGATGAGCGACAAAGGCGAGGTGACCGTCAGATGAATATCCGCCAAGCGCCAACTCCTGCGTTGACGATTGACCTTGAAATCGTGGAGCGCAACCTCGACCGTATGGCTGCGCGCTGCCGCGAGCATGGACTCGGTCTGCGGCCCCACATCAAGACGCACAAGACGCCGGAGGTCGCGCGCATGCAGATGGACCGGGGCGCCATTGGACTGACCGTCGCCAAGGTCGGCGAGGCGGAGGTCATGGCGGAGGCCGGATTCGACGATCTGCTGCTGGCCTATCCGGTGTGGGGCACGGAGAACCTGCGGCGCCTGGCGGCGCTCGCAAAACGTAAGCGCATGCTGCTCTCGCTTGACAGCGCCATCACCGCTCACGAGCTGTCGCGCGCCATGGCGGCGCAGGACGCATCGATCGGCGTGCTGGTGGAGTTCGATGCCGGACTCGGCCGCTGCGGGCTCGAGCCAGGGCCGGATTGCGTGAGTATGGCAAAGGCGGTCCAGGCGCTGCCCGGACTGCGCCTCCGCGGACTTATGACTTATTTCGGGAGCGTCTGGGGCGCGGAGGATGATCGCCGCGCGGAGGCTGAGCGCGTGGCGGCGCGCTTGCAACGGGCGCTCGCGGTTTTCGACGAAGCCCGCATGCCGCTGGAGATCGTCTCCGGCGGGTCCACGCCCTCGGCGCCGCTCGCGGCAAGCATTCCGGGAATTACGGAGATCCGTCCCGGTACGTACGTCTACAACGACCTCAATACGTACTATCAAGGTGTCTGCGCACTCGAAGACTGTGCCGCGCGCGTGCTGACCACGGTGGTCTCGACCGCGGTGCCCGGCCGTGCCATCATCGACGCGGGCTCGAAGACCTTCTCGTCCGATCCGCTCGGCTCCGGGCCGAAGTCGGGCCACGGCTACGTGGTCGAAGCGCCGGACGCCAAGCTGATCAAGCTGAATGAGGAGCACGGATACCTGGACATTACCGGCTCCAAGCATCACTTCCGCGTCGGCGACGTGCTGACCGTCATCCCCAACCACGTCTGCACCTGCGTCAACATGCACGACGAGGTCTTTCCGCACCGCGGCGGCGAGGCGGCAGGGTCCTTAAAGGTGGCGGCGAGAGGGAAGATACGGTGAGGTTTGCGGATTTTCGATTGCCGATTGCCATTGCTAGCATTCGCTACCGATGTTCGAGGCGGAACAAGTCGTCCAAATACGGACACCAGCCCACCGTTGCCGTTTCCTAACCTATTCAAAATCAACCTCTCAGCTTGGAAGGCGGAATGCTGCTTATCCCCTCCGCCGACTCGTGTGCCTGAATGGCCTAGCCGGCGCCCCGATGTTGAGTTGAATTCGCTGGAGGCCAGCCCCGATGTCCATCCTGTTTCAAGATCTTCGTTACGCCTTGCGCCAATTGTGGAACGCGCCCGGATTCGCGATCGCGGCCGTGCTCACGCTCGCGCTGGGAATCGGCGCCAATACTGCTGTCTTCAGCGTGGTCGACACGGTTCTCCTGAAGCCGCTGCCTTACGCCCAACCGGACCGGCTGGTGACCGTGGAATCCATGGACATGCGTGTGGCGGTGCCAAACAACCTGTCGTATCCCGACTTTTTCGACTTTCGCGAGCAAAATCACGTCTTCGAGCACCTTGTCACTTCGCGCGACACGAACCTGGTTCTCACCGGCGTCGGAGAACCGATGCAACTGGACGGCGAAATGGTGACCTGGGATCTGTTCCAGGCTCTGGGCGCGCGGCCCGAGCTGGGACGTGGATTCCTCGAATCTGAAGAGGTAGCCGGATCGCACGTCGTGGTTCTGAGCCATAAGCTGTGGGAGCAGCAGTTCGGCGGGGATCGCGAGATCGTAGGGCACAGCATCACGCTGGGCCGAAAGCCGTATACGGTTGTCGGGATCGCGCGGTCCGATTTTGTGTTTCCCGTCAACGAGCCTGACATCCAGATCTGGACCACCATTGCTGACGACCGCGAGGCTCCTTCAGGGGACGAGCCGATGAGCGAACAGCGTGGTGCCCACATGCTGCAGGCGCTGGGGCGGCTCAAGCCCGGCGTAACCGTCGAGCAAGCGCGCGCCGATCTGAACGTGATCGCCGCGGCACTCGCCAAGAAGTACCCGGACACGAACACCAACTACCGGCAGGCCTCGGTGCGGCCGGCGCTCGAAACGCTGGTCGGCGATTCGCGGCAGCCGCTGCTGATTCTGCTGGGCGCCGTCGGGCTGGTGCTCCTGATTGCGTGCGCCAACATCGCGAATCTGCTGCTGGCGCGGACTGCGAATCGCGAGCACGAAATGACGATCCGCGCGGCGATCGGGGCGAGCCGTAGCCGAGTCGTCCGGCAACTGCTCACAGAGAGCCTGCTTCTCGCTCTGCTCGGCGGCGCAGCCGGAACGGTGCTCGCCGAATACGCTCTGCGCGTAGTGCTGCCGCTCGGCGGCAAAAGCATCCCCCGCCTGGCGCAGGCGGGTGTGGATAGCCGGGTGCTCGGCTTCTCGCTGCTGCTGGCGATTGTGACCAGCCTTCTCTTCGGACTCGCGCCCGCGCTCCAGGCGTCCCGGATCAACCTCGCCGGATCGTTAAAAGAACAGATGCGCGGCAGCACGAATCGTCATGACCGCGTGCGCGGCGCGCTGGTGATCGCGCAAGTGACGCTCGGGCTCGTGCTCGTCACGAGCGCCGGGCTCCTGATGGCGAGCTTTCTGCACCTCGAGAACGGCGATCTGGGACTCAAGCCGGATCATCTGCTGACCTACTCGTTCGACCTGCCCGAGTCGCAATATAAGGCGCCACAGCAGGTTGCCTTCTACGATCAACTGCTGGATCGAATGCGCGCGCTGCCGGGCGTGCGATCGGCGGCCGGCATCTGGCCGCTGCCACTCGGCGGCGACAACGTAACGGTTTCGTTTGACATTGCGGAACGTCCGGCGGGACCATCGAACCGTTCGCACGCACGCATGGCGTTCGCCACACCGGATTACTTCCGAACGGCGGGCATTCCGCTCCTCAGGGGCCGGTACTTTACCGATCGCGACGACAAATCAGCTCCGCGTGTCCTGATCGTGAACAAGGCCTTCGCCGACAAGTACTTTCCGGGCGAAGACGTGATCGGCAAGGGCATCACGCCGGGCGCGACCGATTCAGGCGAAAAGGAGATGCCGCACGAGATCGTGGGCGTGGTGGGCAGTGCCAAGCTCTTCGCGCTGGACGAACAACCGAAGCCGATCTACTACTTCCCGTACAAGCAGCTCCAGTGGACGCCGCCCGTTATGATGCTGCGTACGGCGGTGCCGCCGCGCACGCTTGAATCGGCGGTGCGCGATCAGATGTCGCAGCTCGATCCGCTGGTGCCGATATTCCGGGTCCGCACCATGGACGAACTGCTTTCGACCGAGATTGCGGAGCCACGCTTTCATTCACTGCTGCTCGGCTGCTTCGCCGGCCTCGCCTTGCTCCTGACGATGGTCGGGCTCTACGGCGTCATGACCTATTCGGTGGCGCGGCGCACGCGCGAGATCGGCGTGAGAGTCGCGCTCGGCGCCAGCCGCTCATCCGTGCTGGGAATGGTATTGAAGCAGGCGCTGCTGCTGGTCGCAATCGGACTGGTTTCGGGCCTGATGGGATCGCTGATCGGCGATCGCCTGCTGCGCAGCATGTTGTACGGAGCGTCGCCCACCAATCCAGCCGTCATCGGGCTGGCCGGTTTGCTCGTGGCACTCACCGGCGTGCTGGCCGCATATCTGCCGGCACGGCGGGCGGCGAGCGTCGATCCGATGGTGGCGCTTAGACATGAGTAATTGACGATTTTTCGATGTCGATTGCCCATTTGAGAGTTGACTCATGGCCGGTGGGGGCCGCCGTCCGATTGGTGAATCGAAAATCGGCAATCTGATCGGGAGGAAATGACTCAGTGACCACCATCGTTCAGGACCTTCGCTACGGACTCCGCCGCTTGCGCCAGTCGCCCGGATTCACGATCGTGTGCGTGATCACGCTTGCGCTGGGTATCGGCGCCAACACCGCGATTTTCACGCTGGTGGACGCGGTGATGCTCAAGAGCCTGCCGGTGGCGAAACCCGGCGAACTCTACCGCCTCGGCGACAACGACAACTGCTGCGTCAATGGCGGATTTCAGCGTGATTGGAGTCTTTACTCTTATCCGCTCTACATGCATCTTCGCGATCACACGCCGGAGTTCAGCCCGTTGGCCGGCTTCCAGGCAGCAGAGACTGATCTGAGTGTGCGACGGGCCGGGGCCGCCGATGCGGCCGAGCCCTACGAAGGCGAGTTCGTCTCCGGCAACTATTTCTCGGTTTTTGGCCTGGGCGCCTTCGCCGGACGCATGATCACGCCCGAAGATGATAAGCCGGGCGCCGCGCCCGTAGCCGTCATGAGTTATCGCACCTGGCAGCTGCATTACGGGGCCGATCCTGCGGTGGTCGGCGCTACATTTACCATCAACACGATGCCGTACACAGTTGCGGGCATCGCCCCGCCCGGCTTTTTCGGCGACCAGGTGCGTTCCGATCCTCCCGATCTCTGGATTCCGCTTGCTACTGAACCCGCGCTGAACGGGCAGGGCTCGATTCTCAATCATCCCGGGGACCAGTGGCTGTACGCGATTGGCCGCCTCCAACCCGGCGCGATACCGGCGAGCATCCAGGCCAAAGTTACCGTTGAACTGCAGCAGTGGCTTGCCGTCCAGCCGGACCTCACCGCCAACCAGCGCTCGGAACTCGGCAAACAGTATATTGCGGTGGTGCCGGCCGGAGGCGGAGTGAAAAACCTGGAACTTGAGACGGCTGCGGGTCTTCATCTGCTAATGGTGATCTCCGGCCTGGTGTTGCTCATTGCCTGCGCCAATATCGCCAATCTGCTGCTGGCGCGCGGCGCCGCGGCTCGCGGCGAGACTGCCGTGCGCGTCGCGCTCGGGGCTCCCCGCACGCGGCTGGTCCGGCAGATCATCACCGAGAGTGTGCTACTGGCCGTATTGGGCGGCGCCGTGGGAGTGTATGTGGCCTATGCCGGCACACGCACGATTCTGCTGCTCGCCTTTCGCGGTTCGCATTTCATACCCATCGATGCCACGCCGTCGCTCCCCGTCCTGGGCTTTGCCCTCCTGCTTTCGCTGGTCACGGGAATCATCTTCGGCGCAGCGCCCGCGTGGATCACATCGCGCTCCGATCCTGCCGATGCCTTGCGCGGAGCCGGCCGCGGCACGCAGGATCGCTCCTCGTTGCCGCAGCGCAGTCTGGTCGTCTTGCAGGTTGCGCTCTCCGCGATCCTGCTGGTCGGCGCGGGTCTGCTCACCCAGAGCCTGCGCCATCTTCAGAACCAGAACTTCGGATTCGAGACACAGGGCCGGCTGATCGTCCGCGTTGATCCCAGTCTCGCCGGCTATACTCCGGACAAACTCTACGGACTTTATCAGCAACTGCAGAACCGGCTGCCGCAGATTCCAGGGGTACTGAGCGGCGCCTATTCGCTCTACAGCCCGATGCGAGGCGACAACTGGTCGTGGGGAATCCATCTTGAAGGGCACCCCACCGATGAGCGCAATGGCGCTTCCTGGGACCGCGTCAGCCCTCGTTACTTCGAGACCATCGGTACCCGGCTGCTGCGCGGGCGCGTGATTGCCGAACAGGACACGCCCACTTCACAAAAGGTCGCGGTCGCCAGCGAGACTTTTGTGCGCAAGTTCTATCCGAAGGGAGACGCGATCGGAAAACACTTCGGCATCGGTGACCCGAGTCATGCCGGAGATTACGAGATCGTCGGCATCGTGGAGGACGCCAAGTACCAGAGCGCGCGCGAACCGGCCTATGCCATGTTCTTCCTGCCGTTCCTGCAGACAGTCACGGACAAAGATCCGGCTTACAACACAGGCATGGTCCGGTCGAACTACCTGGGCGACATCGAACTGCGCGTGGCCGGCAAGCCGGCGAATCTTGAAGCCGCGGTGCGCCGCGCTCTTGCCGGTATCGATCCTAACCTGACCATACTGAGCATGCAAAGCCTTGGCGAGCAACTTAGCCTGAACTTCAACCAGGATGCGCTGGTCGCGCGGCTCACGGCTCTCTTCGGATTTCTGGCATTACTCCTGGCTTGCGTCGGACTGTACGGGGTAACGTCTTATTCCGTGGCGCGCCGCACCGGCGAGATCGGAATCCGCATGGCGCTGGGGGCGAATCGCGGCAGCGTGCTGCGCCTCGTGCTGCGAAGCGCGCTGCTTCAGCTTGCGCTCGGTTTGGCGCTGGGAATTCCGGTGGCGCTTGCGGGGGCGAGGTTGATGGCCAGCCAGTTGTGGGGTGTGAAAAGCTATGATCCGCTCATCCTCGGCGCTTCCGCACTGGTACTGGGCGCCTGCGCGCTGCTGGCCGGATATGTGCCCGCGCGCCGCGCCGCGTCGATTGATCCGATGCGGGCACTGCGAACGGAGTGATTGTCGATTTTCGAGCGGACGTTCGGTTGCTGCGAACGATCAAGGTTCGGCACAGCTGGAATTGGGGAAATGGCGTAATGATCCGCCAATCCTCGATCGCCGTGGTCAGAACTTCGATGCTGAGTGCTGACTGCCCATAAAAGCGAGCGGGCAGTCGTCAATTAGATGTTTCGTTTCCGCACCTGCTCCGCGGCATATTCCGACGTTCTCCAGGCCAGCGCAAGGATCGTCAGCGTCGGATTCTTGTCGGCGTTGCTCACGAAGGGCGCCGCGTCGGCCACGAACAGATTCTTGCAATCCCAGGCCTGGCAGTGAGCGTTCAGGACCGATGTGCGTCGATCGTCGCCCAGGCGCGTGGTGCCGACTTCATGAATAATGGCGCCACCCTTGGAAATCCCCCAATTCGTGTCGGCGTCCGCGGTGCGAATCACTTCCCCGCCCGCTGCCACGATGATCTCGCGGAATGTCTCGCGGGCGTGCCGCGCCTGAAGGATCTCATCGTCCGTGAACTTGAAGTGAAACTTAAGCACGGGAATGCCCCATTCATCTACCACGTCGCGATCGATTTCGCAATAGCTCTGCTCGTTCGGAATCATTTCGCCGCGGCTTGAAAATCCCACCGTGGCGCCGTAGATCTTCCGGCAGCCTCGCTTCAGTTCCGCGCCGTACCCTCCGCCAAGCAAGCGCTCGGTGTGGCTGAAGATTCCGACTCCGGGAATGCTGCGGCGTCCACCGCCGAACTCGATATGATAGCCGCGCGCGAAGGGCAGTTCGTGGCGAAGCTGCTGCTGATAATTCCACCACGGCATGTAGAGGTGCATGCCGCCCACACCGTCGCAATTGTGCGGAGGCTCATCCATCAAAATGGGAAAGAACCCGATGGTGCCGTCCGTTCCGACGGTGTCCATCAGGTAGCGTCCGACGAGGCCGCTGGAGTTCGCCAACCCGTTCGGGAACAGGCGGCTTTTCGAGTTCAGCAGGATGCGCGTGGTTTCGCAGCAACTCGCGGCCAGCACCACGACCTTCGCGCGCGCCTGCACTTCCTGACGCGTCTTCTTGTCGATGTACGAAACTCCGGTGGCGAGCCCGTCCGGCCCGACCATCACTTCGCGAGCCATGGCGTCGCAGTGGATCTCGAGGTTGCCGGTCGCTTGCGCGGGCGGAATCAGGACGGTGGGCGAGGAGAAATTGGAACCGGTGGCGCAGCCTCGTCCGCACTGGCCGCAGTAGTGGCACGCCGGCCGCCCATTCAGCGGTTTGGTGATGATCGAGAGGCGCGAGGGGATGCACGGGATGCCGAGTTTTTGGCAGGCCTTCTGAATTACCAGTTCGTAGCAGCGCGGCTTCGGCGGCGGCATGAACTTGCCGTCGGGCGTGTTCTCGAGGCCTTCGGCCGATCCGAAGACGCCGATCAAGTCCTCCGTCTTATCGTAATAGGGAGCGAGATCGTCATAAGTGATCGGCCAGTCGAATCCCTTGCCGTCGCGGCTGTAGGGCTTGAAATCGTAGGGGCCCATGCGCAGCGAGATGCGTCCCCAGTGGTTTGTTTTGCCGCCAAGCGCGCGCGTCCGAAACCATTGCCAGTCGCAGCCCTCGGCGTTGGTGTAGGGCTCGCCGCGCAGATTCCAGCTGCCGTAACCCGGATCGAAATATCCAGCCGGCTTGTCAGGAGTCGGCAGACCCCGATGCGGTGCCTCGTACGGCCACATCAGCATCTTTGAGTCTTTCGCGGTGTCGAACCATGATCCCGCTTCAAGCATGAGGCACTTGGCGCCCGCCTTCGTCAGGACGTAAGCGGCCATGCCGCCGCCCGCGCCCGATCCTACGATCACCGCGTCGTAGACTCTCGGACTCCTGATTACCTGGGGCATTCGGTCTCCGTTTCTCAAGCAAGTGTCAATCCTTGCAGACGGCGTCGCAGCGAGGCTTTCTAGCGCAGATCAGATGCACCTCGCTGAACCGGGTAGTCGTGTCATTTGCTCACCTAAAACATCATCGTTGTCCCAAATGACACCATTAACCATCAACTGGCTGCTCGCGAATTCCTCCTCGTGCTAGTATGACATGGTGCGCATCGGGCGCCGCCGGTCCGCGGGAAGGGCTGAGCCCACTGAGACGAGAATCTGAATCCAAACACCTTCATGGTGATCTTCCTTGGCCCGAACCAGCGGACATCGGGCAAGCGGGCCGGGCTGTCAACAGCAGACCCAGAGGAGGTCATCATGCCCCAGTTCCGTTCGACGGCAGCCACGCGCACGCTGCCCGAGAAACCGAATCTCGATCAACTTAAGAAGCAAGCCAAAGACTTGCTGAATGCACTTCGCGCCGGCGACCCGGCGGCCATCGCAGAAGTGCGTACGCACTATGCTGGCGCGCCTGCTATGTCGCACGGATCCGATGCCGACGCTCCCTCGGGAGCGGAAGCATTTCAATTGAGCGACGCGCAGCTGGTGATCGCGCGCGCTTACGGCTTCGCGAGCTGGCCGAAGCTCAAAGCGTTCGTCGACGGCGTCACGATCAGCCGGTTCATGGCGGCCGTCAACGCCGGCGACCTCGAAAGCGTCGGCAGCCTGATTCGCCAGCGGCCCGAGTTGGTCCACATGGATGCCGCCGGCAACAACGAGCATCGTGGACTGCATTACGCCGTGTTGCGGCGCGATGCCGCCATTGTGCGGCTGCTGATGCAGTCCGGCGCCGACGCACGTAAAGGCATCTGGCCGCACCGCGATGCCACCACGGCATACGCTCTCGCGAGGGAGCGAGACTACCAGGATATCGCCGCGGTAATCGAAGAGGAAGAGCAGCGCCGCCGCGAGCAGACGAGCTGTCCCAATGCAGCCGTCTCTCCGGAGCAGGACCGTATCAATGAGGCCATCCGGTCGAGCGTCAACGACGCCGCCATCCGAATGCTCGAGGCGGATAAGAGCTTGATCCACGCCTGCGATCGTTCCGGCGGTACGCCGCTGCACGCGGCCGCGCAGGCGGCGAACGAGGAGATGGTCGAGTGGCTGCTCGCGCGCCGCGCGGGCGTTCACAAGAAAGATCTGCGCGGATTGACGCCGCTGGATCGCGCCGCGCTTGGCGCCAGGCCTTATAACGACTGCGCCCAACGCTTCCCCGCCGTCGCCAGGCTGCTGCTCGATCGGGGCGCTGAGGTGAGCTTGCCTGTGGCGATCGCCCTGGGTGACACTGCGCGCATCCGTGAGCTCGTCAGCGCCGACCCTAACCTGCTCCGGCAGGAGATCCGCTGGAATGAGGGCGGACCTCTCACGCTTGCCGTGAAGCACGGGCAGTTGGAGGTGGTCCGTCTGTTGCTCGACCTTGGTATGGATGTGGACGAGCGGACAATGTTGCAGGAGCTCGAAGAGCCGACGCTGAGCTGGGGCTCGCCCTTGTGGCACGCGGCCGCCGAAGGCCATCTGGAGATCGCCAGGTTGCTGCTCGATCGCGGAGCCGATCCAAACGCGAACCTCTATGCGTCCGGCTGGCCGTTGAGCCGCGCGTACGACCGCGGCGACGAGGCCATGAAGCAGCTGCTGATCGCGCGTGGCGCAAGGGCTGAGCCTCATCTCATCGCCCAGGCACATGAGGTTGCCGAGGCTCGACGTTTGCTGGACTCCGATGCCAGCGAAAGTGCGATTGAGGACCTGTGCTGGTCTGCGTGCGACGGCGGCTGCCCAGCCATCGTCGAGCTGGCTCTGCCGCGACTCGGCATTCCCGTGAATAGTCCGCGCTGGAATTGGTATCTCATCCAGCCGGTCCGAAGCCTGGGCGATGAGCGAGGGGCGCTTCCGCCGGCTACCCCAGATGACCTCTTGCGCTGTCTGGAATTGCTGCTGCGGCACGGAATCGATCCGAACGTGGCGCGCCTTGGACAAACGGCGCTGCACTTTACGGCGGCACGCCACGGTGTGCCGGACGAGGCGGACCGTGTCCGCTTCGCGGCCATGCTGATTGATTACGGCGCCAGGCTTGACCTGCGCGATGATCTGCTGAAGTCCACGCCGCTCGGCTGGGCCTGCCGGTGGGGCCGCGTCGAGCTGGTTGAATTTCTTATCGCGCGCGGCGCCCCCGTGAACGAGTCCGGAGCCGAACCTTGGGCGACTCCGCTGGCGTGGGCCCGAAAAATGGGTCGCGCCGCGATCGAGCGGCGACTGCGCGAGCTCGGGGCGGACGAGTAGAGGCGCGCTGAATGCCGAACCCCTCGAAGCGGGGCGGTATATACTTGGCGAGGCGCGCGTGCGGCAGCGATTTCGCCGCGGAGGCAATCGTTCAGCATGGAACTATTCTTGAGCCCGGAGGAGCTGGAGGCGCTGCAGCATCTTGAAACCTGTGCGGTTGAGGATGCCATCGAGACGTTCGAGTTGCGGGCCCGTAACACCGGTTTTGCAAGCTCGGACGTGCGCTGCGTCTTCGAGGAACTGCCTCCGATGGTGGGCTATGCCGCCACCGCCCGCATGCGCAGCGGCGAACGGCCCATGTCCGGCCGCGGTTATCACGATCGCGCCGCGTGGTGGAACAGCATTCTGAGCATTCCCTGGCCGCGTGTCGTGGTGATGGAGGATCTGGACGAGCCGCCGGGCGTGGGCGCGTTCCTCGGCGATGTCCACGCCGCCATGCTCAAGGCGCTGGGATGCGTGGGTTTTGTCACCAATGGCGCCGTGCGCGAGGTGCCGGCGATCCGCAAGCTCGGATTGCAGGCATTCGCGCGAAATCGGGCCCTGTCGCACGCCTATGCGCGGATTATCGACTTCGGGTCTCCCGTGATGGTCGGCGGTATGGAAGTGCGTCCCGGCGACCTGCTGCACGGCGATAGTCACGGAGTCGTGTCGGTGCCCCGGCAGCTCGCGTCGGCTATTCCGCGCGTGGCAGCCGACCTGGCGCAGCGCGACCGGCGCGTGCTGGCCGTCTGCGAGTCTCCCGACTTCAGCGTCGAAAAGCTCCGCGCCACCCTCAAAGATTTGCGGTAGGTGAATTCCCGGGGACGGCCTTCGGGAATGTTTCCGAACCGAGCGGCCACAACGACCGCCCGTACATCTGTCAATCGAGGAGCCATGAATCGCGAATATCACAAATGGTACAGCCCGGCCCTGAATCGGGACATGGAACTGCTGGTGTTCGGCCACGCCGGAATTCCCCTGATTGTGTTTCCCACTTCGATGGGACGCTTCTTCGACTATGAGAATCGCAACATGATCAAGATCATCGAGGGGCGCTACGAATCCGGCGCCCTGCAGGCCTTCTCGGTCGACAGCGTCGATTCCGAGAGCTGGTACAACAAGCAGATCCATCCCCGCGACCGCGTGCTGCGCCACATGCAATACGAACAGTACCTGCTGAACGAGGTCATTCCGTTCATCCGCAGCAAGAATCCCTCGCCGGAGCTCGCCGCCACCGGCTGCAGTTTCGGCGGATATCACGTGATCAATCTTGCCTTGCGTCATCCCGATCTGATCACGCACGCGGTGAGCATGAGCGGGGCTTTTGACGTCCACCAGTTTCTGGACGGCTACTACGACGATAACTGCTACTTCAACTGCCCTCCGGATTTTCTTCCCAACCTCAGCGACGACTGGTATCTCAGCCGCTACGGCACGCATTGCAAGATGGTCCTCGCGACCGGCGAACGCGACAGCTGCCTTGCCGACAACGAACGCCTAGGCGGCATCATGGACCGGAAGCAGATTCCGCACTGGCTGGATGTGTGGGGCAACGGAACGGGTCACGACTGGCCGTGGTGGGAGCAGATGGTGGTGAAGTATTTCGGATAAAGCAGAGATTGAACCACAGAGGCCACAGAGAACACGGAGAAGAGCCTGCGTCCTCTCTGATCTCTGTGGTGAAAATCCATCCTTCACGTACTTCCCGCCAGTCCATCCCGCCGGTTCACGGCATGAAGCCATCAGATCGGGTGCGGAATCCCCAGAATGCAGCGGACCGTGTCGCGCGCGATGAGCAGCTCCTCGTTGGTGCGGATCACCCAGATTTCCGGTGAAGCGCCGCGCGGGCTGATCAGCTTTTCCGGGCCCTGCACTTCAGCGTTGTCGTCCGGGTCCACGCGGATGCCGAATACTCCCAGGCTGTCGCAGATGCGCGCCCGGATCGCGGGCGCGTTCTCGCCGATGCCGCCCCCGAAGACGATCCCGTCGGCGCCGTTCAGCGCGGCGAGATAAGCGCCGATGTATTTTTTCACGCGATAGCAGAACATATCGATGGCAAGCGACGCGCGCTGATTGCCTTTTTCAGCTTCCTCCAGCAGGTCGCGCATGTCGCCCGAGACGCCGGAGATGCCATAGAGTCCGCTATGGCGGTTGAATTCGGTCTCGAGCTCATGAAAGCTGGTGCTCTTGCCGTGCAGCAGGTGAAAGATGGCCCCGGGATCGATGTCGCCCGGCCGCGTGCCCATCACTAAGCCTTCCAGGGGCGTCAGGCCCATGGACGTATCGATCGAGCGGCCATGATCGATCGCGCATACCGAGGCGCCGTTCCCGAGATGACAGGTGATCACCTTGTAGGCGCTGCGATCATGTCCATGGAGGCGGGCGAACCGGTAATTGAGGTAGCGATGCGATGTGCCATGGAATCCGTAGCGCCGCACGCGGTCCCGGGTGTAATGGATCAGGGGGATGCCATAGTGGAAGGCGTAGGGCGGCATGGCGTGATGAAAGGCGGTGTCGAACACAGCCACCTGCCTGGCTTCGGGCAACAGTTGCCGCGCCGCGTGATACCCCTTGAGATTGGCCGGATTGTGAAGCGGGGCGAGCTCAATACAGCGCTCGACCTCCTTGACCACGTCCTCGTCGATGAGGACCGACGCTTGTATCTTTTCCCCGCCGTGCACCATGCGATGGCCGACGCCCCCGATTTCTTTGAGGTCTTTGACGAGACCGCCCGATCCGGCAAGGCAATCCAGGGCCGCTCGTATCGCCGCGGTATGGTCCGGCACGGAGTGAACGGTGCGGATGGCCGGCGTCCCGGTCACCTGATAGGTCACCAGCGCCTCGGAGCTTCCCACCCGCTCCACTTCGCCCTTGGCCAGCAGGCGGTCAGTGTTGGCGTTGATATGCTCCGGGCTGGTCTCGATGAACTGGAATTTTACGGAGGAACTGCCGCAGTTGATGACGAGGATGTTCATCGCTTTGTCCGTAGTCCGTGGGATCGAGTTGGCTTACCCAAGTGGTTATCCTATCACTGATAAAAGTCGGCCCGAAACCGCCACCTCGCGAAATTTCGATGAAAGCCGGCACGCTGATCGTGGGAGGACGGGCCGTCATGGGCTGACGACCTGCCACTTCCTTTACAAACTGGCTCAGCTGGCCTCGGAGCAAGCTCTCGAATGCGGGAATGGCTTTGTACGGCCACCAGAGGCCCTCCTTAGGAAAGCGATCCTTAAACTCAAGCACCTGCGCCCACTGCAGGGCCTCCTCCTTGGACCGTGGCTCGTAAGCTTTGCTTGAAATAGACCATGAGCTGCGGGCTGCCCTTCTCTCTCCAGGCTTCGTAGGCTAATTGGATCTCGTGCTCCGTCCCGGTTTTCCCGTCCGCCGTCGGTGTACCGAAGCGCCTCCAGAAAATGCCGATCAGCAGATCGCAGTCCTGAATCCCGAGAATTTCGTCAATTATGCCCTGTGGGCCCTCGGCATGAAATCCAGGATGGGTGTCGGTTTCGCACCGGAAGATGCGCAGAAGCAGTCCGCGGTCCTCGGCCACGCTGCGGTTTACTTCTTCAGCCGCGCGCACCACGGCATCACGTTCGCCGGCGACATCGCCCGGAGACGCAACCACGACGCGCAGTGTCCTGGCTTGTTCCATGGCTACCCACTACCCTGAGTTATTGGCGGAAAGTATAGCAGGGAGCACAACAGCGCGCGAGAGGTCGTATCGCGCAATCTAAAATGTTACCCGTGACGGATCGTCGTGCAATTTGAGAATGTTACCCGTTATGGAGACGGGTAACCGAATGAGTCGAAGATCGCGA
>Ga0335085_10006627_pt1 | contig 18203 bp, 14 predicted proteins | sample Lox_Sample_45_FD_206712 | JGI IMG/M metagenome (GOLD analysis project Ga0335085, IMG submission 206712) | Soil microbial communities from Loxahatchee National Wildlife Refuge, Florida, United States - Lox_Sample_4.5 | ecosystem: Environmental > Terrestrial > Soil > Wetlands | place: USA...
CATCTCTGGCCACGGGGGATTGGAACCAGAATTCGTTTCGCCCACGAGCCGCCAAAGAAAATCCGGAGGACTTGAGGATGAACCAGGGTAAAGCCGGAAGAGCGCGGTGATGGCGCCGAAGAGATTGGCGCTGTTGCTTTCTAATCGCACCTTGCGGCCCATGAGGTTCAAATCTGTCACCAGAGGTGTAGGTGTGAAGCGCCTCAGGGGATCCTGATATTTCGTTCCTGCTTTCATCACTTGTGCCATAATTTCCGATCCGGGCCGCCTAAGCGAAAAAATCCGCCAGTTTTTTCGCCACCGTGTCGGGAGCTTCCCCGTAGCGGAGTTGCCAACACCCGCGCCCAGCCAAATGCCGGACCATTTCCAACTGTGGCTGGAGCGCCTCCGGAGTGTCCGCCAGAAGGTTTTCCTCGAGGTGGGCGGCGGCATCAGCCGGAGGCATTCGTGCTAGGGTGAATTCCGGGGTGGAAGTGCGCTCCAAAAAGACCAGTTCCCGGGGCTCGCAATAACGGCTGCGCGTGATGCCCAGGTTTTGATATGGGTCGATTTCAAACGCATCCTCGCCATTAACGGACACCGAGGTTTTGAAATGGGCCAATTCCGGGAAGAATGCTGCCGCTGAGGGAAGAAGCTTCAGTCGGGGGATCAAGCCCCACGCGCAAAGCGCGCCGTCGTAGCGCGAGAAGTAGGTCCAATCGTCAGACAGAAAGTTAAAACCTTCTTGCGCCATTGCCAACGTCAAGGTGGATTTGCCGGCCCCTGAACGGCCCGTCAGCAGGATTCCCCTTCCCCCACGTACCACACATGCGCAGTGCAACCCTGTGACACCGATTGCCGGTCCCATTAGGCTGAGGAGGTTGGGGAAGATCATCGTTTTCCAGCGGCTCTGGTCCGCCGCCATCGCCGGAGAGAGCCGACCCATTGCGCGCCTCCTTTGCCGGTCAATCAAGATCGAATTCTGTGCGTCCAGCCCTGCGAAAATCAGATGGTCCAGGCCACGGAATACAGGTTTTGGCCAAGGCGGCTGCGTAGTGCCATGCGGGTCTACCCACAAGCGCATATGCATTCGAGGTTCGGAGGGGAAATCATCCGCCGGGCAGAAACTCGCGCCCGCTGCTGCAAGAATTTCCTGCGAATTCGTCGAGATGGCGCCCAATACTCCCGCCATCAGGTAACGTTCCGTCCACGGCATTTGCGCTCTCTTTCGAAGGAAATCGGGCGTACCCATGGTTTCCTTTTATTCCCCCCAACTTTGTAGGCATGCAGTTCGGAACAAGGCCAACCTTCTTTTCATGGCATGATTTGCGATCCGCCCCCCGTGGTGATTAGCTTCCTACATTGGCTCGGGGGGCGTGTCAGGGGCCTGTCATGGTCTTGTAAACAATTTCGGGTTTCTGCAGGAAGCGCGGGGTGGCAGGTTTTTGCAGGGTCATGACATGTCTTTGACAATCGCCGGAGGCGCCTCCCGCATACTCACCTTGTTTGCGGCTGACTATCCCCTGCATGGAGCGCTGGCGTGAGGAAATCCAGGAAGATCGTCTTTTTTGTTCCTTCGTTTTCGAGCATTGAAGCCACGGCGCCGCTTGGGCTCCTGGCCATTTCGACACCATTGCTTCAAGCCGGATTTGACGTTCGGATTATCGACGCCACAATTACGCCGGGCTACAAGCAACGCATTCTCGATGAGGTCAAGGACGCTCTTTGTCTCGGCATCTCCGTTGTAACCGGACCCATGATCAAGGACACCGTCGACGCCGCGAAAGCGGTCAAGAGGTGGGATCCCGACTTCCCTGTCATTCTCGGAGGTTGGCATCCTTCTTTGCTTCCAAGCCAAACACTGGAAGCCAGCTACGTTGACATTGTGGTGAAAGGACAGGGTGAGGAAAGCACGCTCGCTGTGATGGAGCACCTTTACGAAGAAGCAAACCTGGATGGTATCCCGGGGATTGGCTTCAAGGTCGATGGCAAGCTGATTTTCACCTCTGAGCGGCCCTTGCAGTCGCTCGACAAGATGCCGCCCAAGGCTTACCACTTGGCGGACTTTGACGCCTATGAGCGGGTGTGTGGCCGCCGATGGGCGATGTACGTTTCGAGCCTCGCGTGTCCCTTTGACTGTTCCTATTGTACCAATGCCGGTGTCTACGGCCGCAAGTGGAACGCGCTGCCCGTAGAGCAGGTGGTGGAGGAGACCATCGATCTCACCCGGCGCTACCGGCTGGAGCTGCTCTGGATGGCCGATGACAATTTCTTGGTGGACCTCGACCGGGCGCTCAAAATCGCCGAGGGCTTGATTCGGGCGGGCGCCAAATTCAAGTGGAGCATTCAGGCGACAACTAATCTGACGGCACGGCTTACCACCGATGAACTGGCCCTGCTGCGCCGCTCCGGAATGCATCAAGTTTGCCAGGGCATCGAAACCGCCTCGCCGAAAGTCATGAAGCTCATGAATAAGGGATTTCAGGATCTTGGTGATATCTACCAATCCACGGAGCGTTGCATCAAGGCCGGAATTATCCCTTCATTCAATATCATCTTCGGGTATCCGGGTGAAGGCGTGCAAGAACGCCGTGAAACCATCAAATTTATGATGGATGTGTGCCGGCGCTTCCCGGGGGCGGAATTCTGGACCAACATTTTCACTCCCTACCCGGGCTCCCCGATTTTTCAACGGGCTAAGGAGATTGGGATAGAAGTTCCCAACTCGCTGGAAGGCTGGGTGGACTACTTCCCACGCTATACCACTCTGCCGTGGCTGAAGGGCAAGGATCACCAGCGCGTCCAGACAATGCGGGATTACCTACGGATTGCTTTCGACCGCGCTCCGATTGCCGCCACCGGCCCGGGCTGCCTCGCAAAAAGTATTCGGCATCTCACGGCTTTTCCTGCCCGCTGGCGGCTGGATCACGATGTCTACAGTTTTCCGGTTGAGGTGTGGCTGAATCGTACCTTGAAGAATCTGGTAAAGCTGCCCAAGCCGAACGTGGACGCCAAAATGATGGGACCAGAGACGGCGCCGAGCTGCACTTGAAATTGAAGTTTCCGCGAGCAAGCTTTGGGGGAGGAAATCGACAGCAATCTGCCGCAATCCAGAGCGGGCTGCGCCCGCACATGTTGTAGTGACGCGCCCATGATTGTACTCTACAATCCGAAAGCTACGAAGTATCGAAGCCGGCGATTTCCGCTTTCGATTCTATCCATCGCCGCGGTTCTCGAGGGCAGGGAAGACTATGCCATCGTGGACGGGAATATCGACCCGAATCCGACCCATACCCTAACGGCACTGCTTCGTGAGAATGAAGTCGAATTGTTGGCGGTTACCGTGATGCCGGGACCCCAAACCGTGAGTGCGGTGAAGAGTTGCCGTGAAATCCGATCGAGCTTCCCTACGGTTCCGATTGTTTGGGGTGGCTACTTCCCTTCTAACTATACGGAGGCAGCCCTTAACGCCCACTACGTTGATTATGCCGTGCGCGGGCAGGGCGAGGAAACGTTCCTGGAACTTATAGAGGCGATCCGGGAGAAACGAGACCTGCAAGGCATCCGCGGCCTTTCCCATAAGGCTAACGATGGGACACCGCTCCACAACCCTGAGCGCCTCATGAAGCGCCTGGACGAATTTCCCTGGTTTCCGTACCACCGGATTCCGGCGGAACGGTATCTTCTTCCCACCTTCCTAGGCCGCCGCACTGCGGTTCACCAAGCCAGCATTGGATGCCCATATCGTTGCAACTTCTGCGGGGTGGTCACCTTTTCGGGGAGCCGGGAGAAGATGGAATCACCGGCGCGCACGGAAAGTATCCTGCGTCATCTCGTTGGAACTTACGGTGTAGACGCCGTGCAGTTTTATGACAACAACTTCTTCCTGCGCGAAGACCATGCCCTCGAGCTTGTGGAGCGCATGACCCCCCTGAACATGAAGTGGTGGTGCGAAGCGCGCGCCGACATCATGATGCGCTACTCCGACGCCACCTGGAAAGCCATCCGCCGCTCCGGCTGCGCGATGATTTTTTTCGGAGTCGAATCGGGCTCAAACGAAACCTTGAAAGAGATGCAAAAGGACTTGCGAGTCGAGGATACCCTGGCGCTCGCATCTCGCATCCGGCAGTTCGGTATTATTCCGGAGTTCTCCGTAATCTTCGGCAATCCGCGGGATCCGGAAGGGGACACTCGCGATTGTTTCAAATTCGTTCGCAAGCTGAAGAAGCTGAATCTGGATGCGGAAATTGTGGTTGAGCACTACACGCCCGTGCCGCAACGCGAACGCATGTATGGGAATGTGGAGAATCAGATACATTTTCCCACGACCCCTGACGAGTGGGCCACGGAAAGGTGGCAACGTTTCGCGACTCAGAAGGATCCGTCAACCCCGTGGCTGCGGGCGCGCACCAAACGGGTGATCGACGATTTTGAATTGGTGGTGTCGTCGCGTTGGCCTACCGTGCAGGACATCCGCCTTCCTCGCTGGGGTCGTTGGATTCTGAAAACGCTTAGCCAATGGCGCTATGGGCTGGGGGTTTACTCTGCCCCTTGGGAATTAAGATGGGTGCAGCGCATGATCGATCTACGCAAACCCAAGGCGGAAAGCCTGTGAATTTTGCTTCGGACGAAATCATACCGGCGTTGCTGCCCAAAGACGCGGGTAAAAGGTAGAGCCCGACCATGGAGAGAGACCGTGTCTCCGTCTCGGAAGGTTATGAACGGTGGGCTCCAACCTATGACCGCAGTCCCAACCCTCTTCTTGCCCTGGAAGAACGTCAACTCAAACTCATGATTCCTTCCAGGGAGGGCAAGAGAGTGCTCGATTTGGCCTGCGGCACAGGCCGATGGTTGGCATGGTTCCTGATGGGCGGGGCAAGTTTGGGGGTGGGAGTCGATTTTTCTCCTGCCATGCTGGCGGCCGCAAAGGTAAAAACCGCCCTCAAAGGGCGAGTTGTGCGAGCGGATTGCCGCGCGGTTCCATTTGCCCAAGCCGTTTTCGACTTGGTTGTTTGCTCATTTGCAGTGGGTCACATTTCCGACATGCAGAGCGTGGCCCGTGAGGTGAGGCGCGTAGCGACGGCAGGCGGCGACGTCTACGTGAGCGACGTGCATCCCCTGGCGTATGGGCAAGGGTGGCAGACGAGTTTCCGTGACAGCCGTGGAACTGTAGAGATCGCCACCTGGCCACGGTCTGTCCAGGAGTTCCTGGCCCCTTGGGTTTCCGCCGGGTTTGATTGCGCCCAATGGGTGGGGTGCCGATTCAGTGAACCGGAGCGACACGTGTTTGCACAAGCGGGCAAAGCCCGCGTGTTCGATGATTTCTGCCAGGTACCGGCGGTGCTGATCTGTCATTTTCAACGACCGACCCGGCGATAGGCGCACAGAACAATGGAAGGCATCCTTACAAGTCCAGAAGCCGTAACAAAACCAAAGGACCTCTTCGTTCTGGTTCCAATTCCGGCAAGGGAGATGGCGCGGCAGGCGCTGCTTGTGGCCTCCGCCGTGTGGCTATCCTTTTCCTCACTTTCGATCTGGCGCTATACATGGGACGACTCATATATCATATTCCGTTACGCACAGAATCTCGCGAATGGGCTTGGACTGGTCTTCAATGCCGGGCAAAAGGTCGAGGGTTACACCAGCTTCTTGTGGGTCGTGGTACTGGCAGGTGCAAGCAAACTCTCTCTAGAACCCATCCTTGCTGCCAAGGTTCTGGGACTAATTCTTAACCTGTCAATACTGCTGGCCTGCTACTCCCTCTGCCGCCTGGTAACCACCGATAAAGTCCCGATTTACGGCTCGGCCTTGCTGCTCACGGCTGGCAACCCTCACTTCATCGTCAATGGCGCGGCGGGGCTTGAGACACCCCTATTCACCGCACTTCTCTGCTGGGGTTGTGTTACCTATCTGCGGGCGATCCGCGCCACAGATCAGAAGAGCCAGGGGCGGTGGTGGGCGTGTGCTTCTCTGTTGTTTGCACTTCTCGTCATGACCCGTCCGGATGGCATTCTTACCTATTTCCTTTTGTGGTTGTATGCCGTCAGGATTTTCCGAAAGGAACCGCGGAGACTCTTATACTTCACCCTTCCCTTTCTCATGCTGTACACACCGTACTTTCTCTGGCGCTGGCATTACTTTGGCTTCCTTTTCCCGAACACCTTTTACGTAAAGCGTGGGGGCACTTTGGGTCTTCTGGCAAAGGGCGCCGCGCAGACCGGAAAATTTCTGGGATATCAAACGGGAGGGTGGTTCCTGAGTGGACTGGTTGGGCTGGCGGTAGTGCTATTCCCGACCGTTGAAACCACCGTTTTGGGGCTGGCCATCGTTTCAAGATTGGCTTTTGAGCTTTGGTCGGGTGGAGTCACGCCGGGTGAATTCCGATTCCTGATCCCCGCGCTGCCCTTGATTTGGATTCTTATCGAACATGTCATGGTGCGTGGGGTGGGAGCCTTTGGAGCAAGGCCTCGGACTTACCTTCTTCTGGCAGGAACCTGCGGTCTTCTGATGATCGGGCAGCTTGCCGCATTCTGGCAGTTTCGCGCGCAAAACGTGGGAGCCGTAGAGGCCGGCATGGAACGGGCCCACATCGGGCTGGGAAAATGGTTGAAAAGCAACAGCCCGCCAAACGCCACTGTGGCCGTGGGGGACATCGGCGCAATTGCCTTCTGGTCACATCGGAAGATTCTTGACCTCGACGGTCTCACCGACACCCACATCTCGCACCTTCCCGGTGCGTACTCTGAGAAACGCGACTCACAATATGTCCTCCGGCAAGCTCCAGACTTTATCGTTTTGCGCACTTCAAGTTGTAGCCCGGGAGTCAACGAAGTCTCTTTCGGGATGGACAAGGCAGTCTATTCCGACCCGCAGTTTCGGAGCAACTACGGCCAGGTGAGCTGCTGGGAATTTTGGCCGCGATATGACCTCCTTTTGTACCAGAGAGGGGGCAATGTGCGAGCGATTGAAAGGTCATCGGCAGCGCTTCTAACGAAGAGATGAGTGGCGTGCGCATGGGCAACGACAAACATCGGCCTTGGTCCTTGACCGCCCGTTATGCCAGCATGGGCGCATGGGCGGGCCTGCTGGGCGGAATGCTTGAAGCGGCGAATCTCGCGAGATATCCCCACCTCCCGTTTCTTCGGGTCAACTATGCGATTTGGTTTCTAGCCCCCTTGATTGATGGCACAGTGGCGGGCCTTGTGGGCCTGGGATTTGGACTCGTAATCATGAGGCCCTCAGACCGGCGCGTAGGACGATGGCTCATTCAGACCGTCCGGAGATACTGGGTCGCAGTTTCGGCATTCGCGATTTCCATTGTTGGCCTTGTGGTCGCCAAAATCCTAATGGACAGCCCAAGTCCTTTACACGTCTTGATCAAGGCGGGTGTGATCCTTATTGTGGGCTTAGTCGCCTACCAATTGGGCAATTCGTTCAGTCTCAAAAACCTTGGCGTGACGCTCGGCAGCATCTTTGCGCTAATGCTGGCTGGCCTGGGGGTGTATTGCATAAGGCCATCTTTCCGGGCTATCGCTGCTGCCGCAGGGCCGGAAACGGGCACCGGTAAGCCTAACATCATTTTAATCACCCTCGACACGGTTCGGGCGGACCACCTTTCTGTTTACGGATATCCCCGTCTGACTACGCCGAACCTTGACAAGTGGGCACAAAGAGGCGTGGTTTTCGAGAATGCCATTGCTCCGAGTTCCTGGACCCTGGCCTCCCATGCTTCCATGTTTACGGGGCTGCTGCCCCACCAGCACGGCGCAGATTGGGCCAATCCCTGGGATGGCGGCCGCTGGACACTTGCCGACGTGTTGAGGTTACGGGGCTATGTTACTGGGGGTTTCACTTCAAACCTTTGGTATGGCGAGGGTGGGTGGGGCATGGACCAAGGCTTTGAACTGTACGATGATGATAGCACTTCCGTCCGACACAGTCTGAGAGCTTTAATCTTCGGGGCGAGGCTTCTCCAGCCCTTCTATTATCGTTGGGTGCGTCCGGATTACTTCGACCGAAGGAATGCGCGCGAAGTCAACAAGGACGTTTTCTTCTGGCTGCAGAACCGTGCGCAGCGCCCCTTCTTCCTTTTCATAAACTATTACGACGCTCACGATCCTTACTTTGCCCCTCATCCCTATGCTGGCTTATTCGGTGATGCACCCCCTGCGGTCATTGAGGAGACTCGAACCACGTTCGAGATAGGCGGTCCGACCCAAGTTTCGCCCCAGGACAGGGCTGCTTTAATCGCCGCCTATGACAACTGTTTGGCGTACATGGATCACTCAGTGGGTGAACTATTGGAATCCCTTTCCCATCTTCCCGGCTGGGGGAATACCGTCGTCATTATTACTTCCGATCACGGTGAAGGCTTTGTCGAGCATGGGACTCTGAGCCACGGATTGAGCCTCTATCGCGAAGTATTGCACGTCCCTCTCATCGCTTTTGGACCTCACGTTCCAAAAGGTCTGCGCATTCCGCAAGGGGTTGCAACTCAAGGCCTCTTTTCGACAGTCCTGGAACTTGCTGGCGCGGGTGTCCCGCCTCTTTATCGCACTAGCCTGCAAAGGTTCTGGACTCCGGGATTCCTACGCGACCAGACGGATGAATCGGTGGTTTCGGAATTAGTGCCCAAGTTCCGATTGGCAGGTCTCTCGCCTCTGATCAGCCTCACGACAAAGGAGTGGCAGTACATCCGAAGCGCGCGGGGGAAGGAGGAACTCTATTACTGGCCCGCTGACACAACGGAGCAGGTGAACCTGGCCAATTCGGCTGAATATCGGCAAGTCCGGGAGGAACTCCACGCGCGCCTGCTCACCCTGGTGAGCGATTCCCTGCGCCCCTGGCGGCGACCGCAATACCTTTTCGCGCTCGCAGAACCGGGCCGCGCATTTGTACCTGACGGCCCCGGAGCATCCGTTCCGGGATTCCGCTCCGCGCTTTCGTCAGTTCCCATCGGAACCGAACAAGCGTTTTTCCCCACGAAGGAATCCGCTGCATCAAGAAAGCCACCGCCGGACAAAGACCTTTTGGAAAGCCTCCCCTACGACTGACGAGGGCAACACTTCTCCTCCGGACGGGCGAGGAGAAGCGTGGGAACGGAAAGTCTGGATTTTTGCCAGGAGGCTGAGTCGCAGGTCTACGGATCTTTAGGTCCGCAGGGATAAATGTCTGCGGCAAAATTGACACTTCTCCTTCCCGTGTACACCCAGACGTAATCCAGGGTTCGAATTCTGGTGATGATGTCGGCGGCGTCAGGAAAATCGGGCCTGACATAATAGAAGTCGACGCGATAGGGCGAATCGCCAAAGGCCGCTGCGAGGCAATAATTATTCTTCCGCACATACTCTCGTAGAGTCAATATCCCCTCTGGTGCCCACTCGAGGTCCGGCACCAGGCGAGTGAAGCGGTCCTCGAACATGATCAGCTGCGGCTTTTAGCGGTCATGCAAGCAGCACGGATCAAAGAGGCGAGTCGTCGCCTTTCTGGATTCCGATTGCGCAGCACCAGGTGGCACAGACGAACAAAGCGAAGAACGGGGCCTCAAAGCCCGCCGCGACGTACAGCGCCGCTGGTCCAAGCGTCAGATACACCGCGGAAATGAGCGCGACGCCTCGTCCCGCCGCCTGAAGCCGCCGCAGGCCCCAGTAAATGATGAGGACCGCTACGAGATGCGAGAGCATGCCCAATAAGCTGGTGGCGCTTCCCACGCCCAAACCGGCCTTGGCGAGGCCTGCCACGATAACCATCACCAGGAAGTCAGTCGCCCCATCGACCGGTTTTTCACCCACATTCCACACAATTTCCTGCCCATGCGCCAGGTGCTCCGAGTAGCGCATTTACATAGCCGCGTCTTCGTAAGGATGCAGAGGTGAGCGAACGAACGGGATCGTGTAAAGACCAGCCAGTAAAAGTAGGCCCAGGACCAACCCGAAATCAATCAGTGCGGTGCAAGCTGAGTGCAATCTTCCCAATGCCGAGGTGGTCCTTCTGACGCTGAAACCAAGTTGAGTTATTGTTGTGGTAAGGCGGTGGTTCGGTTGAGCTTTATCGATTCAGAGTTAACGCGCCTGGGTGACAGCCCTTTCGTTGACCAATTCGGAAAATTCGAAAAGGAAGCGCTCTCGACGGAACCTGAGAGCCGAGGCGCGAAGAGTGGAAGCATCAAAGGAAGTCTGTCTGAACCGCTCCAGTCCGTCAAGAAGGGAATCCACGGATTGCTCCTCGAAGAGAATGCCGGTGGATCCGTTTTCGATGATCTCCCGCGCCCCGCCTTTGCCCAACGCCACCACGGGCTTGCCGCAGGCTTGTGCTTCCGCCATAACGATTCCGAAGTCCTCTTCTCCGGCAAACACGAAGGCCTGGCACCTTTGCATGTAATCAACGAGGGTTTGTCGGGGCTGAAATCCCAAGAACCTTATGTTGGGGTCAGCCTGGCGTTCGAGCCTGGCCCGTTCCGGCCCGTCGCCGATGATGACAAGGGGCATCCCGAACCAATTGAAAGCCTCAACCACCAAGTCAACTCGTTTGTAAGGAACCAGCTGTGAAACCAACAGGAAGAAATTCCCCGCGAATTGCTGGAAGGCGGGCACAACGAATTGATCCGTGTCCACGGGCGGGTAAATGACCACGCTTTGCCTGGCATAATACTGTTGGATTCGGTCCCGGACATTGAGCGAATTAGCGACGAATTGGGTTACCCCCTGGGCCGCGCGGTAATCCCAAGTGCGCAGTGGATTGCGGGTCATCTGGAGGGCAAGCCTTGCCAGCGGACCTGCGGCATGGGTATAGGTTTCGTACCCGCTCCAGACGTAACGCATGGGGGTATGGCAATAACAAATGTGGGTGGCATGAGCGTCCACCCGAACACCTTTCATCGTTACCGCGTCGGAGCTGATGACGAGGTCGTAGCCTGACAGATCCAAGTGCTCCGTCGCCAGGGGAAAGAGGGGAAGATAATAGGGATACCAGTGCGCTGGGCGCGGGAACTTTTGCAGAAAGGAACTGTGAAGCCTGCGGCGGGCAATTCCGGAGGGTAGCTGTGAACGTTCGTATACGAGGGTGAACAGGTCGGCGGAGGGGAAGAGTTCTGCCAGCGCTGCCAGCACACCCTCACCGCCGCGTTGGGCCACCAACCAATGATGGACCAAGGCCGTTCGCATGTTGGATTGGCGGATTATATCCATGCGGCCTGTTCTCCGCGAGATGATGGAGCGATTCTCGACGCCCCAGAACTGCTCAGTTCTCGAACTAACGCACGAATGCGAGATTGAAAATTCTCGATCGAGAATTGATCCGTGAGCGTGGCGCGAGTTCCCGCCCGTAGGCGCGCCCGAAGCGCGTCATCCACCAGAAAGCTTTGCAATGCTTGGGTCAGGGCAAGGTCATTCCCCGGCGGCACCAAAAGACCGTTGGCCCCATCGCGGATGACCTCCGGAATCCCCCCCGTCCGCGAGGCGATGACCGGGATTCCTTCCCGCAGGGCCTCCAGAATGGCCATGGGCATCCCTTCCCCTGCCTGTGTGGAGGAAGGTTGAACCAAGACATCCATCGACGCATAAAAGGAAGTGGAGTCGGTCTGATACCCTGCCCAAAAAATCCGCTCATGGAGATTGAGCCGTAAGGCCAACTCTTTTACGTGGCGGGTGTAGGTAAGATCCGCCACATTTCCCGGGGAAGGAGCGCCCACAAAGACCAACCGGATCTGCTCTTGCAGGCAGGGCGGCAGTGCGCTTACGGCATTCAACACGCGCAATTGGCCCTTTGACTCGGTGATCCGGCCCACCATTCCCAGCGCGAGGCGGGCAGGGGAGGGCGGCACGTCCAAGAATACGTGGATAGTTCGGGCCCGGTCGAGTACGGGGTTGTAAAGGACTTGAATTACTCTGTCTAGAGCAGGATTGGCATCCACGAGGGGTTGCGCCGCAGCGCGAGAGCACGAAACGATTTTCGCCACGTAACGCGCCAACCGGGCCACCATCATTACCTCGTGCTTGCGGCATAACGTCAAATGCAGGTGAAACAACACAGGGCAGCCGGTCAGGAGTGCGGCGAGCACCCCCGCGGGCAGGCAACGGGGGCCATTGACGTAGACGAGCGCGATTTCCCTCTTGCGAATGAACGCGGCCAATTTCACCCCACACATCAAGCTTCTGCCGGAGAATTCCATTATCTCAGCGTACGATTTTCGCCCTGACTGGTACGTCCCCAAAGGAAAGAGGAGCGTCTCGATGTCCCGCCGCTGAAGCTTTTTGCAAAACGGGCCGTGATTGGGGAAAGCCACTATCGGCTCAAACTCGGGGATAATCGAATCCAGAACGAATTCGAGAACCTTCTGGGCGCCACCTAACCAGCTTTGCTGCTCGAGGAACAGGACTGGCTTCTTCCCGGATGCAGTAGGGCCGGTCATGATCTGAGCCTCTCATTTATCATGGCACCAATCTCCGGGGCTTTGCCTTCCCCAGTCAATAGGCATTGCGATGGAAGAATGTCCGCACGAGAGTGAGGAACACAATCTTTAGATCGAGGGCGAAGGCCCAGTTACGAATATAGTAAAGGTCGCAGGCGATACGTTGGGAGATGGACGTATCGCCTCGCCACCCATTGACCTGTGCCCATCCGGTGATTCCGCTTTTAACATAGTGGCGAGCCATGTAGTCTGGCACCTGACGCCGGAATCGATCGAGAAATAGTGACCGTTCGGGCCGCGGGCCGACAATGCTCATATCCCCTCGGAGCACATTCAGAAACTGAGGGATTTCATCGAGGTTGCTGCGCCGTAACCAGCGACCAACCGTAGTCACGTGGGGATCGTTGGGGACAGTCCAGTGAGTTTCGGGATTCAGATCACCCCGCATGGTACGGAATTTCCACATCTTGAATTTTTTCCCATTCAGGCCCACCCGCTCTTGTAGGAAAAACACAGGTCCAGGGGAGGATAACTTCACCAATAGGGCTATGAGCGCGTAAAGCGGGGAGAACAAAACCAGGATTGCCATTGACGCCGCGACGTCGAAAACCCGCTTGAGGATGGCATAACGGAGGTACTCCGTGGGATAGAGCCGCACATTGACCAGGGGAATACCGTCCAGGTCATAAACCTGCGTATCTGTCTGAATTAACGGAAAGAGGTCAGGAACGATGCGGACGTTGGTCCCCCGGCTTTCGCATTCCCGCGCCAGGCGGGACGTCAAACTATGAGCATGCGAGGGCAGGGCGATGATGACATCATCGACCGCCAGTGAGCTCAGGGCGTTTTGGAGCTCCCTGACGAATCGCGAGTCATCCTCCCCATTCACCTCCGAGCAGGCGACTCGGCTCACGATCCGGTATCCCAGGTGCGTGCGATGCTCGATTTTTTCCGCCACCCGATTCCCGAGTTCGGGTGTAGCAACAAGCACCAGGTTCTTCACATTCCTGCCGTGCCGGCGCAGCTCCCGGACGATCAGGCGCAAAGCCAGCCTGGCTGCCACCAGCGTGAGAGTGCAGAGGACCTCGAATCGGAGTAAGAAAAGCCGAGTCGGGGCGAGTTGGGGGAGTAAACTCGCAGATCCTTCGAGAATGGTCCAGCTTGCCAACCCAACCTTGAGGAGAATGACCGAGTCGGCTATGGGCGAATCCAATCTTCGCGAGTGATAAAAGCGGAAATAGGCTGAAAGGGCAATCCAAAGGATGAGAACAAAGCCCAACGCTAGCACGCGATCGGGATCAAGCAAACTCCGCCCTTCGGACTTGCCGAAGGTTTCATAAGACTCCCATTGCCAGACAGCGATGTGGCAGAGCGCGATGACCGTCAGATCAAAGCAGGCGAGGCAAGCGTTGGTCAGATAGGTCCGTATGCGGAACATTCAGAAATCCGATTTTCGATGGCAATTCTGCTAAGGTTATGGTCAGCATTCCCGGCAGCACGGTTTCGTCGCCACGCCGAGTCCCAACTTGAACGACACAAATCCCCTCACTCGTCAGACGCTAACATTGCGGCCAGAGGCCATGTGTCAGGGGCGTGTGGTGGATTTGTAAATTTTTCCGATTAAGCGGAGCGGTATGTCGGAAAGAAGCAGAAATCCCCGGGGTCAGGAGTGGGAGGGTTGGGCAGGGCGCTTGAGGGGAAGGACCAACTTGAAAATCGTTCCGGACTTGCTCGTGGCATCCACGTTAACCTCCCCGCCGTGATCGCGAACTATTTTCTGAACGACCGCGAGTCCAAGCCCCGTGCCCTCCTCCTTCCCAAAGGTCACGAAAGGTCGGAAGATGTCTTCCCGGATTGAGTTGGGAATGCCGGCGCCGTTGTCCGTTACTGATATCTCGACGTGACTTTCCATCCCGCGCGCAATGACCTGGACTTTCCCCGCCTCTGGGGGAGCAGCCTCGCAAGCATTTTGCAGGAGGTTGTAGAAAGCACGGTTGAGCTTTTTGAAGTCAAACCATCCTTCCGTCGCTCCTTCGTGCTTTACGATGATGGGAATTCCTTTGAACTCCGGACGAAGATGGATGGAGTTTACCGTTCGCTCGAGGGCTTGCAGGACATCCCCGTGAGTGAGCTGGAGGGCCTCCTGCCCCTTGGAAAACTCCAGAAGTGAGGAGATCAATTCCGCCATCCTGGTTACGGAGGCGTGAATTTCGTCGTACAACGTTTTCCGCTGGCCGGCGTCAAGACCGCTTTCCGACTGGAACTCTGCATAGGCGAGGATTGTTGTCAGGGGATGCCGCAGATCGTGGGAAATCGTGCTCGCCATGCGCCCGATCGTTGCCAACCGCTCGGCATGGAGAAGTTCCTGCTGGCTTTTTTGCAGGGTCTTCCTCATTTTGTCGAATGCCGTCGTGAGCTCGGCTAATTCATCGCGGCTTCGGACGTGTAGGGGAAAGGTGAAGTCCCCCTTCTCCAGGGCGCGCACACCGGAAACGAGATTGGCAAGAGGCCGCGTGAACGTATGGGAGATAAGGAAGATCAACCAGCTACCGGCGAGCACCGCCACGAGTCCCACGCCCAGGAGCAAGCGGTTTAGTTCTTGCAAAAACTGCGTCGCGGCGTCATAAGATTTCAATACCGTCAAGCTCACGGGTTGGCTTGCTGCCGGGGCCAGTTCCAGGGAGGTCACAAGAAAAACCTCACCGCCCAACTCAATTTCCTTCGGGTTCAAGGATTCTCGTGTGGTCATCAGGCCCGAGCGGGCACCCAACTCTTGCTGCTGATGGGGTAACAGCGTGCTCACCACAAGATCTTTGCCATAGCGAAAAGCCACGGGACAGGAGGCAACCCGCGCCACTGCTTCCGCCAGATGTTGATCAACCTCGAACCCCAACGCCAGGACACCCAGCACGACATTGTCACGGGCCTCTCCGAAATAAATCGGTTGGAGGAAGACGGCAAAAAGGTGTCCCCCGCCATACCACCAGTCGCGGGTCTGCTCCTTCTGCAGCGATCGCGTAAGTGCGGCCTGAGCGGCGTCCCGGGTGTAGCCGTCCGCCGTGGTGTGCAAGGCCATGACCTTCCCGGTGCGGTCGGCGAGGAGAAAGAGGTCGCTCCCGGTAAGTTGCCAGAGATCGGTGGATGCATCCTGAATAGTGGGCGCATGCTGGGTGGTCATCAGCGCGCGGAGATTCGGCAAGTCCGCCAGGATCACGGCGGATTGCGCCAGTCCTCGCTGACGCAGCAATTCAAACTGCTGGAAGGTAAACACAGAATTGTGCAGCGCTTCATGGATCTCGCGCCGCGCATGATTTCTCAGATAGTTCTGGACGATGAACAGGACAGTGCCTGTCAGTACCGTCGTGGTGAAGATGAGGGAAAGGAGAAATTTGGTTCGTAGCCGAAACTTGGCCATGGCCCGTCTATTTTCTCGGCGCCGCGCCGCCGTTCGTCCCCGCCGGCCAGAGTGCGGCGGCCGGTCTTTTAAGGCACAAATTTATATCCGGCACCATGGACCGTCTTGAAGTGAGTCGGGTTTAAAGGGTCCGCTTCCAGCTTCTGCCGCAGCTTCATGATGTGATTATCGACCGTGCGGGTGGAAGGATAGCAGTTGTATCCCCAAACCTCGTTCAGTAACTCGTCGCGGGAGATGACGCGCTCAGGGTTCCCGATGAAGTACTTCAGGACCTTGAATTCCTGGGGGGTGAATGCGATCTGCTCACCTTTGCGTGTCAATTCCATTTTGGCAAAGTCGACCGCGACATCGTCAAAGGCATAAGTGTCAGCGAGTTTGGGGCCGCGAACCCGGCGTAATACCGCATGCACGCGGGCGATGAGTTCCTTGGGGCTGTAAGGTTTGGTGACGTAATCGTCCGCCCCCAACTCCAGCAGCAGGACTTTGTCGACTTCATCCGTCGAGGCGCTCAGGATGATAATGGGGAGATTCGGCGCTTCGTTCTTGAGGGCACGGCAAACTTCCCGCCCATGAACCTTGGGAAGCTTCAAGTCAAGAATCACCAGCACGGGGGGAGCCGCGCGAAACGCTTCCAGTCCGGCGGCGCCGTCAGAAGCGAAATCCGGCGAATACCCCTCGCTTTCGAATGCATGTTTCAAGGGCCTGTATAACGTCCGATCGTCTTCAATGATCAGGATCTTTTCCATAGGGTTTCTCGAATTAAACCCGGAAGTGTAGCGCCTCTGCCCTTGTCTGCGGTTCTTCCCTAGACTCGCGCTCCCGAACCTGCGGGCGGGCGTCCGTCTTTGGAATTCCCGGTCCTGGCAAGGGAAGAGCCGCGGACCCCAAAAGCGGGGGGTCCGCGCTACTCTCCTCTCAAAAGACTAACACAACCTTTACAAACTCACTACAGCTGCTTGACTTCCCCAGCATGCAGCCGTGGTACCTGTTTTCTTATATGCAAAGGAGGATAAGAAGTATGCCGAAGCGAACTTCCCCCGCGGGCCCCCGGAAATTGATCAACGAAGCTCCCGGCTTCGTCCGAAATGGCCGAGTGGTCCTTGCCGCCAGCGTGCCAGTCGTCTATCTGCTGTCCTTATTGTTCCAAACTCACAATCTGCCGGCGGCCGAGAATCCCTCCCCGGCGTCTGCGGCGACCCTTGGCCCGGCAGGAGGTACCACTCCCTCGGCAGAGAGCTTGGGAGTCCACTTTGTCCCGGGATCATCCTCGATGGTATTAATCGAGCGGGATGGAAAAACCTATCTGGTCGATATAGCTGAGCGGACAATACAAGCGAAGGATTCGCCGACTCCGCCATCGGCAGGTACGCTTGCGCACCTGGAATCATCGCACTCCTCCCCGCAGGATAATCATTTGGGGGGCAAAATCTTCGCTGAAAATTGTGCCAATTGCCACGGGCCGGAAGGAAAGGGAGGGGGCAAGATGAAGGCCCCGGATTTTACGAGCCCGGCGGTCCAGGCGGCTCTGTCCGATGCCGTCGTGCGCAAGACCATCGAGGATGGGAAGACAGGGACCGCGATGCCGGCGTGGCGCGGAAAGCTGTCGGAGACGGAGATCAATGCAGTCGCGGCTTATGTGAAGTCGCTTGGGCAGGGAATGCACTCCGAACAGGGGGCCCCTGGCGGAGAAGCAACCCAATCGGCAAAAGTGTACGAACCTGCTGACGATTACATTTACAGCTTGCCCACAGGCCGCCGTCTTGACCGCCACGGCTTCTACCTTAATTTTACTCATCGCTTCCCCTTTAACCCCACGTTTAGCGGGACGGGTTCCGTTGACACACTTTTCGGGCTCGACGGATTCGCCATCCCTTCATTTGGCTTGCGATTCGGAATCACCGACAAACTCTACGTCAGCGCTTACCGCTCGCCGAGCATCATCGACCGCCCTATAGAATTGATGGTTGCCTATCACCTTTTGGACGAGCACAACGGGGATCCGCTGAATGCAACGGTGCGCGCTTCAGTGGACGGGCAGGACAATTTCTCCAAGAACTTCACAACCAATTTGGAAATGATTGTCTCCAAAAGCGTCACGCGCCATGGCCAACTCTATTTTGTGCCGACCCTTTCTCTCCAGAATTGCGAGTTGCTTGTAAAGTCCGGGAATCTGTCGACCTCTCCGCCGGACCTACCTGGTTTCAATACCTTCTCCTTGGGGATCGGCGGCGCGGTGGATATTCGTCCCAGCGTAGCCCTGGTTGCCGAGGTGATCCCCACTTTGGTCAATGGTCCGGAGATCGGGATTCATCGGCCGGCATACGCCTTTGGGATTCAGAAAAGGGTCTATCGCCATGCCTTCACCCTGGGATTTTCCAACAACCCGGGGACCATCGTTTC
>Ga0335085_10006628_pt1 | contig 18203 bp, 31 predicted proteins | sample Lox_Sample_45_FD_206712 | JGI IMG/M metagenome (GOLD analysis project Ga0335085, IMG submission 206712) | Soil microbial communities from Loxahatchee National Wildlife Refuge, Florida, United States - Lox_Sample_4.5 | ecosystem: Environmental > Terrestrial > Soil > Wetlands | place: USA...
GATCGCTATTGCCGCGAGGACGTGTACCAGACCGCGATCCTCTTTCTGCGCTGGCTGCACCTCAAAGGGGATTTAACAGCGCACACGTGCCGAGATCGTATCAACCAGATATTGGCACACGCGGGCGAATCGGGTTTTCATGATCCATTTCTTTCGCAGATAAACAAAGAAAGGCTTTTGCCATGAAGAAAAAGCCAAAAACGACGCGCGGCGCGTGGCGCCCTGGGATCAATGGGCACGAATGGCGCGCGATGTATTGCGCCAACTGTGGCTGCGCACTCGAGTTTGAAACTAGAAAGAAGAGGGTGAAGAAGCCATGAGGGTCCTCTGGCGCTACCTCGTGAGCATTCCGCCACCGGTCGCTTGTCCTTCGATATCGATGCCGAGGGCGTGCCGCACTGGATTTGCAATGTGCATGGTCAAGATGGAAGGCGGGTCACCGGATGAATTGGCATGACGCGATCGTCGGGATGTTCGTGGGCTGGTTCCTACTGGGCCTGCCCGTCGTAATAGCCCTCGTATGGAAAGAGCTGGCGCGAGCCAAGAAAGACAGGTGGCTACCATGAGAACGATATTCGTCGGGTGCCAAGGTTACTATGCGCTGGCGGATGATGAAGATAAAGTGAATGCCCTATGAACACACAAACCTTGTTTTCATCGAAGACCCAAGACTGGCAAACCCCACCCGAGATCCTACAGCTCGTGGAAGAAGTCGCCCCCATCGCATTCGACCCGGCCCCGGCGAATTGGGATCGGTCGTTTGATGGGCTCGTTATCCCCTGGTCGGCATTTGGACCGAACGGGCTTTGCTTTGTCAATCCACCGTACGGACCCGCTTTGCCCGAGTGGACCCGCAAAGCGGCACGTGAAGGAAAGATGTTCGGGGTGCCGATCGTCTTGCTCATTCCTGCCAGACCTGACACGCGTTGGTGGCACGACAACATCCTGAAAGCCGATGCCGTTTGTTTTTGGAAGGGCCGCATCAAATTCGTCGGCGCCGAAAATTCCGCCCCCTTCCCGTCGGCCTTTGTCTACTTCGGCGCCCGCCGCGAACGCTTCCGAGAAGTCTTCGCGAAGAAAGGATGGGTGGTCCTGCTATGAAGGGTTTTTTCAAATGCTAAAGTGCTCCAAGTGCGGCGGCAACGTCAACCTGTGCTGGGGCTGCCCAAACACCCCCGCGCCCCCAGACACAAACATCACCCTGACCTCTCTCGAGCTGGCGGTGCTCCTCGACACCGTCACCGCCTCGCTGGCGTTTGCCGGGAATCAAGACCTCTTTCATTTCACTCGCAAGGCGCGTGAGCAGGTCATTGCCACGCTACTCCGAATCATGGCCCAAACCGCCATCTCGGTGACCGTGCGGCCATGACCCACCCCAGCTCTCCCGAGTCCCGCCGCAGAGCTTCCCACAACTTCTATCACCGAAACAAAGAAGCAGGCCTATGCGGCTGGTGCACGCGCCCGGTCTATAGGGGCGTCAGGTGCGAGGAGCACCACTACCGGATGGTCGAACGCCAGCACAAGGCCCGCGAGCTGGCCGCCAAGCGCAAGATGGCCCAAGGGCTCTGCGCCTGCAAGTTCTGCCCGATGCGGCGCCTGGAGCGAAAAAAGTATTGCCAGGCTCATCAGAAAAAGTTAGACAGCCTTTCGTGATCAAGAAAAATGGACGCGGCTTTCACCGCATCACCTGCGATAGCTCGGCGTGTATGTCGGGGATGGTCCTAGGCCCTGGGGTTTTATTCCCGGACGGCTGGATCGTGGCCGGTAAAAAGCACTACTGCAGCCCCCAATGTCAGGCTCGAGACGAGTACGAGCGGAGCTTTGCGATTTGCGAGGGGCGAGATGATGGGCGCTTACCGGATGCGTGGCCGCGTTAGGCCAGCGAACGCGGAACCAAGATTCTCGAATCCCCGGCCTTCTGCCCCAAGGTCGAGACGAGCGTTTTCCGCAGCTCATCCATCTTGCCCTGTGCCGTCGCCACGAGGTTGAGCATCACGGGGCTGTCTTTCGGTCCTGCGAGTTGCAAGGACGGACCCAGAACGAGCGCCGCTTGTACGAACGCGATGCCGATCTCGAGACCCGCGTCCGCGATGAGATTCCAATTGGCCATCGAGGTGCAGAGGGGGCAATTCTCGCTCTTGTAGCGCAGCTCCACTCCTTCGTGTTTGACGCACGCCTTGCCGTCTTCGGTTTCCATCTCACCTTTCCGCGCCAGCGCGAGCTTGCGCCTCAGCTCCTCTTGGAACTTCATTTTCTTGCTCACCATCATTCTAGCTCTGTGACCTCTTCGGTTTCGTCCTCGTCCTCGTCTTCGTCCTCGTCTTCCTCCTCGGGCGGCTCGACGTCATCGAACGTCAACCCCAGAAAGCCGTCGATCTCTTGCGCGATGCGGTAGTGCATCCCGATCGGGTCCCAGCAGATTGGGTAAAACTCCCCGACCTCGGACTGCGCCGTCCCGATGACACGGCGCAAGACGGCTTTGTCGGGTTCATTGGGGGCCTGGGGGTTGGTATAGACGGCGAAGCCGGTACCGATTTCTTGGATCTTCACGAGGAGCGGCATCGTTAACCCTTTGTCATCCTTTCATACTGCTTGCTGATGAGGTCAATCGTAGGAATAATAAAAGCCAGCACGTCCTCTTTCGAGGTTGCTTCGATCCATTGGCCCAGGATCATCCCTAAGATGATGCGCCCAATGTCATCAGGGATGCCGGCCCGGTTGGCGTCCAGTCGGACCTTGGCGAGCACGGCCAACTCCGATGGGGGTGTGGCTTGGAGTGCCTCCGAAGCCATCTCCATCCTGGAAGCGAGATGGGATGCGTTTTCCCTGATCGCCTCACCCGATTTTTGCAGCAACTGAGCTTTCTCGATGTCTGAAAGTTCGGCCAAGGCGAGACCTCCTAAAGCTTGTCTGCGTTTTGGATCGCGTAAGCCGCCGGGTCTGTCCCGAGCGGCCAATTCTGTGTGGGCTCCACGGGAATCCAGTTCCCGCTGTTGTCCTGAAAAAGCGGGTACACGTGAAAGGCGTTGCGCCGCATGATGCCGATCTTGGAAAGCCACTGTCCGATTTTTGTACCCGGCAAATAGCTCTCGTTTTTCACGAGCACTTCGAACGTCACCGGGATCATGATCGACTGCGCCAGCGCGCCGAAGAGGATCGACCCCTGGGAAACGCAGTTGCCCGTGGGGTGGGTCAGCGTGTAGTCGGCCGTCCGGAACATTTGCGTGGAGTCATCCACGTAGGTGATGTTTTGCTGGACATATTGCAGGATGGCGTTGGCCTGCGCGGTGCGGTCTCGGGCGGGGACGTTTTGCACGAGCGCGTGAGCCAGCTCATTGACCAAGGGGTCACTCGCTCCCTGGTCGGCTAATTTCCTTATGAGCCTAATTTTGTCCCGTGGATCGGAGTCCGAGAAGTCCACAGCCGTGATGCTACGGATCTCGCCCGGGTAGGCGATGCTTTCGCCGGAGAATGTACCAAGGATGCGCATGAGCCTAGGGTATCAGATTAGGCCACTGCGTCCGGGCTCGGAACTTGCGCTTGCTGCACCACCGGCGCGGCCGGCTTGGTGCCGTTTTGCGGCGCCGTTTTTTGGGGCTGACCATCCGGCCCCGGTGGCGGAACCTGCATCTCGTTCGGATGAGCGGGTTGCTTGGGCGCCGGCGGCGCAGCGGGTGCGGCTGCCGGGACAGCTCGGCGGGCAGCGCCCTTCGGTAGCGCATACTTGCCCTGCTGCTTGGCCACGGCCTTGGTTTGGAGGTACTCGCCGATGTAGGCCAGCTCGGCTTGGGCCTCGTCGGGCGTGAGGCCGCCCGCTTGCACCAGCGTATTTTGAATGACCTGGGCCGCTTGTTCCTGGGTAACCTGCGCGACCGGCTGCCCGGGATTTCCTGGCACCGCGTGCGGCTGCTGCGCCATGGCGATGCCTTTGATGCTCTCCAGCATCTTGGGCGCGGCCTTGACGGCTTCCGACATGAAATCCCCGGATTCGCTGCCGTCGTCGGTCATGTCCTTGATCGTCTTGACCACGCCGACGATCTCCGAAAGCCCGCCTTGGTTCTTGTTCTGCATGGCGGTGACCATGGCCAATTGCTGGGCGAAGCTTCTTTCCTGCTGCTGCAATTGCTGGGCATAGAAGCGCTCTCGGTCTTCGCGGTCTTGCCGTTCGCGGCGCTCGCGGTCCTCGCGGTCGCGCTTTTCCCGCGCTTCTCTTTCTTCCCGGTCTCGCCGGTCGCGCAATTCCCGTTCGTCGGCGCGCTGGCGTTCAATGGCGAGGATGTCTTCCACTGATCTCATCGGGCCCCCATCGTAGGGATTCGGAGCAAGGCCGCCGTCCATCTCGAGGCCATCCACGGGAATGCTGCGCCCGGCAATAGTGACGCTCCGTGTGCGAATCATTTGCCCCCGGGCGTCAAAGCCTTTGAGGTAGTAGCGCCCGCCTCCGAAGATACTTTGGAGGTCCGCAGAGGAGGCCTCTGGATCGATCTCACCCACGATGCCCAGCCCAGCGGAACGCGGCATTGCATGAATACGGTGTACCTCCACCCGGTCCAAAATACCGGGTCCCCCGGCAAAGAGGGGCGACGCGGCCGGCAAAGCCACGCCGGACGTTTGAGCTTGAGCAGGAGCTGATTCATCCTCTTCATAGGTCTTGGTTGTGGTCTCCCGGACTTTCTTGGGCCGTCCGGTATTGGCGGGGCGAGGGACTTCGCCGCTGTTCCATTTTATTTGGTTGATCAAACCATGGACCGCAATCGGCGCCGCGCCGTACTTCTCCTTAATAACAGCGGCGATTGCTTTGGGATCCATGCCGGAACCATAGTGAGCAAGGATTTCGTCTTTGGCTTCTTGCGAAAGGGGCATGGTTATCTCTTGTCCATGGTTTTGGGTGGTGTCAATACAGCGTGGCGGATGTCGTCGATCTTTTGCTCCATGCGGGCGAGCTGATCCGGGTCATTCTCACCATCCCACACAAACGTGGTGCGCCCGATCTTCTTGGTCTTGACCTTGCCGTCTTTGATGTAACCCCAAACCGTACGGAGCGTGATCTTGTAGCGGTCGGCAAACTTGGGAGGGCGAAGCCACACCTTGAACGCGCAGCCTACTTGGATTTGCTTTCGCTTGCAATAGCAAACGCGCTCGCCGGCTGAATTTTCTATACAGCGCCCTCGAAAGCTTCCCAAGCTGGGATTCGTGCAACGCCCCCAATTCGTCACGACCTACGCCCACGGCTTCCCGACGATCGAGCGTGTGAGAAAGACCCTCCGAGGCATCTTCGATCGGACGCCGCCCCAAGTCATTGTCGTCGAGGATGACTCGTACCCCTATCCCTACTATGACGGCTATGGGGGCGGAGCTTATCCCGTCTTCGTCGGCGGTCGGCGTGGTGGGCGTGGAGGGGGCGGCCACGGCGGAGGCCACGGCGGAGGGGGGCATCATCGCGGCATCGGGAACATGGGCGATGATTTCAGCGTCCAAGACGCCCCGGTACAAGGCCCCGAAATTGAGCCAGGTGTAGCGGTCGGCTCTGCGCAAGAGCAGACCATCACCAACTACATCCGGTCATCGGAGGCGGACACCACGACCACAGCAACCGTGCCGCAGACGTCGACCGGAACCGGACCGTCCTGGCTTCCGGGCGCGATCCAAGGCGGCGTCACGGGGCTTTTTCAGGCGTTCGGCGTGGGCGCGCCCTCCGCGCCCAAGGCCGCACCTTCCTCGGGAAGCTTTCTGACCTCGACTCCGGTCTTGGTCGGCGGCGCGGTCTTGGTCGGCATCCTTTTGCTTCGTAAGAAAAAGAGCGCGCCGCAGAGCGCCTGATGCTCTGCTGCGATGCGTGCCAAAAGATGGGTACACGGAGCCACATGCTAGCCGGCCTCGGAGACTGCGATCCGAACCTTCAGTCCTGCTACATGGACAATCCAGCCGTCTATGGTCAGAACGGCGGCTATCAGCCGCTGCCGAACACCACTCCTGTAGGCTCGGGCGGGTCCATCCCCTTGGCCTGCGACCCAACCGTCCAAAGCTGCCCGGAGGCCATCACGCCGCCGCATCCGCCGGTGGGCACGGGCGGCTCGGCTATGACCGGTGCCTACGGCGGCTACACCCCGCCGATTGACTACGGCGCGCCCATGCAGTCGACGACGGGCGGACAGGTCGCCGTGGTGCCACAAGGCGGCGCGTCGATCTCGATCGTCAGCGAAGCGGGCAGCTCCTTTCTCTCCTTCTTTCAGGGTACCATCCTGGGCCTTCCTCGCTGGCTCGTCTTCGGGCTCGGCGCAGCGGCGGCCTATAAGCTTGCGAAGGGATCTCGTTAATGGGACCTGCTTACGGCCCTCGCTTTCTGGTCCCGCATCGCGTCTCGTTCATGAATACGCCCGCGTTCGGGATGCGCGTGGCACAGTGGGCGCCTCCCAAGCGAGCGCTTCGGGGGATGGGCGACGCGGGCACAACCGACTCAGGCCCCGGCGGTTTGGGCCTTTTGCTTCTCGTCGGCGGCATCGCGCTCCTCATGGCGTTTGGGAGCGGTAAATAGATGCTCGGCTCGCCCATCGTGTGCACGCATGGAAACATGACGTGGACGCACGAGCCGAGCGGTCCCAATTATGCCGGCGCGATCGTGCGGGACGTGGCGACCTCGGGCTTGGCTGGCCTGGGGGACGCCTCCGATCAAGTCGACCTCGGGCTTTCGACCGGTCAAGTGATTGACTTCAACGCGGTCATGGCTGCGCTCAATCAGCTCCAACCGTCGGCGGCCTCGTCGTACGGGATGATCGTCCAAGGGACGCGGGCGCTCACGCAAGCCAACCTGGACGCGACCGGCGCGGCCGCGCAACCGGGCGAGCAAGCCAAGCGCGACAACATCCAGGCGCATCTTTCGTACTACGTCGACCATCAGGACCAGCTCGAGTCGGGGTTTTACGACATCCGCAACTGGACGATCCAAGCGTTCGTGGCGTTCAACGCTGTGGAGGAGATCGCCCAGCAACAGCTTTTTTGGCCGTCGGTGTACGACGCGCTCCAGGCGCTTCCATCGACGGTGGGTCAAGCCGTCGGGGCCGTTGCTCAGACCGTGGCTGGCGTCGCAGGACAAGCCGCCGGGGGCCTGACCTTCGGCATCCTGCAAGGGCTCTTTCAAAATCCGCTCGGGCTTATCGCGCTAGCCGGCGCAGCGTATTACTTTTTCTTCGCAAGGAAAAGTCATGCGTAAAAATATCGCGTATCGGCCTTCGGCGTTTGACAAAGCCGAGATGCGCTATCTCGGGCTCGACCCGGAGCATCCCGCCGATGTGCGCTTCTGGCTTCGGGAGCGGAAGAAGCTCCTCGCTCGCGCGTACGAAGAAGCAACCGACGTGCGGACGCCCGCGCGCAGACCGGCGACGCTTCGCCCGCGCAATCCAGGCCGGCCCTCGCGCGCCTTCATGAAGGCGTGCACGCCCAAGGTCGCTCGCACCCGCGCCAGGGACCCGCGCGCAGTCTGCGCGTCGCAATACCGAAAGCTCGCCCCCACGCAAAAGCGTGCGTGGGAAAATCCGATCCGAGTCGGCTCGCGCGTGACGCTCGTGCACGTCCGGAACTGGAGAACAGGCCGGCAAGTGACGGGCGTCTTCACGGTCGTGAAGCGCTACCCCAGCGGCGAAATCGAGGTCAAGAATTCGGCGGGCACGCGCTACCAGATTCCGGATACGCACGTGCGCTTGGCCAAGAATGCGCTCACCCCCGGCGGCAACGTCGAGCTTCACGCGGTGACCTACAAGGAAAAGAAGAAGGGCGATGACCGCCCGGAGCTGTACGAGCACGTCTTTGGCGAGGAAGGAGGCCGAAAGCCCCGCCTCGCGTTCGATGGGCGCGACCTCGATATCAAGCGCGCCGGTTCTCGTTACACCGTCAAAGACGGTTGGATTCATCACTAGGAGGATGCCTTGAACCCTCTTTCGTCACTCTCGTACCAAGACCTCGTCGCCCTCGCGCTCGCAGCAGGGGTCAAGATCGGCGGCGGCAACTGGACCAAGACCGCGATCTGGGGGTTCGGCGCCCGCTTTTTGATGGGCTATCTCGGCTTCCCCTCGAACCAGTGCCTTCCCTCGCAAGCTCAGTCGCAGGTCGGCACGGCGGCGGGGATCTTCTCGCGCCTCTTTGGCGGTATGGCCGTGGGCGTGGGCACGGTCAATCAGCCGGGGGTCGTCGGCGGCCAGTCGGCAGGCGTGACGCCCGCGCAAGGCGCGCCGGGGACTCCGGGGGGACCTCCGATCGATGTGCCCTATCAGCAGGTGCCGACGGGGAATTAACCCAGTAAAGAAAAAAGGTTCCGAGCCAGGCCGTTTTGGCTGACGCTCTACTAGAAAGGGAAAAAGAAGAATGGCAAAGCGAAATGCACCGGCCTGGATCATGGCGACCGCGAACCCGCGCGGGAAGAAAAAGAAAAGTCGAAAAGGCAAGAAGCGCGGCAAGTCCAAGCGCCACACCAAGAGCTATCGCCGCCGCAAGGGTGCACCCCTTCGTGCACCGAAGACGTACAAGCACCGCAAGAAGCGGAAGAAGGTCCGAAGCCATATGCGCTGGGTGAACCCGCGCAAGCGCCGGAAGAAGAACCGAGCCCACAAGCGCGTGACGCGGCGTCGTCGCAATCACGCGATGATGCTGTACCCGAACCGGAGGCACATGAAGAGACATCGCAAGCACAATCGGCGCCGTCGCCGCAATCCGGGACTCTTCTCGGGCCTCTTCGCCCCGGTCAAGCAGCATGGACTGGGCTTCGCGCTCGGCGCGGCCGCCGACAACTTCGCGGTCTCGCCGCTTCTGGCCAATTTCCTGGGCGGTCAGCCGCTCGTTCAGTCGGCGGCCAAGATCGTCGTCGGCCCGCTTCTGGCGGGTCTGGCCGGCAAGCTCCCGGGCGTGTCCAAGCTCGGACGTCACCTCGAGTCGATGGGCCTTTACTTCGTGGCCGTCGGCATCCAGGGCGTGGTGGGCCAGCTCTTGGGCGGCGCGAGCGCCGCTCACGGGTTCGGGTACATCAACCCCTTCCATCGGCGCCGCGTGGCGTCGATCGGTCCCACGCACATGGCGTCGATTGGTCCGACGCACGTCGCGGCGATCGGTCCCACGCACATGGCCGGTGCCGCGCCGGGGTTCCATCAGTCGAACTTCCCGGCGGAGCACTCGGACTACCACCAGGAATACACCGGCTGAGGAGGTCCTCAGCTCGGTTAGGTTGACCGATTTGATGTAGGCAGTAAAAGACGCCCTACCCCAAAGCGGAGAATGGGCTAGCAAGGAGAAGGCACCATGAATCCTCAAATGATGGCCGCTGTCCCGACGCAGAACACCCGTATGCCGGTCTCGCAGATCCCCGGCATCGGCAAGAAAGACGCGCTCCACCTGTGGAGCACCTACCGCTTCTTCACCGGCAGCCCGGTGGGGCAGTACAACGTCTTCACCGTGACGCAGAATTCGAGCGGCCAGGGCTACGCGTCGCCCGCCGTGCTCACGGCGCGCGAGACGAGCATCATTACGCAAGGTCAGGTCCCGCTCGATCAGCGCTGGGAGTGCCTGGACATCGGCGTCGAGATCCTTCCGGGCGCGGGCGGCTTGGGCGTGCCGGTCGATCAGGCCGTGGAGGCCTACAATAAGATCCAGCTCGCCTTCATTCGCGGGCAGACCCAGCTGATCCAGCTCGGGCCGATCGCGCTCTTCCCGGGCGGCTCGGGCCTCTCGGGCGTCGTCGCGCTCGAAGCCGACGACCAGGCCGCGCCGTTCCTCGTCAACAACCAGTCGGTCGGCAACGGCTTCCCGTCGGTCGGTGCGCGCCGGCAGCTGCGCGGTCGGACCATCGTGCTCAACCCGGGCGACACGTGGTACATGGCGTTCTTGGTTGCGAACGCCGACGGCGCGGCGCTCAATTTCGGTACGACCGGTGACACGCCGAATTCGCTCGACATCCGCGTTTCGATGTGGATGCTGCGCGACCTCGGCGTCACGGGCTAGCTTCACGTGGTCCCATTCTGCCCGTCTCGCAAGAGGCGGGCAGTCTTGGCATCACGTGGGCGCCGCTCCGTCGCGACGAGGCCTAACGCCTCACAGTAGCCCCACGCACGAAAGGAAAGAAGCTCATGGCAAACGGCGTCCGTCCTCCGCTCAATCTCTCGCAAGCCACGCGCGATGCGCTCAACGCCCAGGTCGCGCCGGATTTTCCCGGGCAGCAGACCGGCACGTGGCAGACGTTCGATGTCATCTCGCAACCGATGGCGCCGGGCGGATCGAATTCGCCCACGGTATCCTTCCCCGTGTCCTCGGCGCTCTATGAAGTCGAGGCGGCCGCGTTCATGCCCGGCCAGAACATCACAGCCATCTCGAGGATGCTCGGGAACACGGATCAGTTCCTGATCCAGATCGTGTACTCGGACTTCACGCAGCTGAACGCCGGGCAGCCGGTGCTCGGCTCGGCCCTCTTCAACCGGCTCGACGGCGTCTATCGCCTGAAGAAGCCGACCGTCATCGGCCCCAACCAGAACATCACGGTCAACCTGCAAAATATTTCTGATCCCGCTTTCAACATGACCGTGTATCTTCGATTCACCGTGCTCCAACTCGAGCTGTCGACGAACGCGGTTCAGTTCTAGGAAAAGCGAAAGGCGAATTTGGCCCGTAACACAAATATCAGCCCCCGGTCGCTCAATCGAGCCCAGCTCGATGCGATCTTGGAAGGGCCAAAGCAGCCGGTCATCAGCTATGTGACCCCCAACTCGGTCATCCTCGTTTCGCTCTCGAGCTTGACCGAGATGGCGCGCTTCCCCGTCTTGGGGCTGAAATACTTCAGCCTCGAGATGGAAGCGAGCTACCCCACCGGCACGCCGAACAATGAGCTTTCCCAGCTTCAGTACGAGCTGGTGGGCTACAAAGACTCGGCGAGCCCGGTTATGCTGCGCTCGGGCGCGATCTCGCCGTTCTATGATCGGTTGGAGGATAACCTTCGAATCGACCATGAATCGCTCGCGCTCTTTCTAGCAACCCCCAACCTGGGAACGTCCATCCCGCGCCCGATCGTCGCGACGTTCTCTGTGCAGGCCATGCCATGAAGCCTGATAGACGCCTGCTCAAAGCCCTGGTCCTCTTGCCGGTCACCCCGCAAGAGACGCCGATCGACTACATCTCGCCGCCGACGCCCTTTCTGGCGGTGTTCCCGAAGGCGCGCGGCGCCACGCCCCTCAAAGACATCAACCAGGTGAATTTGAACTGGGGCGTCTGGTCCATGCCGTCGGGCGCGACCTATGTGGACATCAGCTTGGTCTACTACCGGGGCTACCTCATCCCGCCCGACGCTTCGAGCTTCAACGTCGGCGTCATCGCGACGGGTGTTCCGCAGCCGGAGATCTTCCGAGAGCAAGTGCTCGTCTTTGATCCAGTGACCGGGCGCTTTCTCCCCTACGCGCGGACGATTCGGACCACGGCGCCCGCGCCCACGCTCGCGTACAACGCGAACGTCTATAACGACGCGGGCGCGCCGAGCACGGCGGGCGCACCATCGCCGGGTGGAGGACACTTTTCGTTCGCGTACCAAGACGACTACGCGGGCTTTTTGGTGGAGTCGAATGACAACGTCCACGTGGGGAAGTACACCATCTCCGTTACCTTTGGGAATTCCTGATGAGTGGCTATAACACTCCCATCATCTCGCCCGCGTCGGGGGCTACCCCGCCGTCGGACTGCTGTTGCGCCAAGCACCTCTGTTGTGGTAGCTCGCATAGCGGCGCCAGCTTCGAGCGGCTCTGCGTCCGCCCTTCCGGCGACGGGACCGTGGCGCTCACCGACTCGGACGCGCTTTCGTCGTCGCGGTGTGTCGGCGTCTGGCGCGACAACAACGGCGATTGCGGATCGTGTCACTGCTGCGACAACGGCTTTCGCTGCGGCGGCGAACAAGAGGTCCAGTTCGTCGGCGCCGACCCTTCAGCGGGAGACCCGCTTTTTCTAGCGGGAACAAGCGACGGTGCCGGCGCTCCGGGTAAGGTCATGAGCAGCCCACCGACGGCGACGGGGCGCATCATCGCGCCTGTGGGCGTGTGCACCGATGCCAGCACCGTGGCCATGGGTTACATTAAAATGATCATCCAAATTCAATTCCCGACGGAGATCGTCTAAATGGCCCCCGGAACACAGCCCCTCTACTTTGACTTCACCAACAAGGCGCAGAAGACGTTCCTCAGCCCGCCGGGTGGTCAGGATTTGCAACAGACTTACGACGCTGGCGCGCCGGGGTCTCAGCAGATTCAACTGAACACCACGCAATTCGCGATCCAGGTTCTGGACGTTGGTGGAGCTGGCAACGGCCTGACGATTCCTCTCCTCGAGGTCTTTGATGAAAGCGTAAGCCCTGTTTTTGCGGCGACGGGTCTTCAATGCGCTACGCCAGGGTTGTCCGCCAACGGCGTTTGCGTCCGCAATCTCTTCGCGATTGGGATCGCGTCGAGCATCGGCACGGGAGCGCTTCCTTTCGTGACGGTATTTGCCGCCACACATGGCTCACCCACCGGAGCGTCCGCGAAGCTCGAAGGCTCGTTTGTAGATGGAGGGACGGCCATCGGGTGCATTCTCAATAACACGAATGCCCTGGCTAACGCGGCGGCGAAACTTGCGAGCTTTCGAGAAGGCGGGACAGAGCGCTTCTACATGAAACGCGCCGAGCTGGCCGTCGGCATCGGAACGACCAATCCCCAGATCAGTTTCCGGCAAACGGGCAGTAACGACACAAATGCCGGTATGCTCTGGTGGAATCCATCCTCGTCGCAAGGGCCATCGTTTTACGCCATCTCGCCGGATCTCAACACCACGCAATCGTTCTTTGCGCGGCGCTTCACGGCCGACACCGATTACTACCTTCTGAAGAGCGGCGTCAATAAAGGCGTCATCGATTGGTCCAATAACACGTCGGGCAATACGCGCTTTTTCGTAACGCAGCTTGGCGGTATCTATGCGTCGAGCACGACCACAGCACAGACCGATCCACAAGACGCATCGTTCACGCGCGAAGCGGCCGGTACGTGGGCCATGAACAGCCCGGGCACAAACGATGCGGGCACAGGCCCGATCGTCACGGCAACGCCGGCCGCGCTTCGAATGTATGGCCTCAACACCTCACCGACGGTCTACGAGCGCCTCTCGATTACCTACAGCGGGTCGACGAACGGCTACCTCATCAGTCCCGAGCAAGCTGGCGCAACCGTGCGTCCGCTTTCCTTCGGAGCGGCTGGCGCTGCCAACCTGAAGATCGACGGATCGGGTCATGTGATCTTGAATCCCGGGGCGGGCAATCCTCAGCTTTTCTTTGGCGGCACAGCGGCGGGCAATCCGTCGCTTTGGCAGGGCAACATCAAAGGGCTCGTGACGCTCCTCAACATCGGAGGCGATCTCTCCGTCCTCTATAATTTCGACGCCAATAGCTACGTTATGGGAGGCCAGGCGCAGCTCATCAAGAGCCCGACGGCTGGCCTTTCGGTCTTCGTCGATTCGGGTGGAGGTAGCTTCGATCAAGAGACTTTTCGCGCGGAAAAGTCGGGCACCAATAACGACACCGCGCTTATGGCGCTCGTCAACATCGGGGGTGTGCAAACGTTCAAGCGCATCGTGCGCGACGCCGGTACAGGCGTTCTATCGATGCCATAGGAAAGGTACCTTTGGAAAACGTGAGCCCGATTCGCGAAGAGAAGCCAAGCAAAGCGCCGCGCCATCCGACGCGTCTCGAGATGGCAGAGATTTGGCGTCTCGAGAGGGAGCTGGTCGCGGCCAAGCGCGCGCTCACGCGCAAAAGCGAAGAGCTTGAAGATGCGGTTTCGAAGATCCAAGAGAAGTGCAACGCGGCGCCTTCCTGGATCCTTGATAGCTCGCGGTGCAAATGGACGCGCTTTGCCGGCCCTCAAGGCCCATCCGAGGTTGTCGACATGACAAAAGAGCGCGAGGACTAAGAAAGGCGCAGCGTGGCGCATCGGCCCATAGCAGAGCCGGGAAAGCCGCGCGGCGATCAAACCGAGCGCTATCGGAAGATCGCACAAGACGAGCTGGGGAGCTTTGCCGGGTCGTTTGAGAAAAAGGTCAAGCATCTCCGGTTTTGGTTTTCGCTTGTCGTGACCGTGGCTGGCGCAGGGTTTTGGGCAGCGACCTACTTGACCAAGGATACTCGGCGAATCGATGCACTCGAAATCAAGGTGGACGATATCAAAGAGCAACTACGCGAGATCGCCCATCACGTCGGAGCAAGGGAGACGCTCAGCAAATGAAGCCAGGTTACAAGACCTCTGAATTCTGGATCTCTGCCTGCTCCAACATCGTCGCTGCGCTCTTTGCAGCAGGCGTAATCCCGACGACCGGCGAGACCGCGAAGATCTTGGGCGTGGTGGGGCCGGTGGCAACAGCCATTGGCTACGCCATTTCGCGCGGGCTCGCGAAGCAAGGCCAGGGCCAGGGAACGACAACCAGTGGCTAGCTTGCAAGACGCCATTGTCGGCGCGCTGGGCGGTAGCGCGGCCGACTCTGAGACGATCTCGCTTATCGAGACCGTCATCGAAAACGAAGCCAACGGCAAGACGGGTGTGCCCGACTTGTCGTTTTTGCCGTTCGGAAACTTCGGTGCTACGGCGCCCGGGCAAGGGGGCGGGTTTGGGATCTCCATCCTGAAACCGTACCTGCAAGCCTTCATCGTCCAGCAAGAGCACCCCTATACGTTTCCGATCATCATTGTGACGGTCGGGTTTCTTTCCCTCTATGGGCTTGCGAGCCTGCTAGGAGATTGACGTGCGCAAATTGCTTACGATGGTAATTCTCTGCGGCTGCGCGTCGGGCTCGGTTCCCAAGCCCGTCACCTGTGCCGAGCCTGTGGCCGCTGATATCGTCGCCAAGGTAGCGGCGTGCATTGGCTCGGGACAGACCGTGACCACGTGCCTGGAGCAGATCGTGCCGGGCGAGTTTTTGCCCTACATCGAATGTCTCCAGCGGACCAATGACGCGAGGATGAAGGCAGCCCGCAAGAAGTAAGCATGTCCTCGATTGCTTCATACCCGCGCGTTCTGCTTCTGTCCGGGCCGCTCTCGGACGCGCTTTCCGCGCGTGGCAATGACATTCCCGCGTGGCTTCCGCTCGGCTGGATCTGGACGGAGTCCGGCGGGGTCGTCGGTGAAGCGGATTACAGTGTCGCGAGCCTGGGAGGCGAGCTGGGGCTTTTTCAGCTCTCGCAGGACGAACGCGTCAAGACTGGTTTTACCGATACAGGGCTCATGACCGGCAAGTCCGACGATGCCATCAGCTACCAGATCCGCGCCGGCCTCGCCTTGATTGACCTCTATGGCGGGCAGGTCGCGGCGGCCGGTGTCGACTCCTCGCAAGATCCGCTTTATTGGATGCTGATTAAGTTTGCGCACGGAATTGGATCGGGCGCGATGAAACAGCTCGTCCAGGGATGGATCGCCGATCAGGGTATCGGAACGTGGGACGATTTCGATGCGTGGGCGTTCGAGAATCCCTATAGCTCGCAAGCTCACACCTCTAAGTGGCTCGACCAAGCGGCCTCGATTCGAACCAACGGCCTTGCACTGGCAGCGGCGGCTGGCTTGGCCTCTGTCATCCCGGGTGGCGATGCGGGCGGCGGCGCCGTCGGTGTGGCAGGAGTCGCGCTTGTCTTGGGGTTGGCTGGTTACCTTCTTCTAGGAGGCCGCACATGACGTTCTACCTTGCGCCCGATAGGGCGAGAATGCATCGAGGGGTTCGATGAACGTCTTGCCGAGTATTTGCATTGTCGACTTTGGCGGGACAGGGGTGCAGACCTCGGACCTCGTCAGGCTGGCGGCTGCGCTGCAAGCGCAGGTCGACCAATTCGCTGTCCCGCCGCCGTATGGCTACGGCCTCGAGGTCAAGGGTATTCGCGCGGGCTCGGCGCCGTCGAATCCCGTGAGCTGGCTAGGACAGCCGCTCTTGCCGCCGGCTGCGGATGATTGGGTGATGGGGCTTCTGGCTTCTCCGGATGTCGCGGGGGCCTATGGCTATCACGACCGCACGCCAGCGGGCTTGCCGTTCATGAAGACGTTTCCCTTGCTCGACATTCGCGACGGTCATCCGTGGTCCGTCACGTGTTCGCACGAGCTTTTGGAAACGCTCAAAGACCCGGAGATCTCGCTCTGCGCCCAAGGGCCTGACGGCCAGATCTGGGCGTATGAAGTCTGCGATGCCGTCGAGCAAGACCACTATACGCTCCTGGGCGTCGAGGTCTCGAACTGGGTGACCCCCTGCTACTTCGAGACGCCCCAGGACATGACCGGGAAAAAGTATGACTGGATGGGCCTGCTGCAAGGCCCGACGCCCAATCTTCGGCCCGGCGGTTACGGGCAGACGTTCGGCCCGAATGGCTGGCAGCAAGTCCTGGCTTCGAAAGAGCCGCGCCAGTACAGGCTGGAATCGACGTCTGGGCGAAGCATGAGAAGATTTACGAAAGGAACGAAGTGAAAGACCTTCTTCTCTTCGGCGCGCTGGGCGTGGGCGCCTATTTGCTATACCAGAAGTTTTTCGCGGCGCCGACGCTGCCAGGCCTTCCAGACGGCAGCGCGCTTACGCCGGCCTTGCCGCCGGCTGGGGGAGGGGATGGCTCCGTCGTGACGGCGGGCGCGCCACCCGCGCCAGCTCCTTTCTTCCCGACGCCGCCTTTGGCTCCCCTGCCTCCCATCTCGCAGGGGCCGGTCATTCTCACGGCCAGCTTCTCACGGCCTTTGACCCGCTCGCGATACGCGGGGATTGGAGCCCTCTGATGTCGCCCCTTCTCAAATACGCGCTCTATGGCGGTGCGGCGTACCTCGTCTACAAGCTCTTTTTGGCGCCGAGTACGGCGAATCCGCAGCCCGGCGCCGGTATCACCACAGGCCCGCCGCTCGTCTTTGACGCCACGCGCGCGAGTATCCCGGCTGGCGCGACGCTCGTCTTGCCGCAGCCGGTGCAGCAATCGGGCGGCCAACCCAGCTCGCCCCCTTCGTGGTGCAACCTCGTGCCAGTCGGGCAAATGGGGATGTACCCGCAGTGCCTTTCGGGGTTCGGAGCGCTCTAAGCTCATGCTGTCTCACCTGGGCCTGACCGAGATCGCTCCCACCGAGGCGCAGCAGGACTACACTGCGCAGTTTGGCTTTGGGGGCTATACCACGGGAGGCGGGGGCGGCATCTTGCCTGCACAGCCGACGGCGCCCACGCCGCCTACGACGGCGCCCTTTTTCACGCGGCCCTCGGTGCAGGACATGCTACCGCCCCAGGCGTGCGAGCTATACAGCGTCGCGGTGCCGGCGGCGGCGCTGAGGGATGATCCAGGCTCGACCCTCGCCGCGATGCCGGCGAGTGTTCAAAACGACGTCCAGCGCATCATCGAGACGTGGCGGAGCACCTACCCGAACGCACCGGATCCGGTGCTGGTCTTGGGGACGCTCTCGAATGATCCAGCCGACGTGAACTATCGGCTCGTCCTCACGCGGCCGCTCACGCAATACGATCCGTATCTCGATTCGCATCCGGTCATCCTACCCGACCCGAATACAGGCGTGTACGCGCCCGCCGATGCGCAGTTCATGCAGCTCTTCGATGGAGCGCTTCGGCTCTTTTTCCCGGACTGGGTGCTCTCCCCTTACAACGGGCAAAACTACCGCGCGCTGGCGCCGGGCGATCTACCGCTTGGAACCATGACCGTGGACGGGCCTTTTCCATACTGGGAAAACTACGTCAATGAAAGCATGGTCAACTTCGCGGTGCAGACGATTCAGCAATACCCGGACATCTTCACGGTCGAGCGCAAGACCACGTCGGGCCCCAGCGTCGGCGACGACTTCTCGCACGCGTTTACCTCGGGGCTCCAAGCTGGCGCGGCGACGAGAAACCCTTACGTCGCGGCCGGCGCTGCCGTCTCGACGCTGATCGTCGGGGTCTTTGAAAGCATCTTCGGGTCCAGCTCCTCGCCGCCGGATTGGCTCACGACATTGGTTCACATGAAGGCGCTCAGGCAGGATACATCTCCCGACGGCCCGCCGAGCTTTGGCACGTCCTACCAGCAAGGCGGGACGTACCTTCATAACCCGTACGGCTGCCACCTTTCGATCATCCATACGCCGACGGATGGCAAGTACACCATCACGGATGGCTACGTCGAGGTCATGCGTCGGTTGGCCGGCGGATCTTCGAGCTGGAAAGTCTGG
>Ga0335085_10006629_pt1 | contig 18202 bp, 21 predicted proteins | sample Lox_Sample_45_FD_206712 | JGI IMG/M metagenome (GOLD analysis project Ga0335085, IMG submission 206712) | Soil microbial communities from Loxahatchee National Wildlife Refuge, Florida, United States - Lox_Sample_4.5 | ecosystem: Environmental > Terrestrial > Soil > Wetlands | place: USA...
CCTCGACGACCTCGGCATGAACCTCAAGCCCGCGCGCGACATGGGGATGGTGACCATAAAGGTGGTCGACCCCGCCGACGCGCTCGAAGACCTGGAAGCGGCCCTCGGGTTCGAGCTCCGATGAGGACGCACTGATGGAATTGTTGTGGGTCCGCCACGGCGAGCCGGAACGGGTCGCGCCCGGATCGGGCGTGCCCGCCGACCCGCCGCTCACGGCGCGCGGGCGCGAGCAAGCCGAGCGTCTGGCCGCATGGCTCGCGTGCGAGCAGATCGACGTGGTCCTGTCGAGCCCGCAACGGCGCGCGATCGAGACGGCCGAACCGGTCGCGCGAGTCCACGGGATCGCGGTCGAGATCACATCGGGGCTCGTCGAATACGACGCGAACTCCGACAGCTACATCCCGATGGAGGAGCTCCGCGCCTCCAACGACCCGCACCTGAACGCGATGTACGAAGGCCGGTGGGAGGAGTTCGGCGCTGAGTCGACCACCGAGTTCCGCGCACGCGTCGCCGCGACCCTCGACGAGATCGTCACGGCTCACCCCGGACAGCGGGTCGTGGCCGTTTGCCACGGTGGAGTCATCAACGTCGCGTGCGCGGTGACGCTCGGCCTCGATCGCCATCTGTGGTTCGAGCCGCACTACACGTCTCTCTCCCGGATGGTGGCGTCGCGAAGCGGAATCCGGTCGCTCGCCTCACTCAACGAGCGCGCGCACCTCGACGCGAGAAGGGATCCCGTATGAATGTCGAAGTCGAGCACGTCGAGCGGGTCACCGTCGTCACGATCAACCGCCCGGAGCGTCGCAACGCCGTCGACCGCGACACCGCTGCGGCATTGGCCGACGCGTTCCGCGCTTTCGACGGCAACGACTCGAGCGACGTCGCGGTGCTGACCGGCGCGGGCGGCACCTTCTGCGCCGGCGCCGACCTGAAGGCGATCGACAGTCGAGGCGGGAACACCGTCCTCCCGGAGGGTGACGGCCCGATGGGGCCGTCACGCATGATGCTGACGAAGCCCGTGATCGCGGCGGTCGAGGGTTACGCAGTCGCGGGTGGTCTCGAACTGTCGCTGTGGTGTGATCTTCGTGTCGCCGCGAACGACGCGGTCTTCGGTGTCTTCTGCCGCCGTTGGGGCGTGCCGTTGATCGACGGCGGGACGATCCGTTTACCACGCCTCATCGGCCACTCCCACGCGCTGGACCTGATCTTGACGGGTCGTGGCGTCAGCGGTGAAGAGGCGCTGCGCATGGGCCTTGCGAATCGACTGGTCGAGCCCGGAGACGCGCTCCGAGCCGCAATCCAACTCGCATCCGAGCTGAGCACTCTGCCGCAGCTGTGCATGCGCGAGGACCGTGCGTCGAGCTACGACCAGTGGAGCCTCGCGATTGGCGAGGCGATCCAGGTCGAGCTCGCGCACGGACTCAACGTGCTTCGTAGCGGCGAGTCGCTCGCGGGCGCGGCGCGGTTCGCCGCGGGCGCGGGCCGCCACGGCGTGTCGGCGCCTCCACCGCCGCCCGCGTCGTAGACTTCAGTCGTGGCAAACGAACGAACCGTCGCCGATGTCATGAGCCAACCGGTCGTCACGGCTCAGCCGGCGGAGACGGTCGCAAGCGTCGCCGAGCGCATGCGCGAGCGTCGGGTTGGCTCGGTCGTCGTAACCGACCACGACAACCGCGCGATCGGCATTCTGACCGAACGCGACATGATCCGCCTTGCCGCCGCGGGCTCCGACGCGTCGACCGCGAAGGTCTCCGAGTGGATGACGGCCGACCCGGATACGATCGGCCCTGGCGTCGAAGCGCGCGCCGCGTTCGCGAGTCTGTCGGAGCGGGGCTACCGCCATATTCCGGTCGTCGCCGACGGCGGCACATCCGGATCCGTCGAAGCGCAGAAGCTCGTGGGGATCGTCTCGATGCGCGACCTCATGCGCGTCGCGATGATCCAACCCGCCGACGCCCAGGCCCACGAGGTGCCGAAGGGTCTCGAAGGGCTCGTCGTCGCCGACACGACCGTCGGCGACGTACGCGGCCTCGAGGGCTTCTACCACTACCGCCAGTACAGCGCGGTCGACCTCGCGAAGACACGCCCGCTGGAAGACGTCTGGCAACTCCTCTTCGAGGGCGCGCTGCCCACGACAGCAGCCGAACGCGAGCGATTCGCCGCCGATATCCGGCCGAGGCGTGGGATTCCGCCGGCCGTCGCCGACGTGCTACCGGCGATTGCGAGTGCCGGCGATGTCTTCGTCCCGCTCGACGCGCTGCGCACGGCCGTATCGCAGTATGGCGCCGCGCTCGGTTTCCGACCGTCGCACGACATCGATGCCGCGGAGTTGCGCGAGAACGCGATGTCGACGTGCGCGGTCGTGCCGGGCTTGATCTGCGCGCTCTGGCGGCTGCGGAACGGGCTCGAGCCGATCGCGCCGCGAGACGACCTTGCCTACGCCGCGAACTACCTCTACATGATGCAGGGCGAGGTGCCTTCCCCCGAACACGCGGCGGCAGTGGAGAAGTACCTGATCTCGACCGTCGATCACGGTTTCAACGCGTCGACCTTCACGGCGCGCGTCATCACGTCGACGGGCGCCGATCTGGGCGCCGCCGTCGTGGGCGCGATCGGTGCCCTCTCCGGACCGCTGCACGGTGGCGCGCCGAGCCGGGCGTTGCAGATGCTCGACGAGATCGGCACTCCCGACCGCGCCGAGCCGTGGCTGCGCTCGGCGGTCGAGCGCGGCGATCGACTGATGGGCTTCGGCCACCGCGTGTACAAGACCGACGACCCACGCTCGCTCATGTTGCGCGAGGTCGCCGACTCGCTCGGCGGCGACAAGATGGAGCTTGCGCGCCATATCGAGTCCACCGCGATCCGAGTGCTCGACGAGCTGAAGCCCGGCCGCCGCCTGTACACGAATGTCGAGTTCTACGCAGGCATCGTCATGGACCGGTGCGGGATTCCGCGTGCGCTCTTCACGCCGACATTCGCGGCGAGTCGCGTCATCGGCTGGTGCGCGCACGTGCTCGAGCAGGCCGCCGACAATCGGCTGATACGGCCGAGCGCGCAATACGTCGGACCACCTCCCCCGCAACCGGTCCCACCGATCGCGAGCTGACCGTTTTCAATCGGCGACGGGCCCGCCGCGCACGACCTCGTCGAGGATCTGCGCGAGTTCAGGCGGGTGGATCGTCTCGTCGGTGGACTGCAACTCGTCCGCAGTCCACCATCTGTGATCGAGCACCGACCTGCGTTCGACATCGGTCCAGCCGGTGTCGTCGATCGTGAACCTTGCGCACCGCACGCAGTAGAACTGCTCGCGCTGGCGGTAGCGGACGTTCTCGAAGTCGAAGTCGGCGGTCCGGCGGAACACCACCGGTCCGAGGTCGGCGACCTCGAAGCCCGTCTCCTCACGCGCCTCGCGGCGAGCGGCATCCTCGCTCGACTCGCCGGCATCGAGTCCGCCGCCGGGCGTGAACCACCAGGTCCCGCGATCGCGACGAGCCGGATCGCATCCGCGCAACAGCAGCACTGCGCCGTCGTCGTCGACCAGAAGAACGCGGGCCGCGACGCGATCCGTCACGGGCGTGAGAGGGTCATCGGGCACGCGCATCATCCTCGCGCCGCCGGCGCAGCACGTCGCGCACGCGGGACAAGAGCGCGGTCAGGTCCTGTAGTCGGCCAGGCGGCCGACGAGACGAGCCCGGACATCCGGCCACTGCGAGTCGACCACCGCATACATCGCCGAGTCGCGAAGGCGACCTTCCTCACCGTCGGCGTGCGAAGGCTGCCAGTTCCGCAGGACACCCTCGAACTCCGCCCCGAGCGCGGCGATCGCCGCGCGCGATCGCTCGTTGCGCGCGTCCGTCTTGAAGTCGACTCGCCCGACGCGCCATACGTCGAAGGCATACGAGAGCAGCAAGAGCTTGGCTTCGACGTTCAGGCCGGTGCGCTGCGCGGAAGCAGCCAGCCAGGTTCCGCCGATCTCCACTGCATACGGTGTCGATGATCGCGAGGCGAACCTCGGGGCGAGAAAGCGAGTGATGCCGGCCACCGAGTCGTCACTCGCTCGCAGCTGCGCGAACGGAACGGTCTCCCCGCGGTTCGCCGCTTCCAGCAGCGCGTGCACGTACACCTCGACCTCCGCGCGCCCGTGCGGAACGGTGGTGAACGCGAAGCTGCCCCGGTTCTCCCCGGCCGCGGCGATCAGGCCGTCGACATGTTCCGGTGCAAGGGGCTCGAGGCGAACGATGCGGCCCGAGACAGCGGGGATCTCGAGCCGAACGACATTCACGCCGGCGAACGGCGGCCGGCGACGAGATAGAGCGCGGAGCCGATCGGCTGCACGAAGCAGCCGAGAAACCAGAGCAACTTCGGACCGCGCACCGTGGCGGCGGGCCTGCGGACGAGATCGCGTAATGCGATCGTGGTAACGACGGCCTCGGCGATGCCGACGACGACCATTGCCCTCCGGACCGCGGGTGAGAACTCAGACCATCGTTTCTTCCTCGCCACTCCGACTCCCTTCTTCACGAGGTGACACAAGTATGGCGGCACCCCGGCTGCCCCCGCGTCTCGAAGCAGAGGTAGAAGCGAGCTCCCGTACCACTGATATCCACCGAGGAGGTCGTGCAGTGTCTACGGATGAGGAGGACGCTCCTCGTTGCGCCGTCGCTCGTTGGTGACACCGCGCCTGACCGCGACCATGAACGCGGTCGCACCGACGACCGCGAGGAAGAGTGCGACGAGGAACACGATCGTTCCCGGTCCGGGATCGAACACGCAGCAAAAGCTAGTGCCGATGATGCGGGGCCGAGAGGCTGTCGGCGACCATGGATTACGGTGACCGCGATGATCGTTTTGGCCGACACCGATCTCGCACCGGCCATGGTCGCCTTACTCGGAGTCGTGTTGGGTTCCGCCATTACCGCTGTCGTCCCGGCGATATTCGAGCGACGACGTGCACGAGCCGCTGCGACCCGTGACTTTGCCCGTGCGGCCTATTTCGTCTGGCTGCGCGTGTCCAAGATCGAGACCGCAGCGGCGGCATTTGCGTCTCCGGCGGGCGCCGAGGCCGCGCTGCAGAAACCGGAATGTACTCCGCTCGCACCGGAAGACAAGACGATCCGCGACGAGGTCTTCCTGCTCGGCGGCGACCTCGACCGGCTGGTGATGACGTACCCGGACGTCAGACGCAGGACGCGACCGAAGCTCGAGGAATTCCAACGGGTGAGCGGTCCGTTGAGCGAACTGCTGATCCGCCATCGGGTGGCACCTGTCGGCGACGAGAAGGTGAAGTCCGACCTCGCAGAATGGTCCCAACTCGCAAAGTGACGCGCCGAAGGTCCTCGAACGTCGAAGGGGACTTCGAGTAACGCGGGCGACGGAACAGAGCCGGATGGGGCAAGGACCCGGAGTACCGCATCCTTACTCTGAGCACAGATACTCCACAGGTAGACCACTGCAGATCCAAAGGCTGCTCACGGAAGATCCAAAGGTGACCCGCCGCGACAGCGACGTTGCGCGGGACACATGGAATGTCGCTGCTGCCAGGGCGACAGCGACATTCAACGAGGCGCGCTCCCAAGGAAGGGGGGCCTTGGAGCGCGCCTCATCGCCGACGATTTCGATCAATCGGAGTCAAATGCACGTCTACTTCATCACCACCAGCGAACACGCCGAACGGATCGCAGTCGAAGGATTCCGCGACTCCGACTACGGAGAGCGTGGCCGCGGCGTCATGGTTCAGGTCACGCCCGTCTGTGTGAAAAGCGAGGGCCTCACCGTCATCGTCGTCCTCGTCGGCGACGAACCACTCGAGCCATACATCGACGGAGATGTCGCGTGTGTTCCGGCGCGCCTGTTGAACACCGGGTATGCGGAACTCCTCACCTGAGCAGCCCCGGCCGCGGAGCTGCTAGAGCTTGCGACTGTTCCCGACTAGTGACGTGCGTGCATCGAGAACGACGGGAACGTCAAGACGAGTCCGCTCGCGCTGCACGATTCGGCGGCCACGCCCTTCAAGCCGTAGAGCTTCTGCAGCCCACTCGTCGGAAGCGAAAGTGTGCCGGTCTTGTGCACGCCGAACACCGTGATGTCGTAGGCAGCCGAGCCCGACACGCTTGCCAGGGTGAATGAGATGCTCGACGCCGTCGACACGTAGGTGCCGCTCGCGTCGCCGGTCACGTGGACGGTTCCGCTCGCAGTTCCCAACTTCGTCGTCAGGGAGCCGGTCAGGGTCTGATCGGCGTGCAGCGCCCAGGTCGTGCCGGTGAGCGAAAGGATGACGCCGGGACCCGCCGCGGTGATCGTCAGCCCGGGAAACGCGGTCGACAGTGCGCCGATGTGCTCGGTGTCGAGGTTCCAGGTGCCACCCAGGCAGCTCCCGGTGCCGGCACCGCCCCCGCCGGGCAGGAAGGTGAGCGGCTGGCAACCAGCCGCAAGGAACACGACCGCGACGACCAGCGTGATGCCGCTTCCGAGCTTGCGTATGCGCGTCATGCGCTGATCCCCCGAGTCTCGATGGCTGCGCGCGAACGGTAACAGTCTCGCCCGCGGGATGCGAGGCTGCCCCGGAACGCGCTCGGAGACAACGAGCGATCGGTTCTATTTCGGGACGGTCGCCACGAACGTCGCGTCTACGAACTTCCTGTGCACGTGCGGGGAGCCGCCGTCGGCGGGGAACGTCATCACGCCCGCGGCACTCGTGACGACCCCCGCGGTGAACCGCCGCCCTCGGTTCCACTACCGCTGCTCCAGTTCGGTGCCGCGATGCCCAATGAATACGTGGTCGTGGCCGGGAGTGACGCACGGTAGGTCCCGTCGCCGACCGGCCTTGAACGAAGCCTTCGACGTCTGGATGTGCGCGGTGAGCGTGACGATGCGACTGCCGAATGCATTACTGCCACTGCACCTCCACAGGTCAGTCTCGTCGCCAACTTGTCGGGAACCTCAACACTCGCAGATGTCATCAACCAATCGGCTCGACGCACGCCCGACGAAGAGCTGACCTTCGGGGCAAACGTCGATACGGTGACCCCGGCGCTTCGGCGCGCTGATCTTGGGGTGACCGCCATCACAATGCATGGGCCGATCGTGCTGCGCGACTACGTGGTGACCCGATGCGTGGAGGCGGTCGTGCACGGCTGCGAGGTTTCGAGCGCCGCTGCGCACGAACGTCTGCCGATCGACGAAGATCCCCGAACTGCTCCTGACGGCTGTCGGAGTCGCTGCGCCATAACTCTGCCGCTCGGAGCTGCTGGACTAGGGCACGTGAGCGGCGCGCGATTGATTCTCACCTGCGGGTTGCCTGGGGCGGGCAAGACCGCACTCGCAAGGCAGCTCGCTGCAGACCGACGCGCCGTGCGCCTCACGAAGGATGAGTGGCTCACGGCCCTCGGCTCCAGCCCCTGGGACGCGCCGACCCGGGAGAGGGTCGAACGCGAACTCTGGCATCTCGCCCAAGAAATACTGCGCCTTGGGCTGAGTGTCGTCGTCGATTTTGGGCTCTGGGCGCGGACGGAACGCGACGAGATGCGATCCGTGGCTCGTCGCCTTGGCGTCGGCGTCGAACTGCACTACCTCGATATTTCTACCGACGAACTCTGGCGGCGCATCGAGGCGCGGAACTCGCAGCCACCCTGGGACCGCTACCCAATCCGTCGTACCGACCTCGACGCGTGGCTGCTCCTTTTCGACGCGCCTGATGCTGCCGAGGTGGCCTTGTTCGACCTCCCGCCGACCTCGAACTGAGACGACCCATCGAGGCGCACAGATCTGTTGATCGGGTCGGGCGAGGAGTGCCGGACGGGCGCGGGTTCGTGCGCAGCGCGAGACTGGACAGGTGGGTGATGTGGAGTATGCGCGCGGTTCGGATGGCACTCATGTCGCGTTTCGGGTGCTTGAGTCCGACCTCTCGTGTGATCGGCCCGTCGACGTCGTTATGGTTTCCGGTGGTCTCATTCCGATGGAAGTCTTCGACGAGGATCCTGGGTTCGTGCGGCTGCTCGAAGGGCTTCGATCCTTTGCTCGGGTAGTGGTGTTCGACCGCCGAGGTCTGGGGCTGTCCGATCCGATCGTGGACTTGAACGGACCGATTCTCGACCGTTGGGCCGACGACCTGGCGGCGGTCGTCGAAGCGTCAGCCGTTCAGGATCCCGTGGTTTTCGCCTGGGATGGATACGGGATAGCAACCCGGTTCGCGGCGCAGCACCCCGATCGGTTGCGTCTACTGATCCTGCACCAACCATTGACCATTCCCGACGACCAGTGGGAGAGCTGGGTCACCGAACGTCGCGGTTTCGTCCGCCAGAACGTGGATGGCGTCGGGGACAACTTTCTCGGCCAGATCGCTCCGTCTCGCGCGTCGGACTCGTCGTTTCAAGCGTGGTACGCCCGAGCAGGTCGCGTCGGTGCGAGCCCGACGACAGCGGGTCGTATCTGGGATTCGGTTTTCACCTCGCGACCCGCCGATCAGCTCCTTGAAGAGGTCGAGACTCCGACGCTGGTGTTACACCGACGAGACAACGCGTACTCGCCTTCCGAGTGGGTGCGGCTCGCGGCGTCGCAGATCAGCGGTGCGAAAGCCGTCGAACTCGACGGTGCGGATCACTTTCCGTTTCTCGGTGATGTCGACGCACTCGTGGCCGAAATCGCCGCCTTTGTCATCGGTGAGCGACGACTCCCGCCACCGCAACGCATCCTCGCTGCGGTTATGTACACGGACCTCGTCGCGTCCACCCAACGCGCCGTGTCTCTCGGCGACGCGCGATGGAAGTTCGTACTCGACCGTCATGACGCAGCACTCCGCGGCGCGGTCGGAGGTTGCGGCGGGACAGTCATCAAGACCACCGGTGACGGCATCCTCGCAACACTTCCTTCCGCTGGCGCCGCGCTCCGCGCGGCGGAAAGAGTCCGCGACGCTCTCGCTATCGAAGGCCTCGGAGTGCGAATCGGTATCCACCTCGGTGACATCGACCGTCGCGGCGACGACGTCTCCGGGCTCGGCGTCGTGATAGCAGCTCGGGCCATGGCGCTAGCCGACTCTGGTCAGATCGTCGTGACAGCGTCCATTCCCCCCGCCGTCATCGGGCAAACGGCGACGTTCGAACCGTTCGGCACCTACGAACTCAAGGGCATCCCCGGCACCTGGCCGCTGCAACTCCTAACCAACAACCAAACGACCTCAACTTCACGAACATCACCTAACACCACGCCATAACCACCGCTATGCGCTCGCCGGACGAGGCAAGAAATCGCGGCCCTGCATAGTCGACTTGGGCGAGGCTGGCGTTGTGATGTGTCTCGTCCGGAGCGTTGACCCCACAGAACTCGACCGTCTGCATGCCTTGCGTCTGGAGGCGCTGTCGGAAAGTCCCATGGCATTTGGGAGCACCTACGCGAGTGAGGTCGCTCGAACTCCCGCGAGTCGCTTGTCGTGGGTTACCGAAGGAGTAGCGGTCATCGCAGAAGACGACGACGGGTGGCACGGCCTCGCGACGGGCACGGTGGTCAATGGCGTAGTCCACGTCTTCGCAATGTGGGTCCGTCCTCAACGACGACGCGAAGGCATTGCCCGGGCGCTGCTCGATGCAGTTCTCGTCTGGGGCGCCGAGCAGGGCGCGTCATCCGCGCGGCTCGGCGTCGTCGACGACAACGCAGGCGCCGCTGAGCTGTATCGCATTGAGGGCTTCGCTCCCACGGGCGAGCGGGAGCCGTTGCGCTCCGACGAAACGCACGAAGTCATCTACCTCGCGAAAGCGTTGCGATGACCACCTGAACCCGCAGCCGATCCGCGCTTCGCGCTCGGGGCTTGCTGCTTCATCGGGACTGCCGCCGACGATCGTTAGCGCAGATGTAACAGCCCCTCGGTAGACCTGGTGGAGGTCGGGTGCACGACGACGGGGGCTGGATCGGTTGGAAAAGGAGGTACTGGCGCGGGCGCATGCGATTACCCGTGGCGTTCTGACCAACATCGGGACCGACCAGCTTGGCAACTCGACGCCTTGTGAGTCGTGGGCCGTGCGGGACGTGATCAATCACGTGGTCGTGGCGAACTTCCGGTTCGCTCGGGCAATGCGTGCAGGTGACGCGCCTCCCGACCACGAGCCCGACTATGCCAGCGGTGACTTTCTCAGCGCCTACGACGAATCGTCCGCGTTGTGCGCGGCGGCCTTCGACGCGCCCGGCGCGCTCGATAAGCGCGTCAGCATGCCCTTCGGAGACCTCTCGGGTTCGTTGGCTCTATGGCTTGCGACGACGGAGGTCTTCGTCCACGGCTGGGATCTCTCCAAGGCAACCCACCAGTCAACGGATCTCGACCCGACGATCGCAGTCGAGTTGCTCAAGGGCGCGGAGGTTGTCTCCGACGACCTGCGCGGGCCAGAAGGCGTGGCCGGGTTCGGACCGAGACGGAGTCCACCGGACAACGCATCCTCTGCAGACGAACTCGCGGCGTACCTCGGTCGTCGCGTCTAGTGACATTCAATGTGCCACCGTACCGCTGCACCATGTCTGCCTGGGCTGCGTTCGCCTGCAGGCGCGCGATCAGGCAATCTGGCGCGCGAGTGGAACCACGACCGTCCGTGCAGCGTCTGACAGACATGAGGTTGCTCTCGTGCGTCGTCGGGGCAGTGCTTTTGGTCGCGGCGTGTAGCAAAGCGTCTCCTCACGCGTCTCCTCGCACGTCGCTCCCAAGATCTCCGGCCCAAAGCGCGAGACCCGGGATACCCGGCGGTCTCCATACGGAGCCCGGTCGCTCGTCCGTCGTTGTACCGAACGTCGTCGGGCTCCCCGCGAAAACGGCGACCAGTGAACTGCGGACTCGCGGCCTTCGCCCGAATCCTCGAGTTGCACCCAGCCAGAGGGTCGGGTTGAAGCTGCCGAGTCAGCTCTGCGTCGTGCCGGCCAAGCAGGCGACAACCCGCTGCCATCCCGCCATGTCGGTGCGGCCGGACCTACCTCTGCGCGCACCGCCGACACGCGTCGTCGTGAGACAAAATCCGCCGGCCGGATCCTCAGCCGGTCTCGGCCGGCCGGTATCCATACTGCTTGCCGGGGTATACGCGATCCCCCACTACCAGTCTTAGCGACAACGACAGCCGCCGATCGGCACACTCGCAGCGCCAGTAGCAGAGATCGGCAGGCGCGTTCGTCAATCGCCAGTACGGCCGTCGATCGTCTCTCGCATGATGTCGAGGTGACCGGCGTGCCGTGCGGTCTCCTCGATCATGTGCACGAGAATCCAGCGCAGCGATACCCGGCCCCATACATCATCGGTCCGAGCGCTGAGATCATCCAGCGATGACGCGGCAGCCACCACCTGGCGCGAGCGGCCGCACACGTCGCGATACTCGGCGAGCACGGACTCGACGGTGTCGCCCTCACGGATTCGGAACGACCCGTGGTCGTCCCACATCTCGTCGACCGGCCGGCCGGCAAAGGTTTCGTCGAACCACCCGACCTCGACTGCGGCGAGATGTGCAACAACACCGAGAGGTGACAGACCGGTCGGTGTCATGACCCGTGTCGCGTCGTCGAGCGCCAACCCCTCGACCTTGTGCTCGACCACTGCGCGATACCAGTCGAGAAACCCGCTCAACATCGAGCGCTCCTCTGCGCGGGCACCCAGGTGCTCAGTGTTCCCCGTCACCCCCTCAGACTGCCCGATTCGACGCCCGTCTGCGAGCACACGGAACCCGCCTACGTCAGGCGAACCGATCGGCGGCTACGGACGATGGCCGGTTGACGAGTTGTGCGTCGGAGGCCACAACCACGAGCCGGGAGCGCAGCGAGGATGCGAGCTTCGGAGCGGCTCGTTCAATGCTCGCGCTCAATCGGCCAGCGAAGGTTCGAGCCTCGTTTGCGAACGTGCCAGGAGTGTCGTGGGTCGGCCGCTGCGATCCATTGCATCTGGAAGGTGGTCGCCGCCCGTTGAACCTCAACGAGGGAAGGGCACACCTTGTCGCTGATCGCGATCGCAGTGAGTGGCGGCGCCGTGTGGCCGGACGAGGTGGTTTCTCCAGCCAGGTCAACGGAGTCGCGATGACCATGAAGGGCACCAGTACTGCGGCAACCAACTGGATCGCAGCGCGCACGGGCCGCCGTTCCCATGACCGACGTCGATTGTCGGCATCGCCTCGGGCCGACATACACAAAGCGCACGGCGACCGCGGTCCCAACTACCCGCGAACACACCCGGCCCGCTCCGACTCGACGAAAGCGTTGCGTTCACCCTCTGCGACCACAACGCGAAGGCCGGTAGACCGCGCGCACAACCGCATCGACTCCGGTGCCAACGGCCCGGGTCCGCTCCTCGGCCAAGACGACGTTCCACTCGCGCGAGTCGAGAGCTCCGACGGCTTCTTCCACGGTCACTTGTACCTGGCCCGCCGCGGGCGTTGGTTCGCCGGTCGCGGGATCCACGGGAAGATGGCCGACCAGGAAGAGCGTCCCACCGGGCGCGACGCCGGTAGCGAGCCGAGCCACCATCTCCCTCACAGATCCGCGGATGTTCACATACGAACAGCTGACGAGATCAAAGTGCCGGGGCGGCGGCTCCCAGCTCCCGAGATCGCCGGCGATCCACGCGATGCGTTCGGCGACGTCTCCACCGACGGCCTGCGCCATCGCCCGGGCGTGTTCGAGGGCGGTCACCGAGAAGTCGACGGCAGTGACCCGCCATCCGGACGCCGCGAGCCAGATCGCCTCGGCGCCGTGCCCACAGCCTGCGTCGAGGGAGAGTCCGGGGGCGACATCTCCGATCTCGGCGACGAGGTGCGCATTCGGTGGACGAATCGCCACCTCGTCCGGATGCTCTCGCAGCGCCTGCGCCCAGCGTCTTTCCCAAAATTCTCGATCAAACGTCTCGTCGGTCATGTTGCACACCTGATCCATCGCCGATCGTCGGGCCACACGTAGTCATCATGCAACGGCCGGTTCCGGAAGCTCGCACCGCGTGGATCGTCCACCATGTCCGGACGCGCGCCATCGTTCGGTCATCGGCGTGATGCGATGGGTTGCGGCTCCAGCCGGCCGGAGGTACTGGGTCAGTTCGACGCGTCACGACTTTCCCGATCCATGCGTGAGCACGTCCCTCAACGGTTGTGGAATGTGCGCGAGATCGAGAGCTTCGACGAGGAGGCGCGCGTACCGGGCCTTGCGGCCGCTCTTCGTTCCGACAAAGCGACGGAGTTGGTGCTCAGGTGTGCGCCCGCGATGGGCCGGCATCTGCTGAAGCGCGCGAAAGGAACCGAGTTCGCCCTCCGCCTCGATCACCTGCTCGACCGCCGCGGGGCCCAGCGCTCGAATGAGTTCGTCTTCGAGGTCGGCGACGCACACCTCGACGTGCAGATCGACGACGCCGGCACGTTGCGCGGCACGGCGGACGCCGGCGGATTCTCGATCGTCGCACATCACTGCCACGCCGTGAGTCGCGGCGAAGCGCTCGAGGTACGCGCCCACGTTCGTTACGCCGTTCATCGATACGATCTCGACACCCCGTGCAGCAGGATCGCGGCCCAGTCGAGCCGCGAGTGTCTCAAGCGCGATCCGGTCGCTCTCGCCTTCGACGAGGATGACTGCGCGTGGTGTCACTGATGCACGCCGTCATCCGCGCCGACGTGCAGGTCGCTGCCGAAACCGCTGAACCGACCGCCAGGCAAGAGCGCCAGCGAGAGCGCCCCCTATCGCGAGGAGAATCACGGACGGGCCGATCGCTCCGACACTGATCAGCCCAATCGCGATTACCCACAGGAAGGCAATGGCGCAACCGTTGCCGGCTCCGGCCGAGTAGGTGAACAGCTCGGGCGACACGCCGCCGAGGGCCGCGTTGAACGGCTCGTTGTCCTCGGCCGACCAGCTCCCGCGATCGTCAGCCACGTGCACAGTCTGCATGGTCCCACTTCGCTCGGCGAACGGACTCGACCGTTGATGTCGCCTCGCGCACCCCCGAAGATCGCCCGGTGCTGCCCACGCCGGCGAGGCCACAGCAGCAGTTCAGGCACAGCGCGAGCGAGCCCTCGGCTACCTGGTGCAAGATGTACGTACCGAGTCGTCTGACGTGGGGCTGGTGGACAATGGCAGGTAGGGGTGGTGGTGGCGCCGCCGCCGGCGGTGGAGCGATCTACGGCTTGGGCGTCTTCGGCGCGTGGGTGTACTTCTGGCAGCAAGCTCACTCGTTCTGGACGTACGTGCTCGTCTTCATCCAGGGTCTGTTCTGGCCGGCGTGGATGGTCTACGACGTGTTTCACGCACTCAATCGCTGAGAACGAGGCGAGATCGCGGCGCTCGGAGCGGCACTACTCCGGCCAGTCGAGTTGTTCCTCGGGCACGCCGACCGACCGCGCGTAGTTCACCGCTGCCCCCCGTCCCGCTTCATCGCCGCGCGGGTAACGGAAGGTGCGGCCCGCGAACACGACGAAGGTCTCTGCCTCGGTGCGAAAGTCGCAGTACCAGCCGCCTTCGCGATTCAAACCGCCCTCGAGACCCGACGTCGTCGAGTGCAGAGCGCCGTCTCGGACGGGGGGGTCACGAAGGGATCAGAATGCCCGCCGGGTAGCGCCCACCCACGTACGCATCATGCCTGATTACGCGCGGGCACGGCGATCGTCGGCGTCGCCTGCTCCGCTGCGGTCCACTTCTCCGGTGCCGGTGCCATACTCCAGACGGCGGCGCCCGAGCTGACGAATGGTCGGCGGCGCCCGACGTCGTAAACCGCGAGACCGCAGAAGGACAGATGAACATCCTCCGCACTCCAGTGCGCGTTGCGGTTGTCCCCGTCGTGATCAGCGTCATCGCGGCCGCATGTAGCAGCAGCGCCACGAAGTCATCAACACCGCCATCGACCGCGCAGACGACGACGACGTCGCATCCGAACATCGTATTCATCCTGACCGACGACCTCTCGTGGAACCTGGTCAACGAGCGGTTCGCGCCGCACATCATGCAGCTCGAACGTCAAGGCGAGACCTTCGATCACTACTTCGTCGCCGATTCGCTGTGTTGCCCTTCACGCTCGACGATCTTCACGGGTCTGTATCCGCACGACACCCATGTTGTGACGAACCTGCCGCCCGACGGGGGGTACCAGAAGTTCCAGACCGAGAAGCTCGCGACGCGGACCTTCGCGGGCGCGCTGCAATCCGGCGGGTACGCGACATCGATGCTCGGCAAGTACCTCAACGGCTACGGCGACCCGTGGGGCAACACCGGCACCAAGGTCAAAGGCAACAAGACGAGCCGCCCCACCCCGAGCAACACCGACTTCCCTGTCGCGCCGGGCTGGTCGGACTGGCATGTCGCCAACGGGACGGGTTACGCCGAGTTCAAGTACTGGCAGAACGACGACGGCAAGTGGAACTTCTACCGCGGCAAGAAAAACTACGGCGTCGACGTCATCAACTCGGAGGCGCAGGCGTTCATCAAGCGACACGCGACGACGCCGTTCATGGTCGAGGCCGCGACCTTCGCCCCCCACAAGCCGTACACGCCCGCGCCGCGCAACGCCGACGATTTCCCCGGCCTCACCGAGCCGCGCGACCCGTCGTTCAATGCGCAGAACATCAACCCGCCCGCCTGGCTCGGGCATCGGGCGCCGCTAACCCCCACGCAGGTCTCAACCATCGACCGGAACTACCGTAAGCGGGCCCAAGCCGTCGAAGCCGTCGACAAGCTCGTCGCCGACACAGAGGCGACGCTCGCGGCGGAGCACCTCAGCAACAAGACGTACATCTTCTTCAGCTCGGACAACGGCTATCACCTCGGCCAGCACCGTTTGCAGATGGGCAAGCAGACGGCATTCGACACTGATATTCGCGTGCCGCTCATCGTCAGCGGTCCGGGCGTCCCGGCCGGAAAGGTCGAGCCGCAGGTCGTCGAGAACGTGGACCTGTACCCGACGTTCGTCGAACTCGGCGGCGCCACCGCTGTCGTCCCGGTGGAAGGACACAGCCTCGTCCCGCTCCTGCGCTCCGGCTCTGCCACGCCGTGGCGGACCATCGCGCTCGTCGAGCACAAGGGCGGGAACAACAACCCCGCAGATCCCGATTACGAAGGAGGGGGCAGCAACCCCACTACCTACGAAGCGATCCGCATCTCGGCGCAACATCTTGCGCACTTCGACGGACCGGTCGAAGCCGTCTATGTCGAATACGCCGACCCGCAACACGAGATCGAGTACTACAACATCGACAAGGATCCGTCCGAGATGGACAACACCGCGAATCAGCTCACGCCGCAACAGCGCGAGCTACTGCACGGAATCGTCGCCGCCTACGCGACGTGCCACGACGCCAACGCGTGCTGGACAGCCGGCCAACCGAGATAAGCACCCGGTTCGTCCATGCCGTCCGAACCTCCATCTACGCTCCGCACTGCACTGTACGCGCGCGCGATGGCCCGATCGCGCGCAGTCTCCGCGAGCACATAGCAGCAGTCATGGCGCGGCGCGCGAACGTCGCGGGCACTCCGAAACGCGGCGATGCCCTCGACAGAGAAGATGCCGAGGGCATCGTCAACGGGTGAACGTCACCGGGGAACTCTGGTCCGGCTCGCCTTACCCGACACCTCTCCTCTTATCGACGAGTGACGACCGACGGAGAGACGAATCGTCAAGATTCCGTTGATGAGATCCCGGCACCGCTGCAGGATCAGAGGGCGCGAACCGCAGCTATGGGCGATCGCCGTCTCTGTTCGGCCTCGGTATGAGTGCGTCACCAGTTCGCTTGCGCGCCGAGAACCTGTCGCCGGATCTGCTCCTCGCGCCGTCCAATCTCGCGCTCCAGCCGCTTCCGCTGCTTCGGCTCCAACACCGACAGCCATTCCTCGTGAAGAGAACCGACCTCCGCGGCGATCTGCTCCTCGATGATCGGAATCGGATCGACGATCTTGGACACGACACGATTATCACGCCCGCACCGATGCGTATCGGCAGATCCGAACGGGGGCAGAGCGCTTCGCCTTCTGTGTGTTAGAGGAGACGGACGGGATCGCCGACAACGATTGGACCGGCTTCGACCACCGTCGCGTACGCACCAAGGCACGCGAAGCGTCCAATCCCGGGGACCTCGACGCGGTTGTGATGGGCGATAGTTCGCAGGACTTCACGATCGGCGAGGAGGTCGTCTTGCGCGAGAGTTGTCATGACACAGCGCGGTGTCGGCGCGAAGACCTCAATCGTCGTCTCGCCGACCGCGATGCGCCTCCCGGTCCAGTCGTTCTCGATGAACCCCTCGGAATCGCCATCGAGGTCGACCAACAGATTGGGACGGAATCGGCGCGAGTCCCAGCGACTGTTGGGCTGCAGTCGCGCTGCGTGACGCAACGATTGGACAGTCATGATCGTTATCGGCGCGACATCTTGGAAGGTGCCGGGTGCCATGAGCCCGACGGGCAGCGTGCTGATCGGTCGGCCGTCGTCACTGGTCGACGTCTGGGTCTCGTTGATGAATTCCTCCGGTGCCATGCCGTCGATGTCGGGCCACAGGTCGTCGTACACCGCGTCGGCGGTTGGCCTCGCGACGAGGTGCACCGCCCGACCTAGCGCCGCTGACAAACGGACATCGACGTCAGGGTCGTGACTGGCGAGGCGCGTTCCATCCGGGAGCACAACCACGAACGCAGCGTCGGGTGAGGTGCCATCGACGTAAGCCGCTCGGCAACCGAGGAGAACGGCCCATCGCCGCGGGTCCTTGGCGCTCGCAACTCTTCCCGTCTCGAGGTCAATGAGCGCGTATGCACGGTCACCGACCACACCCGTACCATCGATGTGCGAATCGCTGGGCGACTCGCCGAGCATCGACTTCACCGGAAAGCGGTGAACCTTCACGAGCCGTGCAGACACGACATCCTCCCGTCTCAACGCGTGTAAGGACTCGACCCGCACAGCATGCCCGATCCCGCGTGTTCAGGCGAGCGCAGCGCGGCAGTTTTGCGTCAGCGCGCTTGGTACCAGGACACGAGTGACGCGCCGTAGAGATGTCCTTCGGCGGGGCAGACGATCGAGCCCTTGATCGTGAACCACGGTAGCTCTGATGGCCCGTGCGGGTGGTGCTCGGTTGGGTATGCAGCATCGTCGGTGAGTCGGAAGTGCGCGAGCGGCGAGAGAATGTTGTAGTGGGCCGCGGTTCGAAATGCGAACCCTTCAGTGATCGCGTACCACGGTTCGCTGGATGGGCCGTTCGGGCGCGCGTCGACGGGATACCAGTGGAGCACGCTC